>Ga0187889_10001373_pt1 | contig 26226 bp, 25 predicted proteins | sample June2016WEW_7_10_2_FD_132992 | JGI IMG/M metagenome (GOLD analysis project Ga0187889, IMG submission 132992) | Peatland microbial communities from SPRUCE experiment site at the Marcell Experimental Forest, Minnesota, USA - June2016WEW_7_100 | ecosystem: Environmental > Terrestrial > Soil >... | reverse complement strand
TGGAACGTGAAGGCATCGCGTCGCTTATCGACAGGCTCGTGGCTCGTCTGTTGCGGCTGGAGACCAACGCACTTCCCTGAGGGTGTGCGGGTCGGACCGCGCACGATGAGCAGACTAGTGTCGCTATTCAGCGCTCTGGTCCGTCCTAAACTTGGGGGCATCGACTCAGGGCTCCGGCCTTTGGTGGCCCGAGCCCGGTAACCGAGGTAGGACAGATGCAGCGGCGTCCTTCGGTATCGAATTGCTGGCGATGGCCGGACTCGGACCAGTGGAGCAAGTGACGCAGGAAACGGCCGGACAAGATGCGGGCGCCAAGAGGCCCGCCCTGGCCAGGCAGCGTCAGACCCAGATCCTTGAGCGCGTGCGCGAGCAGGGTGCGGTCCGCGTCGCCGACCTCGTTCGCGCACTCGGCGTTTCGGACATGACCATTCGCCGCGACCTGGGGCTCCTTCAGGAACGCGGTCTGATCGAGAAGGTGCACGGCGGCGCGGCAGCCGTCGAGGGCAGCCCCCTGTTCGAGCCCGGCTTCACCGTCAAGTCGAACCTGATGCAGGCCGAGAAGACGGCCATAGCCGCGGCCGCCGCCTCCCTGGTTGCACCTGGCACCGCCATCGCCATCTCGGCCGGTACGACGACCTACGCCCTGGCCAGGCGGCTGACCGACGTTCCGGATCTGACGGTCCTGACCAACTCGGTTCCGGTGGCAGACGTTCTACACAGAGACGGTCGCCCCGACCAGACCGTCATTCTGAGCGGCGGCGTCCGCACTCCCTCGGACGCCCTCGTCGGACCGTTCGCCGTCGACGTCATCCGATCACTGCACGTCGACTCTGTCTTCATGGGCACTCACGGCATGGATCTCAAGTCCGGCTTCACGACGCCGAACATCCTCGAGTCCGAAACGAACCGGGCCCTCATAGAAGCCGGGCGCCGCCTGGTCGTCCTGGCGGACAACACCAAGTGGGGCATCGTCGGCATCAGCTCCTTTGCGCGCCTAGAGGATGCGGAGACGATCATCACCGACAATGGCCTCGAGCTGGCGGCTCGCCACCAGCTCGCCTCGGCGGTTCTCAGGCTGATGATCGTTGATGTAGCCACCGGCGAGGTCCGAACGATCGATGGTGGCGGGCGTGCCTCGGGTCCCTTCTAGTCAGGGGCCAGGGGCCAACAGGACGTTGGAAGGGACCGCAACAAGACTCCGCTGCTGTCGCGCTGCATCGAGGCCGCGCCTCGTCTAGGGCTTGGAGGTCCGCCTGGAGGCCGCTTGACAGATAAGAGCTTTGCATCTGGGTCGGGTCTTCGACGCAGGATTGCACGTCTACAGCCCGTTCGAGCCATCATGGGAGCGATCGACAACGGTTCCACACCGGCAGTTGGCGACGGTCTTCGTTCAGGAGGGAGTCATGACGACCAATGAAGCCGACTGGGAGCGTTACGGTCGAGCGCTCCATCGGGCGATGGCCGAGATCCTGCAGGAGTTCCCCGAGGAGGCCCGGCCGAACGCCCTCGAGACAGCCGACTACTGGATCAGCGTCGGGCTCACGATCGGGCTCGAACGCCCCCACCAGGGGCGGCGTCTGCTGGAGCTGATCGAGGCCGAGGAGGCTGAGCGCGCCGCCCTGTCGGATGACGCGGCCGACTTCCTCGATGAGGCTCTCGCATGAGACGCCGAGGTCTGGTCTCGAACTTGTACCGCACGGCTCGGCTCGCCAACGACATCTCCGTGATCACCTCTGGCAACCCGAACCGGATCGCCCGGCGGGCGAAGAACAAGATCGTCGGGCGGGCTCTTGCTCGGGGCGGCTTCTGGCGGCTGCTATGGGGACACTGAGTGCATCGCGTGACGAGCTGGGCGGCCGCCATGTCTCTGCGGAAGTGGCGCGGTGACCACGGAACACACGGCCGCGGCGCGGCCGAGGATCCACTCGCTCGGGGCGTCGACGATACGTGCCCGCGGCCGCCCACGCGCGCTGGTCGCGTGGAGCAGCGGGAAGGACGCAGCCTACGCGCTGCACGAGGTGCGACGGGCCGGCGACTTCGAGGTCGTAGGTCTGCTCACTACGGTCACACGCACATTCGAGCGCGTGGCCATGCATGGCGTTCGCGAGGTCCTGCTCGAGGCGCAGGCAGCTTCGATCGGCCTGCCCCTCGCCCGGGTGGAGATCCCGTATCCGTGCCCGAATGAGGTGTACGAGCAGGCGATGGCAGGCGTCCTCGCAGCCGCGGCCGCACGCGGCGTGACTCATGTCGTTTTCGGGGATCTCTTCCTGGCCGATGTCCGCGCCTACCGAGAAGCACAGCTGGCCCAGGCCGGGTTCACCGGCGTGTTCCCGCTGTGGGGGCGCGACACGGCATCCCTTGCCCGCGAGATGATCGCGGCGGGACTCGATGCCCGCCTGGTCTGTGTCGACCCGTCCCGCCTGGATCGCTCCTTCGCGGGTCGCAAGTTCGATGCTGAGCTGCTCGCGGCGCTCCCTGCCGGCGTCGACCCATGCGGCGAGAACGGCGAGTTCCACACTTTCGTGGCTGACGGGCCCATGTTCACCCGTCCGGTCCGAGTGCGTCCCGGGGTCATCGTCGACCGCGACGGCTTCGTGTTCGCCGACCTCCTTGCGCCTTGACCCACGCGGGGTGGTTGGCGAAGTCGTATTCGTCGAGCACGCTAGCCTGACCGGCCTGACGGCGAGGCTCGGCGCCAGTGGTCCCGAACGGCCACGGCAAGACAAGGGTCCTGCGCCTCGATGCGACGTTCTCCACGATCCAGCGATCGTGACGCCAACGCCCGCATTGAGCGGGCGAGTGCGGTTACATGCCGGACACCATGAATCGGGGCACCTGCCGTCTACCTCGAATCTGGCCGGATGATCCGCATTCGCGATTGTCGACCGCCTTTCCTACTCGGTAGGTTCGAGCACGAATACCGGGATCTGGCGGTCCGTCTTGGCCTGGTAGTTCGCGTAGTCGGGCCAGGCTGCCACGGCGCGCTCCCACCAGATCGCCTTCTCGTCGCCGCTGACCTCGCACGCGGTGTAGTCGCGTTTGGTCGCACGGTCCTGGAGCTCGACGTGCGGGTGGGCCTTGAGGTTGTGGTACCAGACCGGGTTCTTCGGGGCGCCGCCGAGTGACGCCACGACGGCGTAGACGCCCTCGTGTTCGACGCGCATGAGGGCCGTCTTGCGGAGCTTGCCGGTCTTTGCGCCGACCGAGGTCAGCACGATCACGGGCCTGCCGCGCAGATCGCCGCCCTTCTCACCGTTCGTGGCCTCATAGAGCTCGGCCTGTTCGCGCGCCCAGGCGGCCGTGCTCGGTTCGTATTCCCCGGTGAGTGGCATATCCCCTGCTCCTTGGCGTTGCCTGCTACTGTGCGAAGGAGTGTTCCTACTCGGCTGACTCATCCGCCTCGACACGGGCCAGCCGAACTTCTCCGATCGCTGCCCGCGAGTCGGCTGCTCCAGCCCGGACCGGCCGTGTTGCGAGCGCCGAGCCCAGGATCACGAGCCCGAATCCGATAGCCATTCCAACCGTGAACGATTCGCTCAAAACCACGACGCCCAGCAGCGCGGCCACCGCCGGGTTGATGTAGGTGATGACGGTGGCTCGAACCGGGCCGATCTCCTCGATCAGGGCCGAGAACAGGACGAACGCAACTGCGGTGCACACCACTCCGAGGATCGCGACCGCACCGAGCACGCCGGGAGATGGGATCACCGCAGGTCGCTGAAGCGCGGCTATCGGGGCGTAAACCAGGGCGCACAGCGAAAGGGAGAGGCCCATCACGCCCACGCTCGAGAGACCGGCCAGCCGTCGAGACAGGATGGCGGGCCCAAGCGCGTAGCCGATGACCACCAAGCCCATCTCAAGCAGAGCGGTGGTATCCGAGGAACCAAGGTTGACCCCGATGATCGCCGCGACCCCGCCAGTTCCAACCAGCAGCCCCACTACGCCAGCAAGGCCGACCCGATGCCGACTTCCCGTGCCCACCGCGATGACGGTGCCGACCAGCGGCACTCCCGCCACCAGAAGACCGGCCAATGAGCTGGTCACGTGCTGCTCGGCGGAACCGAGAAGAACCCACGGCACTCCAACCTCGACCACGGCGAAGGCAACCATCCAGCGCCAGCGCTCGAGCACCGGCCGGAGGTCGCCGCGAAGGAGGGCGATCGGCACCAGGATCAAGGTCGCGATGCCAGTGCGCGCGAAGACCAGCGTCGCCGGAGAGATCTCGGCAACCGCGACCCGAATCAACAGGTACGGGATGCCCCAGATCACCGACATCAGGCCGAAAAGGATGAGGGCCCGGCGTGTCACGCGGGCGCCAGCGGTAGCATCCATAGCCGCCGCTCGCGACGACTGCGGAGGGCCGCGCAGCGCGGCGGTCCGGCGCATAGATGGTTCTGTGCGTCGGGCGCGAGGCATTCCTCCATGCTCGGAGAATAGCCGCACCCTTGCGGCGTGGCTTCCGACCTTCGACTTTGGTGCAGAAGAAACCCACTCCCCGGATGTCGGGGTCTCCACACACATCGCCGGCTTCACGCACCGATCTTCGCAGAACTCGCGGTCTTCGGCCGTGGCACGACTGACCTGGCGTGGCGTCGCGCGGACAGCCTGGACGAGAAACCTGACCATGCCCGCGATGTTGGTGAGGCCGTCCATCTCGTCAGCGGCCGCCCACAGGGTCAGAATGGGGAGGACCCGGCGCTCCGGGAATACCGCCGGCGAGGCGCTGCCGTTGCAGCTCCACATCGCTAGGCCTCACAAGGGCGTCGGGTCATTCCCTCGGCGCGGTGCCGCTCTTGTGGCAAACGCTTCTATCGAGCCAGACTGCGGCTCAGGCGCGCTCGAGCTCGATCCCCGCCGCGAGGCAGTCCTCGGCAAAACGGGAGTGCGTCTCCTCGGTCGGCGACCACCGGGCAGGGAACGCCACCAACCTCGCCAACCCGACCTGTGCGTACCGACCGATCAGGTCGACCCGGGCCCCGCCCGGCTCGCGCATCTCCTCGTCTGACGCATAGACCGAGAGGCGAAGTGTCGCCGGATCGCGGCCGATCTCCTCGCACCGGGCGCGGATCAGCGGCAGCGACTCAGCGATCTGCTCGGGCGATAGGAACACGACGTTGAGCTCGTCCGCAAAACGGGCCGCCAGCCGCCACGTGACCTCGTGGCCGTTTCCACCCACGATGATCGGGGGGCGCGGTTGCTGAATCCCCTTAGGCACGTTGACCGCGGCGTGGACGCTCGAAAACCGCCCCTCGTAGGTGGCCCGATCCGGCGCGAGCATCCGCGTGATCACCTCGAGCGCGTCGCGCAGGGCGGACAGCCGATCTTTCGTCTCCGGGAACCCGTACCCATACGCGAGCCACTCGTCCTTCTTCCACCCGCCGCCGATGCCCACCTCGAACCGGCCGCCGCTCGCGACGTCCAGCGTGGATACGAGCTTCGCGACGAGCGCGGGGTTGCGGAAGCCGGCGCAGATCACCATGTGCCCGAGCCGCACCCGGGAGGTCACGCCGGCGATCGCCGCCAGCGTGGTGAACGACTCAAAGGTGATCTCGTCGGTTGTGTCCGGCGTGGTGTGGAAGTGGTCGAAGACCCACTCGGACTCGAAGCCGAGCGCCTCGGCCTGACGCGCGAGCTCCAGGGTCCGGGCCCAGGCCCGTGCCGGATCCCATCCGTCGTACTCATGCTTCCAGCCCTGCGGCACCAGCACCCCGACCTGCATCGCTTCCTCTGATCGGCCTCGGTGAGTTCAACCGTTCGGTGCAAGGGGGTCGCGATCGCTCGTCGACCTGCCGCATGGGAAGGTTCCGAGACAGTTCCCATTGTAGGCGTAGGCACACACGATGCAGCCATAGCGTCGCATCAGGCGCTTATCGGCGACCTGTCCCAATCAATGGCGACCGCCTGGCTCTTGTTCGTTGGATCCACCGCGACCGCGAGCTTCACGCCAGGAGCCACCGAGGCCACCTTGGCGAGGGGCACGCGATGACTGAAGACGGCCGGGAACGGCCGCTCCCCGGCCAGGCTGACTTCGACGGTGAAGAGCCAGATCGGGTCGTCCTGAAGGTGCGGATCGACTGCGGAATCGACCTCGCGGACGGTCCGGCCCGTGGGCTGTGCCGTGGTGATGACCGCGGTGCCATGAGTACCGGTGGCCAGGATGTGGTCGTCGCCACTCCTGATAAAGGGCGGGGCACCGCTCCCCATGGCTTCGACTCGCGCAACATCTGCGACGGCGGGCTGACTGTTGGCTTCGAGGTTGAAGTCGATGCCCGCAGAGGCGCCGGAGGCAGGGTTGGCAGCCCAGCCTGCAGCGGACGCACCGCCCATTCGGCCGAAGTCGATCGATACCTTGGTTGGATCCGTCGGATCGATAAGGACGCCAACGCGGGCACCGGGCACCACCATTGGGATGAAGAGCCGCGGTACCAGCGCGTTTGTCTGGACCTGGTACGGGGCGCCGCCACCGACCGGAGACACCTGCAGGACGAACCTGTAATCGGGCGCGTATGAGCCGACGCCGCGCATCGTGACGGTCATGCCAGTGTCGGCGATGCTTTCGATGATCGCGTCACTCGGCTCGCCATTCTTGATAGGACCCGTGGTTCCGCTCAGTTTGCGCATGAGCCGCGGGCCCCAGAGGAAAGCCGCGGTGATCGAGAAGACGACGATCACAGCGACGAAGATCAAGATGCCCAAGACGAGCCAGGGCACCATATTCGCCGGGATGGCGCTGCCGTGGCCGTTGCCTGGCGGCGGAAAGGTCATCTTGACCGTCCTAAGACCGCGATCATGCCGCACTGCTCAGGCCGGGATGTTTCCGCACCACAGCTGTTCATCGAGGCTCCTCGGTCAACCCACGTGGACTTGTCGCGGCTGGACAAAGCGCATCTGGCTTTCCGGACCTGCTAGAGCGCTGGCACCCCGAGTCTATCGATCCTGGAGAGGTCTCACGCGGGTCGGGCCGCAACTCTGGCCGATCGTCCACGGCTGGCACAACTATTCAAAGCCATCGTGGGGCACTCGGTGGTGGAGACGACTCAGGCCTCTTCCGGCACGGGCGCCGGTTTCTGGCTCTTTGACCTACAAGATTCACTAGATCAGCCGTCTGCGCCCGGAGGAATGATGAGTCCGGACGTATACTTTTCCTTCGGAAAGCGCCCGCGTCCCCAGGGAGTGCCGCTCTTGGTGTGGAATGGGGTCCGACGGGCCCGAAGGAGATACCACGTTGCGACGCATCGGGGTTGTCCTGGCCGGGGTCGCGCTCTTCGCTGCGGCCTGTAGTTCATCAACTCTGCCGCCTGGCGCCGCGCCGGCGGCGACCGCACCGGGCGGGGCCGGCTCGTCCAATGCGGCACCGGGCGCCACCTCTGGCCCCGTATCTGGGGGCGGCCGTGAGTTCGTCACGACCCTCAAGGTCACGGGGTCTGTTACGCAGTCAGTGGACTTCACCGAGACGCTCGCTCTCCTGCCCGCCTGCTCGGTGCTCGCCCAGACTGGTTTCGGCGGGACCTGGAGCATCCCGCAATCCTTGACCTCGAGCGCGCTCGTACTCAGCTGGAACATCAAGCCATACAGCGGACCTGGGACCTTCACCAAGCGGGCGGCGTTCGCAGGCTCCGTTGAGTTGGACACGACGACCGATCAGTTCACGCCGGTCGCGGCGAGCGTCCTCTCGATAACGGTGAACCCCGATGGTTCGGGCAGCGCCACGTTCTCGAAGCTGAAGGACGGCCTCGGCGGGACGGTCAGCGGCAGCGAGACCTGGACCTGTAGCTAAGGCGGCGAGCGTCCCGTCGACAACTCGAGAGCGGGGCGGGCCGACGAGGTTGGGTAGTTCCCGACGTTGCATCCTGGTCTCGGGTAGACGTTCGTGACCACCTTGCCGATTTAGGCGCAAACGGGGACCGGCGACGGCCTGGCAGGCAGGCCAACAGCCAATCAAAGGCCCGGCCGACCTTGGTCAGGTAGTCGTCACGATGGTTTCATCGTGTCGGCTGGTCCAGCACCGCGCCGGGGCCGCGTAGTGGCCACCATCAGGGGCCGCTACCGTCAACCTGCCACCAATCCGGCTCTCGCGAGAGCGGTGGCCGCCCGTTCCCCGAGTGCCTCCGCTGTCTGCTGGGCATAGCGCCTTGTCGGCACCGTAGAGGAGTGGCCCAGATAGCGGGATACTTCTTCCAGCGGCATGCCGTTGTTGACGAGAAGCGTTGCCGTGGCATGGCGGATCCGGTGTGAGCCGAAGCAGCGGAGGCTCCCGCCGCCGGCGTGATAGCGGCGGGTGAGCATGAGTGAGAGGGCATTCATGCTCAGTGGCCGGGGCTCACCGCCAGCGTGGGAGAGGAAGAGCCAGCCTAGATCGTCGCTCACGGTAGAGGAGGCAGGTAGGAAGCTGTCTCGTCCTCGCTCGAGGTAGGCGGACAGAGCGGTCGCGGTTCCCGGCTGCAGGGCGAGCTCCAATGTCTTGCCGCCCTTGGCTCGCCGGAAACGGATGACCGCCCGTTCGAAGTCCACGTCTCCAATCCGTAGGAGCCGGACGCTCGAGTTGCGAGCAGCTGTCGTCACCAGGATCGAAACCATGGCCGCATCTCGCAGGTCGAGCGGGCGATCCCCGGTACAGCCACGTTCGAGGGCCCGCAGATCGTCGAGTGTCGCGCTCTTGGTCGGTGTCTCCTCCGACGGGAGCAGGGGATTGAGCGCCGCTCGACGGCGCGATCGCCGGAACGGGTTGCCCGCGAGCAGGCCCTCGTCGACCAGCCAGATCGCAAGGGAGCGGATGGGCCGCACATAGGCGTTGACGCTATTGGCCGAGAGTGTCTGGACACGCCCTGCCGCAAGCGAACGACCGAATGCGTCGGGTGCTCCCCGCCAGACACCCGAGACCTTCGGCCGGGAGCGAAGATAGGTCACGTAGTCGACAAGCGTTATGAAATCCAGAGACGCCGTCGTCACCGGCAGCTCGTTGTCCCCCAGGTAGTCGACCAGGCGGGCGAAGTCGTCAGCGTGCTTGCGCCGCGTCACCGGGGCCCAGGTCGAGCCGAAGGTCGCGGTGTACTCGGCTATGAGGGGCCGAAGGGGGAGGGCGGGGAGGTCATCGACCCTGGCCCGGCGGCGGATAAACGGTGCTGCCGAACCGGGCTCGACGGGGTCGTCCACTCGCGCTAGCATGACGCTATATTACGTCAGCCTCACGCTTCCAGCAACCATCACCTCAGTCTCTATTGAGCTCGGAAGGATCGCGAGATGCCACCAGATAACGACGAGTTCCGAGCCGCCCTGCGCGACATCCTGGCCCGGTCAGGTATGTCGATGCGGGCTCTCTCAGCAGCCATGGGGTGCGATCCTGGATACGTCGCAGGCCTTCTGGATCCCTCCCGTCCGTCGCGGGCACGGCCGACACCGGAAGACATGCTCGCGGCATCGGACGCAACAGGCATCGCCTTTGTCGAGTTGCTCGAGTCCCTCTGGGGGATCCCGCCCTCCCGACTGGCAGGCGAGCTCGCCGGACTCGGAGTCGGCCCATCGCCCGACGAGCGACTCGGCGTGTTGAACGATTCCGAACGGGCGAGCGTGGCCGACTACATCGCCCTTCCTAGCCGCACGGCACAGCCGCCGGGCCTCCCGCTCCTGAGCCGCGCCGGTCAGAGTTAGCGACTCGCGCTGGTGAAGTAGAACTCGTTGCCCCCGAGGTCCGCTGCCATGACGCCCGCGTCCACCAGGTCGTCATGCTCGCCGTTGGGGAACGAGAGAAGCTGCTGTGGATAGATGCCTAGATCGGTCGGGCCACTCCCCAATCCCGGCCCGCCGCGCAGGAAGTGGACCTTGTGCCCCTCGAAGCGCGCGGCCAGGGTCCGGGCTCGCGTCACCTTGTCGGTGTCCGGGTACACAGGACTGGCTGGCAGCCGCGTCCGGGCGAGCATCTCGCGGACGAACGTGCTCTGGTGCTGGGTGGCCTCGATGTTGAGCGCGCTGAGCTGACGCGGGACCTCGCCGTAGCCGCCGCGCAGCCCGACGAAACCCGTCGGGAGCAGCTTGGTCGGCCAAAGGAGTCGCGGACCTCCGTCAGTCTCGACCGGAGTGCCGGCGTCGTCCACACCACACAGCCAGCGGCGATGTCCCTCATCGAGCCGAGCCTGGTAGGCGCCGACGACATAGAGGTCGTGGTCCACGCCCTCGACCACCTCGACCGCCGCGGTGTAGTCACTGCGCTCGCCCTTGCTGACGGCAAGGTCCACGCCCATGCGCCGGGCGCCATCGGGCACCGTGTCTCCCCAGTCGAACCACTCGCGCTTGAACACGTTGCCCCCCATGCCGCTTGGGTCGTTCTGCATCTGGAGGTCGAAGATCGCGGAGCCAAGATCGGCCCGTATCTTGAGGAGTTCGGGCAGGTCATACATCTGCGGCCAGAGTGCCGTGCCGTCCTCCTGAATTGCCTTCCGCGTGATGAACGGCCAGCCCTTGCGGAGGAGTTCAGCGTAAATGTCGTCCTCGTGCCACCGCGTGCCGAGGAACCACCGCGTGCCTCCGGGAACCACCATGCGGTCCACCACCGACCAGTAGGTGCGACTCGCCTTCTCGCGCTGGCCGCTGGTCTCGTTCTCCTGGAGGCCCACCATGTCGTCGGCCAGCAGGTCATCGAGGCGCGCGCCGGCGCGGACCGAGCCGAGGCTCATCGCCAGACAGGTGACGTCCTTGCCGAGATCAACGCCGCGGACGCTCCAGGCAGCGTCGGTCCAGGGTCGACCCTCGACGCCGGCCTGAACCCAGGGAAACACCTCGGCGAAGCGCGGACTCTCGACGATAGCCCGGATGGCCCTGGAGCGGAGCTCCGCGTCGGCGTCCACCGCGGTTAGGATGCCGAGACGCCGGCGGCCCTCGCTCGCGCCGATCAGGCGGGCGGCGCGATACAGAAACAGGGTCGTCTTGGCATGGCCGCGGGGAGCGAGGATGATGCCTCGCTCTTGACGTTCGGCAAAGCGGCTCGCTTCGCGCAGGTGCTCCGGAAAGAGGAGATCGCCCACGTACTCGGCGAAGGCTGCGTCATTGCTCGCCGCCCGCTCGCGCAGGAGCCGACGGTATGTGCTGGTCATGACGCAGACCCCTCGTGCTCGTCGGCCTCGTCGGCCTCGGCCTCGGCGTCGGCCGCGAGCTGCCGAAGCCGTCGCGCCTCCTCGCGCGGGTCGAGATGCTCGGCCGGGTGGTCGGCGAGGGCAATGAGGGCGATTGGGCCGCCAGAGGGTCCCGCAATCTCGGTTCGAACCGGGGCGTCGAGACCGCGCAGCCGGGCGTAGCGTTCGGATGCCTTCAGATAGACGTTGAGATACCCAACCCCGACGTTGGAGCCAGCGTGCATCGTGGCTCGGGTCAGGGCGACGCGCTCGACCTCTTCCATCCTCGCGATGGCCTTGGCCCGGTCGGCCTCGAGCGTCTCGGCCGACGCCCGCTCACCCCACGAGCGTTCGATGGCGCGCATGTGGGCCCGCACGCTGCTCTCCGAGAGCTTGATCGGATTGGGGCTTTCGGCTCCGGTGAGGGCGCGATGGATCGCGGGGGAGCGCAAGCCCGCGAGCATGAAGCCCTCGATCCGGGCCCGCAGGGCGGCGAGCTCGGCCGCCGGCCGGCGGCCTCGGCCGCTCATGCGGGGACTCCGACTGTCTCGGTCTGGGCGTAGGCAGACGACTCGGGCTCGCTGAGCCGACTCACCCGCGTCGCTCGTTTACCCGAGAAGCTCTGCCAGCGCTCGATCGCGGCCTGGGCATAACGAGGGTCGATCTCGGCCGCAAGGCAGCGCCGGTCGGTCCGCTCGGCGGCGATGATCGTGGTCCCGCTGCCGACGAACGGGTCAGCCACGATATCGCCGGGAGCGCAGCTGTTACGGATGGCCCGCTCGACCAGCTCGACGGGCTTGACCGTCGGATGAATCTCGCTGCGCGATGGTCGAGCGACCTCCCAGACGCTGTCTTGGGTGCGGTCCCCCCGGAACGTGTGCGCAGCCCCGTCTTTCCAGCCATAGAGTATTGGTTCGTGTCTGTACGAATAATCCGAGTGGCCCAGAACAAGGGCGTTCTTCACCCATACCAGGGTCTGGTGGAGGGTGAGATCGGCGTCGGCGAGGGCGAGCAGAAAGGCGATGTGCGCCGGACCCGCTGGGGATGCCATGTAGAACGCGCCACCCGGGCGCAGGGGCACCAGGCGAAGAGCGGCGGCGACTAGCTCGCGGGTGCCTTCGATGCCGAGATCGTCGTTGGCGATCGTCAGCGCTGCGGCAGTCTTGCCCGTATAGGCAACCGAGTAGGGCGGGTCCGTCCAGAGCAGATCGACCGAGTCCTGGCCGACCAGGCGGGTCACTGCGGCTCGGTCGGTGGCATCGCCGCAGAGCAGGCGATGCCACCGACCGAGGGCCCACAGATCGCCGGGTCTCACATAGAGATCGGCGGGCTCTGGCAGCGGGGGTGCAGCGTCAGCATCGCGGGTGTCGGCTATGTCGGCCGCCCGCAGGATGGCCGCGACATCGTCGGCATCGTATCCGGTGGCAGCGAGGTTGGCCGCCGCCTCCTGCTCGGCGAGGATCGCCGCTAGCAAAGCGTCGTCATAGCCGCCAATGTCGGCGGTACGGTTATCCGCGAGCATGAACGCGGTTGCCGATGCGTCATCGAGTTCCTCGACGTTGGCCGCGATCTCGCGCCAACCGAGCGAGCGCCCCGCCATAACGACGTGGTTTCCGGCGACGACATAGCGGGTAGACGCCTGGACGACGATCGGCTTCTGCTGGCCAAAGCGGGCCAGGCTCGCCGCTACGGCGTCGACATCACCGCGGCGAGGGTTATTAGGATGGAGGGTGACGCTCTCGATTGGGACGATGAGGCTGCGCAGCTGGGGGGCGATCTTGGCCTCACATGTTCGCTGGCCGACCCCGCCCTGGGGCAGAGCCGGCCTGGTTTGGGGAACGTCACGGCCTCGCCGGCGCGCGGCTCGGGCGGGCCTTCGACGCGATTGCTGGGTGGAGTCTGCGGTTGCGCTCATCTGTCGATCCCTTCGCTGGTGGGCTTTTCGTCCAGTTTCCGCGGACCGTCGAGAGGGTCGCGATCTACTCGAACTCTTCCCCTTCCGCTTCCGCCATCCGCCGACCCTCTGGCTTGGTGGACTCTCACAGCATGCGGCCGGGCGCCAGAGGGGGGCCATCTACGCCGGCCGGGAAAGGCGGGGACGCCACTGGGGATGCAGGTGGAGGGGGCAAACGTGCCCACCGCAGCCTGCTGTGGCATGATCGAGCCATGACCAAGTCCGGCTGAAGCCGCCCCCCGATCCGACCCGCCACCATCGGCGAGGGCAGTCAGGAGGCCTGCTAGTGAAGCTCCCGCACCGTCACATCCACCGGGCCGCCCAGAAGGCGTAACTCGCCGCCGAGTTGGACGTGGAGAAGGTGTACGTCGTCGATGAGCCGCTCTGGTATCTACGCCTGACCGGCCACTTCCGGCTCACCTGGCGCCGGGAGACCGCGACTGTGGCGACAGTGTTCGGACTCGGCATCGCCCTCGGCTTCCTGGTCGGGCGCCTCTAGCCAGACGCGCTCGGGAACCCGCCCGGCACGGGCTTGGTGCACGGTGCTAAGCAGACAAGAGCCCCGTCGCGAGCCGGCGGAGGCGTTCGCTATCAGAGTGGCCGGCGAGGGCGGCTGCGCGCTGGATGTCGCGCTCAAGGACGTCGATCGCCGAGTTAGCCGAGAACGCCCCGACCTCCTGGCGGCGGGATAGGACGTAGTGCCACGTGTTCAGGCCGATGGCACGGCTTGTCGGCGTGGGCCGGTCACAGCCGTTCTGGAACCGGACGGTCTGATCCTCGAGCAGCAAGTCAAGCGGATGCTGGCCAGCGTCGAACGAGCCCACGCAGAAGGCGCAATCGCAGTAGCGCTCGGCGTAGGCGACGTCATCGAGTGATCGGCCGAGGTCATACGCCCGAGCGAATCGGACACAGCGACGGATCCCGGGCACGTAGGTCTGACACGAGCGGAGACCGCCACGTACTTGGTCAGCGGGCTCTCCCTTGTCGATCCACCCCATGTGGTGCACAACTGCCGAGATCCCGTAGTCGTGTAAGGCAGCGATCAGGTATGTCGCATGAAGGTGCCCAACCGGGATTCCGCGGTCAGCCAGCGTGGAGATGAGCCGCAAGAACGCCGCGAGTAGCTCGTGGTCGGCAAGGAGCAGCTCCTCGGTGACGCGAGGCGTCCAGAGGAAATAGGAGCTTATCCCGTGTGTGGGCAAAGACGCGACGAGGCGATCGAGCTGTTTAGCATCGCGGAGTCGGTCTTCCGGCACGACGACCGGGACGCCGATGGGCACTCCGGCGGTGTCCGAGCTTGCTTCAGCGAGCAGGCGGTTGATGCGATCTTCCGCCGCTGAGAAGGCGACGAGCGCAGGGGCAACGAAGCGAATGGGGTGCAGCTCTGGCCGGAAGAGTTCGAGCTGGGGACGTATCTGCACCAACCGGTCTTGCTGGTACTCGATCACATTCCTGGCGAGGGCTCGCCACTCAGTATCAGACGGAACTGTTTGGACCAAGGGTCCCTCGGCGAGCCCGATGCCGGTGCCCTTGACATACGCAGCCCCGAGGCGCGCGTAATTCCTCTTCGTTTCACCCTTCTCGTTCCGCCACCACGCTGGCATCTGGAATCGGGTGAGCATCGGATCGATGCTATACGGAAGGGTCGTCTCGCGGAGTGCGGTTGCCGTGCTCTCCGGACAATTCTCGAGAAGGTTCGCGTTTACTAGGACCTCGTCCATTACCCCAGGACGAATGAACTTGAGGTCGTCCGAGGTGCGGATCCTCACGATGTGGTGGAGAGGCAGGCTGGGCATGATCAGTCGCGCCGTCTCCTTGCGGCCCGTTCGGCCACTTCCCCGCGGATCAGAGACTTCTCCGCGTATTTGGGCCACGTCACGTAGACCTTCTCGACGAGTTCGTCGAGTTGCGGCGTGTCCCATTCCTTCCGAACGTGGCTGATGTAGGCAAACAGCTGGTCGTAGGCCCGATTGGACTGCCGAAGCCGCTCCGCTGCCTCGTGGCCACGCTGGGTGAGGGCGAACTCCTCGGGCTTGCGATCGGCGCGAGGACCGGAGCGTTGCTGGGCGGTCGCCATCATCTCGGCGAACGATGGCGGGGCCGGCGAGACCGACTGCGCCCCACGCAGGAAGCCGGCGAGCCGCAGCGCTTCGGCGGCATCGTTGACCTCTTCGTTGAAGGGACCGTAGTTGTACGGGTAGAAGCGCGAGTTCTCCACAGTGAGTTTCTGCTCGATAACGAACAGGAGTTTCTGGAGGCGAGTCATGCCGCGTATCGCTTCGTCGCCGCCACTAGCCGGCGAGTGCAGCAGGAGAACCATCAGGTCTTTGATCGCAGGCCGATTGGTAGGCGATGGGCTGGTGCCAAGGGCCTTCTCCTCCCGTATGAGCGCGGCTTCGATCCACTCTCGAGCAAGCCGGTGGTACGGGCGGCGCAATTCATCCGCCCGGCCTTTGAGACCGTCGAGGATCGCTTGGTCGAGCTTGATGTTCAGCTGCTCCGCCTGCGGCTCGTCACTTGTGGAGCTGTTCGCCGAGGGCGTCGAGGCTCGTATGGCTTCGACGATCCAGGCGCGCGCGAGGGGATGGTAGGGCAGCGACTTTGCTGCAGCGACGGCTTTGATCCGCGCCAGCATGCGCACCGGAATCCGCAAGGTTATCTGTGTGGTCTTGGGCCTCGGCACGAGCGGCGGCGCCTCCGGAAGCGCGTCCCATACATCCGCCCAATCCTCGTGGAGGAGCGCGTCCAATCGCCTCTGCTCGCTCATCGTGCCAATCGGCGGTAGGTCCGCCGTTCCGTGTCAGTCATCTCGCGCGCGCTGTAGATGCGAACAACGCCGCCAGGCTTCTGTTCGTAGACCAGGGAGAGCATGCGGCCGCGATCTGTGATCCCCAGAAGAAGCAGCGCGTCCTTATGTCGGCGCTTTGTGTGGGGGTTGGCGAAACACTGCTCGGCCTCGGAGGCCGACACGTCATGCCGTTCGAGCAGTTTTTCCTCGTTGTCTTCGTCCCATTCAAACTCAGGTAGCCAGCGGCCACGCATGCTCCCTTCACCGAGCCCCGCCGCCTGCGCACGTGGACCGCAGGGACGACGCGCGGTTGGAGGCCGGCCGTGAGGATTTCATGGCCCGGAGTATAGCAGATAGATATACAGAGCGAGCCCGATGACTACGCCGCCTGCGCCCCAGCGCGCTCCCTCGCTTGGTCATCGGCCGCGAGTATGAGGAGCCATCAACTTTTGTTGATGCGTTGAGCCGGCAGAACGCCGCCTAGGTCAGCCGAACGAGGGGCCGAGACGCTCGCTGGTTCCGGCATTCCGGAGGGCTAGCCCTCCGGCGGCACGCTTCGCTTGGGAAGCAGACACTCTGCCATGCTGAGTTACTCCCGCTCGGAGCAGCGACAGTTATAGCAGATGGAGGTTCGGGTGGGGGACGAATGGGCGCGTGGGCCGGCGGATCCGCGGGCGCGGTTGATGGGCCGGTTGTGCCGGGAAGACACGATCGACGGCTCGAACCGTCCAGCCGTCGATGGTTCGCTCAGGGATCAGCAACTCACTCAATTGAGCCTCCCCAATCAATGGCCTCGAACGGACTATCGCGGTCCCTTCGTGGCCCGGGTGGTCGTTGAGTACCGAGAAACGATGTCGCCAGCGGTCAGGAGCCGCGACCTCAGCTGCTCACCGACCGCTCCCGGTTCGGCCCACGAATCGCCGCTCGCGAGCGCGGTGGCCATGCCCTTGACGGCTGTTCGGAGCCATTCGAGCTTCTCTTTGGTCACGATACGGCAGTCGGGTGGAGGAGTCGCGTCGGGGGCTAGAACGTTGAGGTGGTGAACCATAAGCGGCGTGCAGGTGTTGTTTGCGCCGTAGCTTTCGCCGAACCAGTTGACCGAGTGAGCAAGCTGAGCCATATCGTGACGATAGATGACGTCGGCGGTCGCTCCGCTCTTGCACTCGATAACTAGGTACGTCTGCCCGCCAATCGCCCAAAGAACGTCTGGGCCATTCTTGGTATCACGCTCGGGCCGCTGAGACGCGAAGCCCAGATGCCTACCGAGCTGCTCCATGGCGTCTTCGAACTCGTCGGTGCGTTCAGGATCGAATGCGAGGTCGTCTAGAAGCGCGTTGACGCCAACGAGCAGCGCATTTCTCTCGGTGTAGGTTGCCTTGAGGTAGTCCGCTGCGGCTCGTGCCTGATTGTCCGCCGCGGACAAGCGTCGATACCCAACGCCCAGCATCGGCTTGGTAACCCTCGGATTGAGGCCGATCGCACCAACGAGCACTTGCTGAGCCCCTGCGGAATCGATCTGGTGTCGGTAGACGGCCAATTCCTCCTGCCGCCAGCCCTTCAAACGAGGGTCCTCCGTGCTGTTCACCGCCTGGCTCATCAGATCTACTGCCTTGTCGAACTGCCCCGCGGCCGCGGCGTTGAATGCTTCGCGAGAAAGTAGCACGCCATCGTCGACGTGGCCCTCGGGGTACTCGATGCCGGCTAGTCTCGAGCGGCTCATGCTCACCCAAGCCGGATCGCGGTCGAGGACCTGCTGAATGACCGGGACTATCTCTCCGAGACTCTTACCCCGTAGTTCCTCGGAGATCTCGTCGGACAACTCCATCTGGGCCCGCGTGGCGGGGCTAACCTTCGAGAGATACCGACGATCGGCAATCAGTTGGGCAAGACGCGACCCGAGCAGGATCACCATGCAGTGGTCCTCTGCGCTTCGAACGCCACGACCCATTCCTTGTTCAATCCGCTGCAACTGCCTGCCAGTCATCGCCTCACTCTCGCCAAGGGCAAGAGCCTGCCGCCGGTCCAGGCCGCCGTAGACCTCTGGCAATCCTTCGATCACAAGGATCCGGCATGCCTCATCAGGCAGATCAATTCCATCGTATTTGTTGACCAGCACCACCAGGCCGATGTGCTTGGTCTGCAGTTGTTCAACGACGTCCTTAATGTCCTCTGCACCAGCCGTGACGTTGGCTACGTTCACCCATCGATCAGCGCGTCTGTAGCTCGGAACGAGGACCACAACATTGACCCGGTCGGCGAATTCGCGGAGGGCCTGGCGGATCTCCTCGTCCTCGATCTCTGGGTTGATCTGTTGAGGGGCCAGGATCAGTCGGTCGCCGAGATCAGCGGCTGTGGCCGGATTGATCGGCTTGCGGACACTCTTCGCGTCAGCGTCAAAGTGGCTGACCAGAACGCCATCGTCGGGAAGCGTCGCCGTCAAGTAGATACGTCGAGGTGCCGCAGCGAAGCTCTCGATCCTGTCGGTCGGTGGAAACGGAGGCCGGATCTCCAAGCTCGACGCCGTGAAGACGGCGCTACTGACCTTAAGCAGGTCGGCCACGAGCGGTAGGGTGAACTTGAGCGGATCATCATCCTTCGCCGCATAGAGCAGCTTCAAGACATCACTGCTACGGTCGGCCCAAGCCCAGAACGGCACACGAAGCTCTGCGGTGGTATCGCCCTGCTCGATGTCCAGGAGCTTGGATTCTGACTGCTGGCTCAGGTCGCCACGGAACATATCCAGGAGGCTGTGGTAGAGCCGGTGGGCGGACGCGAGGACGATCGTGGACTGCGCCTCGACTGTGGCCAGAGCGGCATGGGCGTCGTCCATAACCACGGTCCCAATCGGGAGCGGACTCGGACGCGAACTCCCGGGGCCGCCGAACACCGATCGGCCGTTGACCAGTTTGTGGATGTTGACGATGCCGATGGCCTTGCCCGACGAATAGCGAGTCGATTCGGGATCGTCGACAACAGCGATACCGAGACGCTTCGCCTGCTTGTCAACCTGCTCAGCTAGATACGGACTCGGGGCTACGTAGAGCGCCGGGCCGACCCCTTCGTTGAGCGAACTCTGCAGGATCAGCAGGCCGACGATTGTCTTGCCAGACCCCGTGTTCATCTTGATGACAAGGTCGCGTTCGGTCCGTCGCTGGTTCCAGGCGTCGAGGACTTGACCCTGGACATCGCGCAAATAGCCAAAGCCAGTCGCGCGGGCCGGCAGTGCCGTGAAGATGTCACGCGGCGAGATAAGACGATCGAGATTCGGTTTGCTCGCGAGCCTCCGGAAGTCCACGGCCCCCACTCCTACCAACACTTGATTTGCCCAAGTATGGGCCTTCGACCAGCCGTGAAGGCCCCGTTGCGGCGTCTCTGGATGACCCAACCCACCGCCGCACTCAGCCGAAGCCGAGCCAAGGCAGACGCTGCCGGGCCAGAACATGGCCCGAGCCAAGCAGCCGACGGATCGGCCGCTCTAGGAGTCATCTCGAGGGCGGGTGGCGGGCTAGAATCGAAGGAGCCACAGTCGGAGGGCTCCATGCCGCTTTCGCTAGCACAGACCCAGGCAGTCTCCGCCCTGGCTCGCCATTTGTACGACTACTTGCCGGGCTCATCGCGGTGGCGCGGAACGTACACGTTTGCGCATGCCGCACGCGAGGCCGGAGTCGAGAGCTACTGGACCCCCGGGAGCAAACTCCCCGCACTGACTGGACTGCTGGAGGCGACTCTCGACCATCGCAGTGGCGCCTTTTGCCCCCTGGTCGAGATCATCGTTCGCGAGGGGATCAAGTATCGGACCAAGATGGGTCAGCCGATGACCCGCGAAGACCTCGCCGATCTCAATAACCTCGTTCGTGGGGTCGGCTACAGGATCCCGTCTCTTTGGGACCCGACGTTAGCAGCTTCGCTCCCGGAGCGTCCCCGTGCTGAAGTTGTTGCGCGAGAGCCCAGCCCTGACAGCGGTCGCGCCGACCGGGAACTGACGGAGAAACGGAATGGGGCCCTGGCCGATCTCCTGGCTAGGTTCATGGATCTGCATGGGTGGGCCGACCGGCAAGCGGCAGGCCGCGCGTTGGAGACCGTTCTTCGCGACCTCTTCACCGAGTTCGCCCTACGACCGAGAGGCTCCTTCGTCGTCCCTGGAGAGCAGATCGACGGGTCAATTGTCCTCGATGGCGACTCCTACCTAGTCGAGGCCAAGTGGGAGGCACAGCCGATCGGTCTCGCTCACTTGCTGGTCTTTCGCGAGAAAGTCACAGGCAAGAGCGCCTTCACTCGCGGCATCTTCGTCTCGATCAACGGCTACGAGCGGGGAGCGCTTACTGGGATAACTTCGGGAAAGCAGCCCAACTTCCTCATGATCGATGGCGCACACCTGTTCACCGTTTTGCGAGGGGATCGCGACCTAGTCGAGATGCTGCGCGTGCTCTTGCGGGAGTTGGCGGACACCGGTAGGCCGTATGTTCCCCTATCGGAATTGGCCCCGGCAGACTAGGCATAATCACTCGGGGGCGGCACCAGGTCACGGTTGACCAATATGGGAGGGCGTGGCCTTCCACTGTCGCGACGTTCCGTCAATCCTGACCGATCAGGTCCGGCGCGTCCAAGGCGGCATGGAACGAACGTCCGGCGAGACCTGAACGTCCCGGGTGGGCTTCCTATTGAGAATAGGGGCGGCGCTGCGTGCGATGCGGCCTGGGCAGGGCCAATCTGAACGACCGATGCGCAGCGGCGGCGGATCGATTCCACCGAGGAGCCTTGCGCGGGACCCTACCTCGTTGCTTCTGCCGGCGCAGCACAATGTCGCGCGGCGGTCTGCCGAAACCGACGGCCGGCATGGTCATGCTGGGCATAACCGTCGTGACGGTGGCGCCGCCCAGATCCAGCGCTTGACATCGGCAGGCAAAGGGGCAAGAATGCGTAAATGCGTTTCGACGCACATACGGATCTAGCGGACTCCCGGGCTCGCCTGCTGGATGCCGTAGCGGACCCGGTCCGCCTGTCCATCGTCTTCCTGCTCGCCCGCGGGGATCGCCTCAACGTTGGCGATATCGCCGCGCGCTACCCGCAGATGTCGCGTCCGGCGATTTCTCACCACCTCAAGGTGCTCAAAGACGCTGCGATCGTCCGCAACGAGAAGGTCGGTCAAGAAGTCCACTACTGGCTCGACAGCGCGCAGATATTGGAGGGTCTCCGCGCGCTGGCCGCCGCGATCGAAGAATGCTGCCGGCCCGCCGGGACCGACTAGGAACTTGGCCCGCAGCCTAGGGAGGTAACACTAGCATCGCCACAGCGGCGCATTTGTGCCCAGAAGAGTCAACCAGTAAGAACGCATTTGCGCACATGGCACATGGAGGTCCACCCGTGAAACCAGAGAGCGAACGTGCTCCGGAGAGGCCGGAGCCAAACAACGAGAAAACCGTCGTAATCGTGAGCGGCGCGTGCTGCTTCCCACCGCTCGAAACCTTCGACGGCGAGGCCCGGCGCATTGTCGACGCCGCGATCGCCCAGGCCGGCGTGCCGGCGAGGGTCGTCGAGATGTCGATGGTTCAGGCCTTCTACGGGGGTCTGCCGAAGGCCGTCACCAACGAGTCCCTCAGATCGGAAGAGCTTGGAGCGCACTATGGATGTTGAGAAACTCGCGAGGGGTAGGTACCTCTCGCTCACGACCTTCCGGCGGGACGGCACGCCCGTGGCCACGCCGGTATGGGTGGCGCGGCAGGGGGACGAACTCGTGGTCTACACGGCCAGATCGTCGGGCAAGGTGAAGCGACTGCGTAACAACAACCGCGTCCTACTCGCCCCGTGCAACATGCGCGGTCGAGTGAATGGCGATGTCGTCGAGGGCACGGCCCGCTTGCAAGATGACGCCGAGTCGGCGATCTCCCTGATACGGCGAAAGTACGGTCTACAGGCTCGACTCCTGTATTGGTGGAACGCTCGCCAAGCCGGGAACGGCTGGGTCGGTCGCCAGGTCGGGATCGCCATTCGCCTGGATGGCTCGTAGGGCGGGCTTCAACAGGTGGCGTACGAGTGACTCGAACCGGCCGCGTAGGACGACCGCGAGGATACGCAGGCAGATGACGGTCAGCTGCCCCCGAGACGGCGAGTTCCACCATGACCACGTAGTGGACGGTGGCCAGCCTGTCGTCGGCCCTAGTTCGGGTGGCAGGAGGCCGAATCTGACGCGCCTACACTGTGAGGGTTTCGACCCGCCCTTAGGAGACCAGATTGGCCGGCAAGAAGAAGGACAAGAAGGACAAGAAGGGCAAGTAGCCCCGCGCGCCCAGTCAGCACCGATGGCCCCTGGATGAACGCCAGGGGCCATCACCGTTGTTGGCTGCCAGTCCCGATCTCGACAGCGTGGTCTGGCCGAGCGGTGCCCAAACGCCCAACACCATGCGCGGTTAGTGTTGTTGGGCAGCAACCACGCGCCGGCCGGTCCGCTCGCAGGCGACGAGCGGCCCATCGCGGGCCTGCGAACAGATCCGGCACCAGTACACCCGCCTTGGAGCCGTCGGCTATCGCGCGCTCCGTCAACGGAAGCAGCTTCATCGTGGGGAGGAGCGACGCGACGCTTTGGCCCGATGATGGCAGGATGGAGCAGAGGGTTGAAGGGAGCATTTCCATGGCCGAATTCGAGCAGCTGGTCGATCAGTTCCTGCGCGAGGAGTACGAGGAATCGCCGGTCAACGCCAGCGGTCTCGGGCTGATCGAGTACGACGACCGACTCGACGATCTCTCGGCCGAGGCCTTCGAGCGGCGGGAGGCGAGAGCGGCACAATGGCGGGACCGATTCGCCGCCCTGTCGGATGCCGAGCTGTCCGCCGAGGAGCGCATTGATCGCGATCTGGCGGTCGCGATGATGACCGGCCGGACGATCATGGCCGACTGGACCGCCTGGCGCCGCGATCCCGTGGTCTACACCGGGCCGATCACGGGCGGCCTGTTCGGCCTCTTCCTGCACCGCCTTCGGCCAGAACCGGAGCTCGTTGACGCGGCCATCGCGCGCCTGGTCCAGGCGCCCCGGGCGCTCGAGCAGGGCCGGGCCAACCTCGACCCCAAGCTCGCCCATCCACTCATCCTGGAGCGCGGCCGTGACGCCGCCCGCGGGGCGGCGCGGTACGTCCGCGATCTGCTCCCCGCTGAGGCGGGCACGGACCGGGATCGGTCGCGGCTCGCCAGCGCCGGAGCCGACGCGGCCCGCGCCCTGGACGACTGGGCCGCTTATCTCGACGAGCTCGCTCGCGAGGCGACCGGCACCTGGCAGCTGGGTGAGGGGCGCTACACCCGGCTGCTCCGGGAGCGGGAGGCGCTTCCCTATGACGCTCGCTCCCTGCGCGACCGTGGCCGAGCCGAATACGACCGCCTCTCGACCGAGATGCGCGAGTTGTCGCGCAGAGCTTGGGCCACCGACGACTGGAACACCGTCCTGGAGCGGTCGAACGACGATCATCCGAAGACGGAGGAGGAGATGCGCCGGACCTACGCCCACTGGACGGCGGAGGCCAGGTCGTTCCTCGTCGAGACGGGACTAACCACGATCCCCGACGGTGAGTCGTGCGACGTCCTGCCCTCGCCACCGTTCCAGCGCCCCCTGATCGGAGTGGCTTCATACATGCCGCCGCCCGCGTTTGCCTCGTCGCTGCAGGGCCACTTCTTCGTCCCTTATGCGCCGGACGGCGCCTCGCCCGCTGAGATCCAGAAGCGGCTGGCAGCCAACAGCTTCGGTCACATCCCGACGACCGCGGTCCACGAAGCGTACCCGGGCCACCACTGGCACCTCGTGGTTCGCAAGACCAGGGCCCGGCGACTGCGCCGTGTTCTCGGCACGCCCTACTTCACCGAGGGCTGGGGCCTCTACGCCGAGCGCCTGATGCGCGAGCGCGGCTTCTTCACGGAGCCGATCCAGGAGCTCAATCACCTCAAGGCGACGCTCTTCCGGGCCGCGCGCATCGTCGTTGACACGAGCCTGCATATGGGCGAGATGAGCTACGACAACGCCATCCGCTTCATGGTCGAGAAGACCGCCACGCCCGAACCCACCGCTCGGGCAGAGGTCGGGCGCTACTGCTGGTGGCCGACGCAGGCGTCCTCCTACCTGACCGGCTGCCTCGAAATCATGCGCATCCGCGACCGCTTCCTCGAGTCGCGCGGGCTGCCGGCGGGATCGGGCGCAACGGCACCGGTCGGAGTGTTGCGCGAGTTCCACGACCGGCTGGCGGAGAGCGGGTCGCTGCCGCTCGGGCTGGCCGAGCGAGCGGTCCTCGGGGCGGGCACGTGACGCCGGGGCAGGTTCGGCGAGAGGCGCAACAGGGGGCCGAGAGCTCATCCAGCGCCTGCGGGCCGCTCACACGACCGGCGTCACTGCGATCTAGCAGCCGCGCGATTGCGACGACGGCGCAAGAGCCGGAGGACCTCCTGTCCGGCGCACGACGTTCGCATAGCGAACACACCGGACGTACGTTGCATGACCGAGATCGACGAGGCCTATCTCGATAGTGTCGGCGCCCGAGTGGGCGCTATTCTTCGAGGATGGATCTCGGGGGTGTATCAGGCGTCATCGGCCGTAGGCTCGCGTCGGGAGTAGCGCAGCGGCTCAAGGTCGCCGCGTTGGGTGAACCTCAACGCCGTGCCGTCGAGGGGGCCGTCCGCCAGAAGTCGGAAGCGGTCACGGCCCGCCACCCGGCTATCGCACAGATCAGCGCAGACATCGACCTATTTGGGAGTCCGACCGTTGTAGATGAGGTCATAGGCCGGGCCAGCAACCGCGAGGTCGGCGCGTGGCCGGCTGCAAGCGCGCGCTGGCAACAACTCTACGGAACCGAGCCTACCGATGAGATGCGGTCCTTCCTAGAGGACCTGGCGTCCGAGCTTGGACCAACCCTACGCAGCCATCCCGAACTCCAGGACGTCTTCCTTGTCCACAGCGCCGATGCGACCGCCGACGCCATCCGGACTCTTGGTGACCGCGTGGACGCGCAGACCAATCCAGTGAAAGCCGTTCGCTACCGCGGCGAGGAGATAGGCGCGGACTTTGGCCTGGTCTCGGAGATCCTCGGTCAAGTCGGCGCCGAGATGTCCCGAGGCCCTCTCGGCTCGATCGAGGTCGACGCGACACTCACAGGGGAGGGCGCGCGATTCCACATCAGACCGAAAGCTGGCGCGGACGTGCGGTTCAATTTCACTGTGGAGGTCCCCAACACAGAGGAAGGCAGACTTCAGCTGTCCCATATTCGGGATGCCTTGTACCGTGGAGTCGAGCCAGTGGCTCTCCCAGGCGGGACTGTCGAGCTCATGGCGGAGGGAAAGAAAGTCGGCTCCCGCGAGTTCGCCAAAGCCACCGTTGAGCCAGCCGTCCTGAGCCACCGTGCATTTCTCGAGTTTCGCAGCCGCGGTCTCAAACCCGAGTGTTTCCTTGTGGATCTAGAGGTCCGCCCGGGACTAGGAGCTGTTCACGCTCAATCCCCAAAGGGCACGACGAGACTGCTTCGTGCCCAACTCGTAATCGAGGCGAGCGGCCAGATCCAAGTTCATTTCGAGGCAAACACGGCAGGACTCACCGTGTCGCGACAGCTCAAGCTTGCTCGGCTCGGCCGGCACCTCAAGAGGGGTTGCTCCGTCCTGCTCTGGATCGAAGAGTCCGATGTGCTAGCGCTAACGACGATGCCGCCCAACCCAGTCCATGAAGCGGCAGACCGCCTGACTAGCGTCCTGACTCTCTTTGAGGAGGTGCGGCGGCGATCGGCAACGGAAGTTGAGACTGTCGAGGAGATCACGAGCCTAGATCTAGCATGGCTGCATTCAGCCAAGCGGCTGCTCGACACAGGCGAGGCGTGGGCTCCGGGACGTGGCGGAACATTCACGAGCCGCTCTGAGGACGATCCACGGCCTAACGTGCCTGAATCCAGCGTACATGGTGGCTTCCTCGCCTTTAGGCTCGTCGAGCGAGACTTCGTACTGCCGCTGTCGCGCCACCCGCTGTCGCTCGGACCAGCGGCGATGAAGTTCCGCGGGAAGTGGCCACCGATAGTGAGACAAGAGGACGGTGTCTTCGTCTGGGAGGTCGAGTGCGACCCGAAACGTCGCATCAAGCTCATTCGCCACAACGCCGAACCTGATGAGCCTTGGGAAGAACAGTAGCCTTCGACGAGCAAGAATCGTGCGGCTGATCTCGGGAGCCCTCCTAGGTTGGTCACCCGGGTCGAAGGCCGGACAGGCCCTGATCTGGCTTGGTGCGGGCCCCGCGTCAGGATCACGATGAGCAAGCTCCTATCTGTCAAGCAGCCTCCAGTCGGACCTCCGCGCCCTCGACAAGGAGCCTGAATACCGGGCGGACCAACTGGCGCTTGAGAGCCCGAATCGCCTCCAGCCAGGTC
>Ga0187889_10001368_pt1 | contig 26267 bp, 18 predicted proteins | sample June2016WEW_7_10_2_FD_132992 | JGI IMG/M metagenome (GOLD analysis project Ga0187889, IMG submission 132992) | Peatland microbial communities from SPRUCE experiment site at the Marcell Experimental Forest, Minnesota, USA - June2016WEW_7_100 | ecosystem: Environmental > Terrestrial > Soil >... | reverse complement strand
CAAAGGCTCGCGCTTGCCCCAACGCGAATTTGCAGCCTAGCACCTCACCGTCGGTGAATTGACGCACCACCGATCACGGCTGGCCTTGACGTCGGCGCGGCCCCGCCGTGTGGCGACCACCCGCGCCTGGTCGGGCGAGCCTTTGCCCAAATCGCCCCAGGTGAGACGGTACGAGTAAGGGTGGGGCTGTCCGGCAAGGAGGGGCTGCTTGGGTCGCCAGAATGCGACGATATTATCGTGAATTTCCGCGTCGGTCGGGATCTCGGTCAACACTATCGCGCCCTCCCCCCACTGCCCGATAGGTTCCGCCCAGAGGCTCGGCCGACGTTCGTAATGGGCCTCGAAGTCCTGGTAGTCGGCTGGGTTTCGATCGCGTTGCAGGAGACCGAAACCGCGGGGGTTGTTATCGAGAAAGGCGCTGACCTCGAGCGCCTGGGGGTTGGCGATGGGTCGCCACAGCCACTCGCCCTGTCCGTTCCACATCAAGAGTCCGTCTGAGTCGTGCACCTCGGGCCGATAGTCGTCGACCGAGCTGCGTCCGTTGGCCGAGAAGAAGAACATGCTGGTCATGGGCGCAAGCCCGGCTTTGGGCAAGGGTACGCGCGGGAAGAGCACGGCGTCGATGTCCATGGTCGTGGCGCTCCCGGGATGGATGCGAAAGCTGTAGGCGCCGGTCGCGCTCGGGCTATCGAGCAAGGCGTAGACGCGCAGTACTTGACTGCCACGCGCCGGTTTCTCGATCCAGAAGGCGCGAAAGGCGGGAAACTCTTCCCCGTCGGGATCCGCGGTCTTGTTCGCCAGACCGCGCGCCGAGAGGCCATAGCTCTCGTGGGCACCGACCGCGCGTAGGTAGCTCGCGCCTTGGAACACGGCCACCTCGTCGAAGACGGTCGCGCGGTTGATAGGCGCTAGTATGCGAAATCCGGAAAAGCCGATATCACCCTGGGGGAGGGGACTTTTCATTACCTGTCCGGTGGTGAAGAAATCGGGACGGTAAGCCAGATGATGGGCGGAGCCGTCCTCGACGAGAGCGATTTCCACCAGGTCCACGAAGAGAAAGCCGCGCGACATTACTTGGATGTGGAAGTCGCTCTTCTGGCCCTTGTCGGTCTCGCCATTGGCCTTGTCCAGAAAGATGGTCGCGGCGGGATTCGAGCGTATGTCGCGGTATTGGTCGTAGTCGAGCTTGGCCAGTACCTCCGGGAGCGGCACTTTGGGTGCCGTGTAGGGTTGGCGCGCCAGCTCCCGCGCCAGCGTGGTCACCGTATCGTTACTGAAATGGCCGTCGCGCGTATAGGTGGGCTCCGCATGGGCAAGCAAGCCAGGGGTAACGATGGCTACCAGGGGCGCCCACCCCAGCCAGGACAAATAGCGCAACGCCATGTGCGCCTGCGCTGCAATTCAGCGGCCAGCTGTGATGGCCTGCAGCGTCGGATCGAGCCAGCCACCGCCGAAGCCGGCACGGGCCAGGCCGGCCCGGATGTACGGGTGCGAGCGCATCAGGCGCCAGACGTGATCGGTGCGAAAATTCTCAATCATCAGGAGAATGGGGCCCTGATCGATTGCGACATAGTCGTCATCGAACCAGCCCTTGCCTGTCCTTGCGGCAAAAGACAGATTGAAGGCGTCCTTGAAGCCGTAGCGGCCGTATAGTTGTTCGCCGAACTGGGCTTGGAAGTGGGCCAGGGTCGGAATCGACAGCTCGGGAGCAAAGGGAACCGAGCCGCCGGCGGCGGTCGCGGCGATGGTGCCGTCGTCGCGCTTGTCAGGTCCGGCGCCGCGGGCCCAGTAGGAGCGGAATTGGCCAAGCGGCTGCGGCACAGCCGGTCCAGGGCCGTCGGATGCGGTTATGCCCCAAACTTGAGCGTCGTAGCCAGCCCACTTCGCCGGATTGGCGATGCAGTAGGCGCGGTTGGCGTAGGTCGCGCGGGTGGAATTGACGAAGTAGTCTATGCCCTTAGCGCGCATGTAGGCATCCTGGATCTTGCGGAAGTCAATCCAGACGTGCGAGTACTGATGCCCGAAGAGGGGGTCGAACGCCACGCGGGGAAAACCGTCGCTGGCATCCCAGCGGTAAGTCTCGGTCCAGGCCGGCCAAGCCGTGGGCGCTATGGGGTGGGTGGGTGAGCCGAGCGCCAGGATGTAAAGGATCATGGCCTCGTTGTAGCCATGCCAATCAGAGTCGAGAAAGCCGTGCTCAGGGGTCCAGCCCATGCTGAGCAGCGGCGGCCGAAAGCGCGAGGTGGCCCAGGCCCAATCGACTCTGCGGTAGAGTTGGTCGGCCACGCTGCGAATGGCCAGCTCTTGCTGCGAATCGCCGGTAAAGAAGGCCTGGCAAGCTAACACCCCGGCCATGAGCAGTGCAGTGTCGATGGTGGAAAGCTCGGCGCCCGGCCAGCGCTTTCCCGTGCCACTGTCGAGGAAGTGGTAGTAGAAGCCTTTGTGTCCGGAGACCCCGCTCGGCTCGGGACCCTGCCGGCTGAGCCAGAGAAACTGCAGCGTGGTGAGGGTGCGCGTCGCTGCTTCGAGTCTCGTGATCCAACCTCTCTCCACCGCTACTGTATATGACGTGAGCGCGAAACCGACTGCGGCAATACTGGAAATGGCAGTCTGGCTGAGCCGGTCGGGGGTGAGCCCGGTTCTCGCGGGGGTGGCATCCCAGAAAAAGGCAAAGGTGTCGCGCTCGAGCTTGTCGAGGAAGGCAGCCTGCTCAGGGGTAACGGCATAGGCTCCGGGAACCATCAGCGAGGTCGAGGTTTCGCCGCGTGCGGTTAGGGCGGGAGCCAGCACCAGCAACGCTGCGGCGGCAGCGCGCCTGCCGGGACGGTAGCCGCCTTTGCTCCACCGGGCCACCCGTTAATTGATAAGGACGAGGCTCGCATCATGCAAGCAAGAATTGCGACAAGGTGATGCTTTAGTCGTGGATGAGGACAGTAGTGGGGGTGCCGGTGGCAGAGTCTCCGCCGATCCAGATATCCAGCTTTGCGCTTTCGACGGTTTGCTTCATATCGGCATTCCAGAAGGAGAGCTCATCTTGGCCCAGGGCGAAGCGTACCACCTGGTGCGTGCCGGCGCGCAGGTCAAGCCGCTGGAAACCTTTGAGCTCGCGTACCGGTCGGGCCACGCTGGTGCCAGTGAGGCGAATGTAACACTGGGCCACAGCCACGCCCTCGCGGTCTCCGGTATTGGTAACCTCGGTGGTAACGGTGACTTTGGCGCCCCGACGCAGCGCCGCCACGCTGATTGCTCCGGGTTGCGCCGCTGGCTGGGCATAGTTGAACGTGGTGTACGATAGGCCGTGACCGAAGGGGAAGAGCGGGGTGTTGAGCTCATCGATGTAGCGGCTGGTGAAGCGGGTCTCCGTGCCGGCTCCGGCTCCGGTGAGCGGACGCCCGGTGGATAGAGCGTTGTAGTAGAGCGGCTCCTGACCGACCGAGCGGGGAAAGGTTGCGGTCAGATGGCCCGACGGGTTGACATCGCCGAACAGCATTCTGACCAGGGCGGGCCCGGCCTCCACCCCGGGGAACCACGCTGCCACGATGGTAGGTATATGCTGAGCCGCCCAGGCGACGGCGAGCGGACGCCCAGCAAAGAGCAGCAGCACCACGGGCCTGCCGGTGGCGGCGACGGCCTCGAGCAACTGCTGTTGCCGGCCCGGCAGATCGAGGTGGGCGCGCGAAGCGGCTTCTCCGGTCTGGTAGGCTCGCTCGCCCAGGGCGAGGATGACGACGTCTGATTCGCGGCTGACCGCGAGGGCTTGGCGAAAGTCGGAGGGTTGCTCGTCCACCGCATCGCAGCCTTTGGCGTAGCGGAAGGCCATGTGCCCGGTCGCTGCGCGATCCGCCAGGGAAGTGCGCAAGGTGATGACGTCGCTCGGCCGTCCCCGCGCGCTCCAGGGGCCTAGCATATCGGCGGGCGCGTCCGCCAGGGGCCCAATGAGGCCAATGCGCAGCCCGGGTTGTGCGGGCAGGGGCAAGAGCGGCCGGCCCGCGCCGCGTGGTCGGTTTTGCAGGAGCACGAAGGACTCCTCGGCGGCGACCCGGGCCAGTCGGCGGGCGACGGACGGCAAGTCGGGGATCGGCGTGAAAGCTGGCACGTAGGGGCGCTCGAACAGCCCGAGCTCGACCTTCTCACGCAGCACTCGCCCTACCGCCTGGTCGAGCCTGGCCATGGGCACTTTGCCTGCGCGGACCAGGAGAGGGAGCTGGGCGAGGTAGAGGCCGCTTTCCAAGTCCATGTCGACGCCGGCGAGCAAGGATTGAGCGGCTGCGTCGGCCGCGGTCTTTGCCGTCCCATGGGCCATGGTCTCGGCGATGGAATTCCAATCGCTCACCACGAAGCCACCAAAGCCCCAAGTCTTGCGCAAGATTTGCTGGAGGAGGAAGGGATTGGCGCTCGCGGGTATGCCGGCGAGGGCGTTGAAGGCGGCCATCACCGTGGCGACGCCGGCTTGGACGCAAGCTCGGAAGGGCGGAAGATACACTTGGCGCAACGTGCGCTCCGATAAGTCGGTGGTGTTGTAGTCGCGCCCGGCTTCGGCGGCACCGTAGCCGGCAAAGTGCTTGGCGCAGGCGAGAACCGAGTCTGGATCGGCGAGCGCGCGACCCTGATAGCCATGGACATAGGCCTGCGCAATTGCGGCGCCCAGGTAGGGATCTTCGCCAGCTCCCTCCGCGATGCGGCCCCAACGCGCGTCTCGGGCTATGTCCACCATCGGCGAGAAGGTCCAGCGCACGCCTTCGCGCGCGGCTTCGGACGCGGCCAGCCGCGCGGTTTGCGCGATGAGGTCGACATCCCAGCTAGCGGCCAGGCCGAGGTTGATTGGGAAGATGGTCCGGAAGCCGTGAATGACGTCCAAGCCGAATAGCAACGGTATGTGCAGGCGCGAGCGCTCTACCGCCAGCGCTTGATAGGCGTTGGTCTGCTCCGCGTCGGCCACGTTGAGCAAGCTGCCGACCTGGCCAGCCGCAATCATGGCCGAAAGCTCGCTCACTTGGGCCGCTGGGCCGGTTGCGTTGCCGGCCGAACGCTGGTTGAGCTGCCCGACCTTCTCCTCTGTGGTCATCCGGCCGAGCAGGTTCTCCACGGTCTGGTCGATTACGGCCTGGTCGGTTGCCGTGCGGTTGGTTGCCGTGCGGTCGGTTGCGGTGCGGTTGGTTGCCGCAGCCCCCCCCGCAAGCGCAACGGGCCACAAATAAGGCATGAGGTCGGTTATGGTCATGGGTGACTGGCAAGGTCGTTGCAATATCCGGGCAAGGCCGGCACGGGTCATCAGCCGTTGTGCCGCGCCAGTGGGAGCTTGATGCTTGTTGCACGAGGCTGCGGTAACGGACAGCGACAACGGGGAGGCGGCTGCCGCGGTACCTCCCGAGCGGCCCGGTACCATGGCCGAGCAGTCGCTTACCCGCTATGACAGAAGTGCACGCAGGCGAACGGCCCGGGGTTTCGCCAGGGTGGCGGGGGCATTGCGGCGCTGCCTGGTGCTCCTGGCCGCGTCCCTGATCGCAGGCTTCGCCATCGACGAAATGTGGCGAGTACTGAGCCTCGGGGGGATAACGCCGCTCGAAGGGGTCGTGTTGCTCCTGTTCAGTGTCAACATGACATGGATTTCCTTGCCCGCCGTGACTGGACTCATCGGGATGGTGCGCCTTCTGGTGAGGCGCAAGCAGGTGCGCCCGGGGCGGCCACTGTGTAGCCGAACCGCCATTGTCATGCCCCTCTACAACGAGGACGCGGCCCGCGCAGCGGCGGCGATCGAGGCGATGGCTAGGGAAATCATCGGGCAGGGTGCGAGTGGCGCTTTCCACATTTTCATCTTGAGCGACAGCACCGACGGCGATATCGCCCTGGCGGAGGAGGAGGTGTTCGTGGGCTTGCGTCAGAGGTTGGGACGTAGCATAGCCATCTACTACCGGCGGCGGATGCGCAACACCGCGCACAAGTCGGGCAATATCGCCGAGTTCTGCGCGCGCTGGGGATCCGGGTACGACCACTTCATCGTCCTCGACGCGGACAGCCTCATGACGGGAGAAACCTTGGTGGAGCTGGTACGGCGCATGGAGGACGACCAGGATGTCGGTCTCATCCAGACTGTGCCCCGCCTGCATGAGGGCAGGACGCCCATAGCTCAGCTTCAGCAGTTCGCGGCCTCGGTTTACGGCCCCGCGCTCGCCGCCGGTCTGGCATGGTGGACGGGCGGCGAGGGCAACTACTGGGGACACAATGCCATCATACGTTGCCGCGCCTTCATGGCGGCGGCGGGCTTGCCTAAGCTTGCCGGCAAGCCGCCCTTGGGCGGTTTTATCCTCAGCCACGATTTCGTGGAAGCCGCGCTATTGCGCCGGGCAGGCTGGACGGTGGTTATTGCCGACGACCTTGCAGGCTCGTACGAGAGCAGCCCGGCTACACTCATCGAGCTGGCCCTGCGCGATCGGCGCTGGTGTCAGGGCAATCTCCAGCACGCGCGCGTGATCCTGGCCAAGGGCCTCCATTGGGTGAGCCGTTTCCACTTGGCCACGGGAATGATGACCTTCCTGTCCTCACCGCTGTGGTTGCTCTTTCTTCTTGCCACACTGGCTCTCGGAGTCCAGAGCCAGCTCGCCCGGCCCGAATACTTCTCTCGCAGCTACACACTCTTCCCCTTATGGCCGCACCTCGACCCGGTGCGAGCTCTTCACCTGTTCTTCGTCACGCTCGGCATCTTGCTCGTGCCCAAGCTGTTCGGTTTCCTGCAGTTTGTGGCGAGCCCGCGCCGTTTGCGGGCAGCTGGGCTGGCCTTTCCCCTCAGCCTGGCCCTGGAGCTTTGCCTGTCAGCGCTGCTGGCGCCCGTCCTCATGCTGACCCATTGCGGCTTCATAGCCGCCATCCTGGGCGGCAGCGATGGGGGCTGGCAGCCGCAGCGGCGCGGGGGCAATGGACGGCCGTGGCGAGAGGTAGCCTATCGTCACCGCTGGCACGTCTTAACGGGCTGCGCTCTAGCGGGCACCGCCCGTTTCATATCGTGGCAGATGCTAGCCTGGCTGGCGCCCGCGGTAGCGGGCATGGTGATGGCGGTTCCGCTTGCCCTGGTCACCGGCTCACGGCGGGTGGGAGCCTGGCTGGCCCGGCTTGGCCTGTTGCGCACGCCGCTCGAGGCCTGCCCGCCCGAGGTACGGAAACGTGCCGAGGCTGCGTTGGCGCACTATCGGGCCCTGGTCGCGGCGGCGCCAGACTTGGCCGCCGTGGTGGGCGATAGCGACAGGCTGCGCCGCCATTTAGCGCTGGTCGACCACGCGTCCGGGCAGCTCGATCCACCCTTCGATCCGCTGCAAGCCACCGCGCATTTAAAGGTGCGCGTTGCGCGCACTCTTGAAGACGCGGTGTCCGACATGACGGCGCAAGAGCGGGCCTTCGTGCAGGCGGCGCCCGATCTGCTACGGCACCTGGCGGGCCTGCCTGCGCACCGGAGCTGCCCGGGCAAGACCCCATAGTGATGAGATAGTGAGCCGGCCGCGCTAGTAGCGCTTGGTCCAGAACAGGTCGAGCGAGCCAGTCTTGGCGTCTCCGTATTCACCCTGGAAGCTCCACCGCGATCCAACATCATACTCGAGGCGGACGGCGTTCCGGTTCTGCAATAGGGTGGGATCGGCGCCCAGGTTGCCGACGTAGCCGAGATAGAGGTCGGGGGTGACGTACTTGCCGGCCTCGACCCGCGCTTCCTCTGCAGTGGCACCCGCTTGCACGGTGAACACGTCGAAGGGTACCTTCTTGGCGATCAAGGTCTGCAATTGACCCGCGAGCAGGCCACCCAGCGCGGATTCGGCCTGCGCAGGCGCACTCGAGGGAGTCGTTGATCCGCCGCCTAGGGTCAGTTTTCCCGCAACCACCACGGTGTAGAGCTGCGATTCGGTCAACTCCGGGTGGTCCGGCGCGGTAAGCGTGGTCTTGAGGTGGCCGGGCGTGCCCTTGACGGTTGCCAGCACCGTGATGGTCTGGTCCGCGGTGACGTACTGGGCTGTGAGGTCCAGGTCAGGCGTCTCCGGTGATCCGGAGAACGTGAGGCTCGAGGTGTTCTTCAGGTCGAAGCGGCGGCCGAGCACGACGAAGTAGCCGCGCTTGATCGTCAATTCCCCGAAAAGTCTGGGCCGGTCGTCGACTTCGACCCGGAAGCCGGGCAGAAGCCCCACTTCGATATTCGCGTCCTTGCCGCTGAGCCAGAGGTTGCGAGGCGCGCTCACGCGCAGGATGGTCAGGGGCGGACCGGCGGCCAGCGCGGCCGGGGAAGCGGCCGGAGGGGGATGGGCCAGGGCCCGGTCGGTGGCGGCGAGCTGGCGTGCCTGGGCGCGGCCGATCGGCTGGCCGCTTGCCACGATGATGACGTCGCTAGGGCGGCCCAGCGGCTCAAGATGCTTGCGCTTGACGTCGCTCAGCTCCACGCGCGCCGCGGTTATTTCGACCTGGGAGTGCCACGGCCGGGGGCCGGTCTGTGAGCGTGCGGTTGCGCCGAGCGAGAGCTGAGCGAGTTCTTGCCCTTGCAGGTAGGCGGGAATCTTGTCCAGCTTCACGGCGGCTCGGATGGCGTAGCCGTGCTCGGGCTGATAGTCGGCGCTGGCGGTCAGGCGAGCGTGGCCCGGGCCACTGTCAGCGCGCAGCTCGTCGATGGCTAGGTGGTCGCGGTCACCATGGAGCAGGAGGTGGATATGCTGATAGGCGCCCATGCCCACCACCAGTACTTGACCGGCTTGCCATTCCAGTCTGCCGCTGGGGCGCGGATCGCCGAGCCTGCCGGTCAGATGCACGTCGGCCTGGAGACGGCCGGCTAGGGTGCGCACGAACGGCAACGCGCCGGAGAGCACGCTCAAGTCGAGCGCGCTGGCGCGCAAGTCGAGATCCACAGGCAACGCGCGCAGCGGGGGGAGGTGCCGGAGCGCGGGATAGCCCAGGTCGGCCGTGAGCGAGCTGGTAAGAAGCAGGCGGCCGCCGTCGCTCGCGGCCAGGTCCAAGTTGCTCGCGAGCTTTTCCCTGACGTAGCGCACTGTCAGGACAGCCGCGCCCACCGGCCGGCCATCGAGGCGTACGTCGGGGGTCTTGGCCACCAGCTCGAGCTGAGGCTGGCGGGGTGAGCCGGCGAGGTCGAGGTCGGCGGTGAGCACGCCGCGCAGCAGTCGGGGCTTTCCCAGATCCGTAACGATGCCCGCGTGCTGCCAGAGGATAGGACCAAGGGTAGCGTGGAGCGCGATGCTCGCGTCGGGGAGCTGGGTTGTGCTCAGGACGCGGCTCAGGGGCCCTTGCACGGTGGCGCGCGCCGAGAGCAGAGGGACACCTTTGCGCATGGCCCGAGCGTGCGCGGTCAAGTCATGCGGGGTGGCGAGCAGGTGCAGCTCCACGTCGGTGGACGGCAGTCCCTTGCCCGCGAGGCTGGTCAGTCGCCCGTCGAATTGGCCGCGGGGGGAGTGGAGGGTGCCCTCGAGTCGCCCCGAAAATGCCAATTGCCCAGTCGTGCTGCCCCGGTAGCTGCAAAGCGCTGCCATCCGTCCGAGGTCGAGCTGACTGGCCTTGACCTCGAGAGTGAAGGGCAGCTCGGCGAGAGCGGGCCAGGTGGGATGGGCCATGAGCAGGCGGGTTGGTCGCTGCGTGCTCAGGGCGAGGGCGAGCCCGCCCGAGCCGCCCGGGGTGTGGTCGTCCTCGAGACGGATGCGCAGGGTGGCGGGTTGGTCGGAGACCGCCAGGTCGAGCGTGAGGTCGCCCACGTCTTGGCCATGCCAGGCTGCCTGGCTGGCCCGTAGACTGGCGTTCAAGCGGGGCTTGCCCGCGGTGCCCGCCAGGACGAGGTGGACGCTGGCGGCGCGCCCGCCGACCGCGGCGATACCAACGCTGGGCAACAGGGTCGTGAGATCGACAGTGCTCAGCGCGGCAGTTGCACCCAGCCGGGCGCGCGGGGGCGGCGGCCAGCTGCCGGGCAGGTCGAAGCCGGCGTGCGCCTGGCTGCCCGGCAGGGTGAGGTCGAGGTTGCCCGTCACACGGCCGCGGGTTAGGTGGGCGTCGGCCGTGAGCTCGAGCCCGGAGATGGCATCCACCTTGGCTCGGTGGACCGCCAGGTGAGCCACAGCCGTGCGCGAGTGGTGGGACTGGTGGAGCTCGGCGCGCAGATCGAGCTGGCCGGCCCAGCCGTGACCGGGTACCAGTGCGAGGGGCAGGCTGGCGAGAGCGAGGTGGCGAGCCCGGAGGTATAGGTGGAGAGTGTCCTCGCGCAGGGCGAGCCGAGCGGAAACCGATTGATCGGGTGCGGCGTGCAGGTCGAAGCCGGTCAAGCGGAGCCGGCTACCATCGAAGAGCAGGACAGCGGGTCGCCTCAGTGCCCAGACGACACCTGGCCAGCGCGCGGCGAGCTGGCTCACCACCAGACGGCCACGGGCAGGCTGCCAAGTGCCACGCGCCCAGGCGGCCAGCGGCTCTGGCCCGCCCAAAGATAGGTGTGAGCTGAGCTGGGCGGCGCTGCTCTGCACCGTGAGCATCAAGCCGGAGAGGTGGCGCGTGCCGAGCCCGGCTGCGGGCACGGACAGGGAGAGGTGTTCCGCGGCGAGGCCATGGCTGAGGTCGCGCACGCGGACGCTTAGCCGGGCCGAGGGGATGGTCAGCTTACCCCAAGTGAGCTGGTGGAGCTGCCCGACGAGGCTAAGCTCGGGGTGGGCAAGTGCGCCAGACAGGGAGAGCGCGAAATGGGCCGCGCCTCGCCCCTTGTGCGTGGGTCCGGCCCATGCGGCTAGCAGGGGTGCTAGGTCGGGCGCGCTGGCGGTGGCCTCGAGGCCCAGGCCGGGGTACACCGCGCCCCGAGCCGTGATGCGGGCGCCGGGCAGGGAGGCCGTGAGCTCGGTTAGACGGACAGTGCCTTGGCGCGCCCCCAGGTCGAGGTGGAGCGGCCCGACGGGATGGCCGCCCAGGGTGCCGCGCTCCACCTCGACGGTAGCGTGCCCGCTGAGCTCGGCCAAGGTGCGGCCCTTGGCGGTCAAGTGAGCGCGCAGGGAAAGCTCGGAGGGTGGGGCCCGGGGAAGGAAGGTGCGCAAGTCGAGGTTGGCCACGGTCAGGCCGAGCTCGTCCACGGTGAAGGTGTGTGAGCTGGCCCGGGTGGAGAGGCTGATGCGGGTTTGCGCGATGCCGAGTTGCATTTGGGCCTGCAAGGCGCCGGTGTCGGCCTGCCAGCTGGCCCGGCCACGGAGCCAGAGCGGGCGGACCGGTGCAGCGCTAACTGCGACAGTACCTCGGCCGACCACGTCGAGCGCCAACCGCAGTGGGGGACCGGCCACGACCTCGCCCGCGAGGAAAGCGTTGCTGACGAGCAGGCAGAGCGGCTCAGGCTCGGCTGGGGCGGTCGCCGCACGGGAGAAAGCTCCGTCGTGGACAACCAGCTCATCCAAACGGACGCTCCAACGTGCCGCCGGGCCTGGGGAGGCGGGAGCGGGAGCACCGAGGTGGGGTCGCCGGCTGGCCAGGGCTTGGCCGAGATTGCTCTCGCCCCCCGGTAGCTGGCGCAGGTCGAGACGGGGCGCGTCGGCCTCCAGATGGAGAACCCACACCTGGTGATGCAGTAATGCCAGGGGGCGCCAGCGTACCTCCAGGCGCGCCGCGCGCGCGACCACGGCGCGGGCGGGGTCGCGCAGAACCAGGTCCCAGACCGTGATACGTGTCGGGGAAATCGCCACCCTAGCCACCTCGACGCTGCCGCGGATGGACGAATTGAGGTGGGGTATGAGCTCGCGCAAGATCAGGGAGGAGCCAAAGGAAGTGCCCGAGATGCTCACCAGGGCCACCACCAGCACGAGCGCGGCGGCGAAGGCGACCGAGATCAAGTTGCCGGCCCGGCGCAGCAATCGGAGGCGGACCGCACCGCGCATTAGAAGGCCTCGCCGATCGCCACGCTCAAGACGCACGAGCTGTCAGTGACGGGAGTAGCGCGCCCCGAGCCGCCCAGTCCGAAACAGTCGTTGTTGACCGCGTAGGGAACTTCGGTGATGGCACCACCGCTGCCCACGGCGTAGAGCGGTGGCGGCCGCCCCAACTGCAGTCTCCTGGCCACATCGATGCGCACGGGACCGGCAGGGGTCTGATAGCGCAGGCCCAGGCCGACGGCCCAGAGGAGAGTGGGGAGATCGTTGGGGCCGATAAGATTGGGCGTGACCTGCCCATAATCCACGAACGCCGCTAGCGACAGGTCATGGGTGAGACGAACGCGCATTTCGAACGATCCATCCACCATGCCGTTGCCACCCACGGGCAAGGTGAGCGTGATTGGCGCTCCGATCTGGGTGGTGGGCGCGGGCGCCAGGAGCAGTGGGGAGAGCCTGCGGTCGCTGAACCCGCGCATGGAAACCCCGCCCCCGGCAAAGAAGCGGGTGACCACGGCACTGTCGGCGCCGGTGTGGAGCAACTCTCCCACCCGCAGGCGAGCGCTGAGGGTCACGGCGGAGGCTGCCCCAAAGCTGTAGTAGCCGCGCAGGTCGGGCAGGATGCGCAGGTAAGTGAAATCGCCCCCCAGCGGACCGCCGCCCTCCTGGAAAGAGGCGCTAGCGTAGTACCCGGTGTGCGGCTCGAGGGTCGAGTCGCGCCGGTCGACGGCAACGATCTGCTCCAGATAAGAGAGCAGCACGAAGCAGGAACTGGTCTGGCTGACACAACCCAGGGTGAGGGGCGCCGCCGAAACACTGGCTATCGCGGGGCCGTTCAGGTAGTAGGCCTGCAGATTGTAGCTGGCGTATACCGACAGGAAAGCCCGCGGCTGCCAGGCCACCCCGGTGCTCAGGGTAGCGCCCACGGCGTCATACGATTGCTCCAGGGTGCGCTCGACGGCCAGCGCCGCCTTGCCGTGCAAGCTGGGTAGGTGGAGAAAGCGCGGTTGTTCGATCTCGGTGCGGACGATCGCCACCGGTCCGCTGCGCGGGCCCTCGGCTGTCTCATCGCTGGCCACGGCGTAGACGTTGGGAATGAAGGCCCACCCGGCCTCGCCGTGGATGGTCAGTCGTCGCATGCCGCCCAAGAAGTCGAGGTGCGACCACTCCGCGATGGCGCGGCCTTCGTTGCGCACTTGGTCGAACTCCGCGCCCAGGCCGACGCGCATGGTGTGCAAGGGCGCCTCCCTGACATCGACGACGATGGGCAGTCGGTCCCCAGCGGGGGCGGGCTCGCCCGCGCTGACCTTGACCTCAGCGAAGACACCCATGCCGGCCAGTCGGCGGTGGGCTTCGCCAAGCAACGCCTCGGTATAGTAGCTCCCGTCGGGAATGGCTAGGCGGACTTGCTCCCAGATCCAGAGCGCTACCAGGCGATGTGCTGCCTCTTGGTGGATCTGTATGGCGCCGAACCGATAGCGGGTCCCGAGCTGGACGACCAGCAACAGGTCAGCCCGACGAGTACCCGGGTCGAGCAATGCCCGACCCTCCACCGCGGCTCGGGCATAGCCGAGGTTGCGCAGGCGCTCGCCCAGGGTGGCCTTGGCGGCTTGCCACTTGGCTTCGACAAAGGGGCCGGAAAACGCGATGCCGCGCAGGATGCCCGCGCGTTGTTGTTGGTCCAAGGTGTCGAGCCCTTGTACCGTGAATGAGCTTACCAGCGTGGGCAACCCCTCTTGCACGACCACGCTCAATGCCACGCCATCCTTCACCGGCTTGACCGTGTCGGAGACGACGCGAGCGGCGAAGAAGCCGCGACTCTGGTAGATGCGCTCGATCCGGCGCAGGTCGGTCTGCCAGGTAAATGGGTCGTAGTAGTGCTCGGTCGCGAAAGGCCACCACCATCCGGTCGCCGTGGTCGCGATACCCGCGCTGAGGGAACCCGCGGACACCTGTCGTGTGCCCGTGAAGGACAGCTTGCGCACCACCGGCTGTCCGTGCTCACCTGGGTGGGCGCAGCCTGACCCCGTCGCACCGACCGTCATCATCATCGTCACCATGCCTAAGCGCCGTAGCCGGGCGGGGCGCAATCCCCAGAGCTCCGTGCGACCTCCCCCGGCAGCCATCACCGCCTGGCTGAGAATTGTGAGGCCAGGCGCCTGGCCAGGTGTCGGGCCGCCACGGCCGCGGCTGCGGTGGCGATCGTGGTGAGGACGCGCACGCCCAAGCGGGGGGCGGGCCGAAGTGCGCCATGGATGAGACAGGCCAACGCGGCACGGGCACGCTGGGCGCGCCCGAGCCAGGTGCGTTGCTGCCGGCGCCGGGCACGCCGGAACAGCAGACTGCTCGTCATCGCGCCGAGCACCGAGGCGCCCGCCAGCACGAAGGCGGCGGGATGGCGGCGCGCGGCCATAAGCGGGTTTAGGCGCTGACGGCGACCACCCAGCTCCCGCACCAGCCCGTCCAGATGGTCGAAAATGACCTCGATGTCGTGCTCTATGACGGCCGCTTGACTGCCCTCGGCGAGCGCGGCGGCTGGTGCGGCTAGGTCAGGCGTTCCCTTGTCCATCGCACATCCTCTTGCAGGGTGCGCCTGGTCCTCGACATGGGCGACCGCACCCTGCTGCTCCAAGCGAGCGTGGCCACCACGGCGGTGATGAGCAGGGTGGCACCGCTCACGAGCAGTCCGGCCGCCCATCCGGGTAGCACAGTCGTCAGCGCCAACGCCACGGTGACCAGCAGCAAGTTAATCGTGCACAGCCCGGCCAGCGCGGCCAGGGATAGCCCGCCTACCATGATGGCTTCGGACTTGAGGTTTGCCCTGAGCTCGGCCTTGGCGAGCTCGAGCTGCTTTTGTACGAGATGGCCGACTTCGCTCGTGATTTGCCTCACCAACTCCACGGTGGAGAGCTCACCCGGGCTGGTGCCGGCGCCGGCTGGGCCAGCGCCGCTCGCGTTGCGGGTCCGGGGCGCGGGTGAGGGCTGGGTGGCGGGAGAAACCGCCGGGCTGGCGGCTGGCGAGTCTTCATGGTGTTGCATCTTGTCCTCCTAGGCGAAGGGCGTGTGGGGCGCGGCTTACTCTCAGCGGGCCCACGTGGCCACGCGAACGGTGCATCTCCAAGAATCGTACCAAGCCGCCGCCCTCACTTTGCCCGTGCCCCGCTCGGCAGATACGCAAGGACGTGGCGTCCTTCGGCGAGCACGACCCCCGCCGCGCGGCTGAGCTCTCCGGGCAGCCGCGCCCACAGGTACGCCAGGTCGTGGCCGGCGCGAGCCGGGCCCACTATGCCCAGAGCGGTGCCCAGAGAGGCTCCGATGATGATCGGGGCCCAGCGTCGGGCGCGTACGCGTCTCGGCAAGCGAAGGGTGGTGGCGCGGGCGAGGGCAAGGCTGGCCGCGTAGTCGGAGGCACTTGGCTCGGGCAGGGGCGGGCCGTTGCCAGACGGCACAGCGGGCGAGAGCGCGGGAGGTGCGTCGGTCTGGCCCGCGGGTGAAGGGGAGGTAACCGCGCGGCGAGCTAGGGCGGTTTCGGGGACGGTCAGGAGCCTATCCGTCACCATTGCGCTACGGAGGGCATCGGCGAACGCCATGATGGAGGGGTGACGTTGGCGCGGGTCTTTGGCCAGGCTGGTCATCAGCACGGATTCGACCGTGGCCAGTCGTGCCGGTAGGGGTTGGGGCGGCGCCTTTATGACTTGTTCCAGTATCTCGGCCGGAGAGCCGCCCCGCCAGGGAGGATGTCCGGCCAGCAAGAGGTAGGCGACCACGGCGAGGGCGAATTGATCGGAGGCAGGGCCCACCTCGTTTGTGCGCCCCTCGGCCTGCTCGGGTGCCATGAACTCGAGGGTGCCCGCGACACTCACCCGAGCACCGGTGCTGGGCTCTGGCCGAGGCGCGGCTTGGGCGGACGGCGTCGCCGGCCGAGGCCATCCGTTGGCGAGGTCGGCGAGGTGCGAGCCGCTGCTCATGGAAACTCCGAAATCGATGATCTTGATGACGTCGTGCTGTGCTCCACCGGGAATGACCATAAGGTTCTTGGGCTTGATGTCGCCATGAGTTATCCCGCGCTGGTGAGCTGCGTTGAGCCCGCTCGCCACCTGCTGGAGCAGGGCCCACGAGCGGGCAGAGTCAATGGTGTGGCGCGCCGCCAGGACGGCTGCCAAGTCGCGGCCGGGGAGATACTCCATGACCAGGTAAGGCAGACCGAATTCGGTCCAGTTGAAGTCAATGAGCTGGACGATGCTTGGATGTTGGAGCTGGGCCAGAATGAAAGCCTCTTGGCGGAAGCGCAGCAGCGCCTGGTCGCTGATCAGCGTCGGATCTAGCGTCTTCACCACGAGCTTGAGCGGAAGACGCTCATGGGCGGCGAGAAAGAGCTCGCCCATGCCGCCTCCGCCCAGACGATGCAGCAGGCGATAGGAGCCGCCGAGCAGGGCCCCGGCGCGTAGCGTTGGGGCCACCGAGACCACGTTCGGGGCGCGGTCGCGCCATCCATGCAGTGTGACTGTAGATCGCATTCTGGACCGCCATCAATTCAAGGGATGTGCCAGGGCAGGCTGGCTGGCGCGGCCCTGCCTTTGTCGGGGAAGGCGCTGGCAATCCGCGGTGCAACAGTCGGCGACAGTAACCGCCGGACGGTGACGAGCAACCTGGAGGGCTACGAGCGCGACTTGGCAATGGCACCGTGCTTGCCTTGCTTGGCAGACCAGGAGTGCAGTGTTAACCAAACCAACAGGGACAAGGAGTCTGATATGACCAAGGACATCAAGAACCTAGACAGAGAGCAGATCCTGAAAACCCTCGGGCTGGCGCAGGGCTCGCCCACTTCCGCGGTATTGTGGTCGCTGGCTATGGTCGGTATAGGGGTGCTGGCCGGAGCTGGTGTCACCTTGCTGCTGGCGCCGCGGGTCGGACGCGAGCTGCGCGATCAGGTCAGCCGCAAGCTGAAGAGGACCGCGAATGACGTGGCCACTGCGGCGAAGCAAAGGGCATGCACTTCGGCGACCGAGGGTGGGCTGGAAACCCAGGCCGAGAAGGAATAGCGCCATGCTCTGGACTATAGCTGTCATCTTGGCGCTGCTGTGGCTCCTCGGCATGGTGAGCTCGTACACCCTCGGTGGTTTCCTGCACCTTTTGCTGGTGCTCGCCGTGGTCGTCGTGGTTATCCGCCTGATTCAGGGCCGCAAGCCGGTCCCGTGACGGGGAACAGCTACGGACAGTGCACGGGAGATCGTGGCCGTGGCTGCGCTCGTCGTGGCCGTGGCTGCGCTCGTCGTGGCCGTGGCTGTCCGGCGCGCACCCCAGCCTGGAGCTCCACAGGAGGGCTACAGGCTGACAAGCTCCCGCCTGCCGCCTGTAGCCGGTAGCCGCCTGCGGGGCTCAGCGCCGTCCCTCTTGTTCCGACGAGCGGGCGGACGATGGGTTGCCCCGTGCTGCTTGCGGCTCGTCCCCTTCTCGTTCGTCGGTCGCTTGCCCCTCGATCCAGCGCTCCTCGCTGCCACGCCCTTCCGGATCTACGTACTGTTCATGAAGAGGCGGGCGCATCGACTTGGAGGAGCGCTCGTGATGGGAAGCAAGACCACCCTTGCGGCCCGCTTGGGCCGCCTCGGTGGAATCCCATTCGTGGGCGTGGCCGCTCTGGTGGGCGGCCTTTCCTCCCTTGCTCGCGATCTTTCGCTGTTGCTCTGGCTCCATTGCGGCGAAGCCACGTTGATTCTGTGCCATAGTGGTTACTCCTTTTCTTTCTTTGCCATGAGAAATTGCCGGCCGAGGCGGGTTGCTCGGGAAATCGAGGAAACGGATGACCATGGCGAGGCCAAAGCGTCCCCCTTCAAAAGGCGTTGCGCCGCGAAGCCCGGCCAAAGACCGTCAGCAAGACGATCTTCACGTCCAGAAGCAGGCTCCAGTTGTCGATATACTCGAGGTCGTGCTCGACCCGCTTTTGCATCAGTCCGACCGTAGGCGTCTCTCCTCGCCAGCCATTGACCTGCGCCCATCCGGTGATGCCTGGCTTCACCTTGTGTCGCAACATGTAGCGCGGTATCAGCAGACGATAGTGTTCGTTGTGGGCCACGGCGTGCGGGCGGGGACCGACGATGGACATGTTCCCGGCCAGGACTTGCACGAACTGCGGCAGCTCATCGAGTGAGGTTCTGCGCAAGAAGCGCCCAACCCGGGTTACCCGCGTGTCGCCGCGCTGAGCCTGAGTGACGGTGTTGCCGTCTTCGCAAACCGACATGGTCCGAAATTTCAACACCCGAATTTCTCGACCGTTGAGCCCGTAGCGTCGTTGGCGGAAGAGGATGGGGCCCTGCGAGGTCAGCTTCACCATGGTGGCGATTACCAGCATGGGCAAGGCGAGTAGAGCCACGGCCACCAGGCCGCCGAGGACATCCTCGAGCCGCTTGGCCAGCGCATACGCGCCGCGCATTGGGGTGTCGTGGACGCTGACCAGGGCAGAGCCACCTATGGTTGTCCAGCGGCTGGCCAGAGAGGCGTAGTGGGGAATAGGATCGGCTATCAGGAAGACGGCCACTTTAGTCATTAGCAGCTCGCGGCGCAGGGTGCGGATGCGCTCGGCGGCAGCCAGGGGCAGGGCGATGAAAAGGGTATCGACCTTGCCCTGCGCGCAGGCGACGAGGAGCTCTCGGCTGGTGCCCAAGTAGGCGACGCCAGGCCATAGACGATGGTGACGGGGAATGGCCCGGTCATCATAGATGCCCAATACGCTACGGCGCAACCACGGACGCCGGGCAAACTCCTGGCAAAGATGGTAGGCGGACGCGGTGGCGCCTAAGACGGCTATGCTGGAGCGCGGGGTCCAACCCTGGCCGCGTGTCCTTAGCGCGCGTACGAGGGGGCCATCGACCACGCGCCACGCGGAGAGCAGGAGCGCGGCTGACAGCGCCCAGGCATAGGAAGGGAGGGCAGCGGCGCCATAGGCCCAGAGCAGCCCGTCCAGCGCGAGCGCTGTGACCACCCATGAAAGCAGCAGCGGTCCGAGCTCGGCGATAAGACTCTCTTTGCCGCGGGGTCGGTAGACCGGAAAGACGGCGGTGACTGCGGTGAAGGTCAGCAAGGCGAAGAGCGACTGGAGGTCGGCCTGGGCGGTCGAAGTCGGCGCGGCGACGATGATCGCCAGCGAGTGCGCGAGCAAAATTAGGAGTAGATCGACTATGCGCTGGAAAGGGCCCAAGGAATCTCGGGGGAAGGCAATGCTAATAGACATGGTGCGAGCTCCGGTGTAGTGAGGGGCGGCGAGGTCATCCCAGGTGGTGGAGGAGGAGGACGAGGCAGGATTGACGAAGGTGGCATGGTCGTGTGCCTCAGCAGGGAAAGGCATCACGCCGGGCAATGACGGTTGCCGCGCAGGCAGGGCAAAGCTGCAGGTAGCGGGCCCAGGCACATGGGCGTACGTCGTAAGACGAGCCACATGCGGCGCAATAGTCGGGCGAGACGGGGCCGTGGGCGCGCGGGCTGTCCGCGAGGCCCGCGGCGCAGCCGGCTTCGGCGAGCTCGCTTCTGGTCACGATCCCAACCAACAGGGCGTCGATGACTACGGCCAGGCACGACAACTCCTGCTGTGACATGATCCCGGCCGCGTCGATGAGCGTGGTATCCGGGCCGATGCACGGGACGGGCGAAGTCATGCAATCCTTCACCGGCGCGGATTTGTCGGCGCGGCACAGATCGTCGCGCGACAAGAGCCCAGCCAAGAGCTCATTGTCCACCACGAGCAAGTAATTGACGTGCTTGCCGTAGGCGATGCTGAGAGCTGTACTGACCGGCGTCTCGGGACTCAGAGTGTAGACGTCGGTCTGCATAACGTCGACGACTGATGCTAGGACACCTTTGGTAGGGCTCACAATCATTCTCCTGTCCCTCCCTTCCGGGGTGGCGATGGGGATACGAGCGAGATGGGGTGGTCAGCCAGGGGTAGATCAAATCCCATGCCAGGTGGCCAAAGCACCAGCTTGGCCAAGGCCGTCGCGGGCCAGCGCTGGCTAGAGCGCGAGCAAGGGCTCCCGATGTTACTCCGAGGAACCGGGGTGACGCTCGGGTTCTTGCGCGACCGACCGCGCTGCGGCTGGGGCCACGGCCGGCCGCGGTCGGCTGGGCATGGGTAGGCGGATGCGATGGCGGAGCTTGCGCGCGCGCCACAGCAGCGCGAGGCCAAGATAGCCGGCAAGAGCCGCTACCGGCAGGGCGACCATCTTCGGCCAGGTGATAGCGACGGGGGCGATGGCGAGCAAGAGGAGGCCAGCGCTCACGAGCAGACCGGACTCGGCCGGACCGAGAACCCGGCGATTGGACATGGCGGCACCTACTGCGTTTGCAGCGCGAATCGCTCCGACGGCGGCCGCCGAGCCCGACGACGCAAGAGGATGATGGCGATCTCTGCGGCTGCGGGCGCAATGCGTGCTCGGGCGCAGGCCGTGGTGGGAGAGCACGATCTCGGTCGCGTTGTCGAGGTCGCGCAGATACATGCGCTCCATTTCCTGCGCTACGCCAGGATGGTCGATGGCGATATCGAGCTCGTAATTGCCGAGCAGGCTGGCAAGATTAAGATTAGATGAGCCGATGCGGCTCCAGCGGCCGTCGACCACGGCCGTCTTGGCGTGGAGCATTGAGCCGTTCCAGGCGAAGATGCGGATCCCGCCTTCGAGGAGAGGCCTGAGGCCGGAGCGCGACAGCGCGCCGACCAGCGGGAGGTCGGAGGCATGCGGGATGAGGATGCGGACGTCGACTCCGTCGCGGGCGGCAGCCAGCAGGGCTTGCACATACGGGGTCGGTCCGATGAAATAGGCATCGGTTAGCCAAAGCGACCGCCGGGCCAGGACGGCAATCAGCTGGTCAGTTCGGAGCAGGCCAGCGGTAAGGGGAGTACCGGCGATGACGCGCAGGGAAATGTCCCCGGCGGGAGCGACGGATTCGGGTCGAGGCAGCTCATGACGGGGGAGCGAGCCGCCACTGGCGCGCCAGATCTGGGCGAAGGCGCTATGTATCTCGGCCACCGCCGGGCCTTCGATCTGGACTCCGGTGTCGCGCCAGGGCGGGAGGGAACGGGCCGGATTGCCGCGCCAGCGGCTGCTGATGCAGACCCCCGCTGCAAAGGCGATGCGTCCGTCGATAGCGACCGTCTTGCGATGATCGCGCGCGAGCCAGCCGAGGGGACTGTCGAGGCGGGGAGGATTGAAGCATCGCACGCGGACACCTGCCGCGGTCAGGCGCTGCCAAAATCTCCGCGAGGTGCAGCGCCAGCTGCCAAGCCAGTCGTGCACGACCCGGACCGTAACCCCGGCGCGCGCCCGGGCGATGAGCGCATCAGCGAACAGCCGACCGGTTGCGTCTTCCTGAATGATGTAATTCTCGAGGTGCACGAATCGCTCAGCCCCGGCGATGGCGCGCAGCCAGGCAGTATGATTCTCGTCGGCATCCTGCAAGATGCGCACGCGGTTGTGATCGCAGAGTGGGGCTCCGCTGGTGCGCGACAGGGCATGCTCGGCAAAGCGGCGTTGTAGCCGATGGCTATGTGTGAGGTGGCTCGAGCAGGTGCGCGACATCGGGGAGTAAGGGCACGGCCACTCCTTGGGTGAGCAACTACCGTGCCACGGCAGCCATCGTGCTGACCGGTGGCCAGCGGTTGGCAACATCGGTGGCGGCCGCGTGGGTGCGGAGCTGGCCCGCGGCGACGGGAGAGCTTTCAATCAGTGGTGCTAGTGCAGTGCTGGGCAACCAATTCGAGCAGGCGGTCGACATCGACAGGTTTCCTGAGCACGGGGTCGCGAATCTCCTCGAGGAGAGACGGCTCGACGCCGGTGACGAAGATGGCAGGCACGTATTCGAAACCCGGGCGTGCCCTCATCCGTGCCACCAACTCGGAACCCGGGCTGTCCTGCAACGACAAATCCGTCAGCGCCACGCAGGGCTTGGCTCGCTGTGACAGCGCGGCCTCGGCCTCGGCCGCCGTGGCGCAAGCGACCACTTCGTAGCCCATATCGGCCAGCAGCTCGGCCAGCAGTTCTCGCCCGTCGAGGTCGTCTTCGACCACCAGAATCCATCCACTCATCGCAAGGTCGCGAGTTAGATGGTGCCAGCAGGCGGCTGGTTCTATCGCTAATCCACCTCAGGCTCGCTGGCGGATGAGAGTGGAGGTGAAGCGAGACCTCAGGTATGGGGCACGTCGCGGGCCGCCGCGCGGCAATGGGCGACGGTGAGGAACTGCGGTCAGGAACTGGGCAGAACCCGAGCCAGGAAAACCCCGAAGGGTGGGAGAGATACTGCGGTGCCCCGGGCGGATGCGCCCGGGGTGCAGAGCAGAGGAGCCAGGTGAAAGGAGGTCGAGCCTAGCTCGTGCGGATTTACCCGGACGCGACGAGGCATGGAGGTCATGTTCAGGGCGACCAGCACGACATCGTCGTGGTAGGCGCGGAGATAGGCCATGACGTGGTCGTCATCGCGGTCAATCGCGCGGTAGCTGCCGTTGCGCAACGCGAGGTTGGAATGGCGCAACGCCAGTACGTTGCGGTACATGCTGAGTATGGAGTCGGGATCGCGTAGCTCGACCTCGACGTTGTGGTCGGTGTAGGAGGCGGGGATGGGCAGCCAGGGCGTATCGTGCGTGAACCCCGCGTTTATGTCGCCGCTCCACTGCATGGGGGTGCGCTCTCCGTCTCGCCCTTTCTCCGCCGGCCAGCCCCTGATGCCCACCGGATCCTTGACCTGCTCGCGCAACTGCGGGTCGTGGTTGCGCATGCCAATCTCCTCGCCGTAATAGATGATCGGAGTACCGCGCAGGGTGAGGTAGAAAGCCGCCATCAGCTTGGCGATAGCGTCGTCGTGGATGCCGTCGCCGTAGCGATCGTAAGAACGCGGCATGTCGTGATTGCCGATCAGGTAGACCGGCCATTCGCCGGTTGCCTCGGCCAGGGCGATCTGCCGGCGGAATGCGGCGGGCGAAAGCTGGTTGACGGTGGCAAACATGAAATCCATGGGCATCTCTAGCTCATCGTGGTGCTCGCCGTAGTACTGCTTGAGAGCGGAAATGCTCTCGGTCCAGGTTTCCCCGATCAGGATGGCGCCGTATTCGTCCGCCACTTTGCGCAGCCCTTTGAGCACTTGGTGGTTTTCGGGCAGGTTGCGGTTGTACTTGTCGATTTCGTTTGCATCGCCGAGCTTGTTCCGGCCCGGTAGGACGGGATTGTCGGTGAGCTCGGGGTTCTCGTAGATGGTGTCGACGGCGTCGAGGCGAAAGCCGGCGACGCCGCGCCGGTACCACCAACGGGTGATGTCGAACATGGCAGTCTTGACCTCGGGGTTGCGCCAGTTCAGGTCCGGCTGCTCGGGATAGAAGAAGTGGTAGTAATATTGTCCGGTCTTGGCGTCGTAGCTCCACGCCGAGCCGCCGAAGAGCGAGATCCAGTTGTTGGGCGGCTGATGCGGTCCCCCGCCGTCGCGCCAGATATACCAGTTGCGATGCTCGGCCGTGCGGGAGGACCGGGAATCGATGAACCACGGGTGTTGGTCGGAGGTGTGGTTGAGGACGAAGTCCAGGATGATGTGCACCGCGGCGGCCCGGCCTTGCGCTATCAGATGGTCCATGTCGGCGAGGCTGCCGTAGACCGGGTCGATGTCTTCGTAATCCGTGACGTCGTAGCCAAAGTCCACCTGGGCCGAGGGGAAGCAGGGGGTAATCCAGGCGGCGTCGATCCCTAGCGTGCGCAGGTAGGGGAGCTTGGCGACGATGCCCTTGAGATCGCCCACGCCGTCGTCGTCGCTGTCGGCGAAGCTGCGCGGATATATCTCGTAGAAGACCGCGTGCTTCCACCAATCGGCTGGTCCGGCCGGGTGGCCTTCTGGTTCGGCTACCGGACTCGCCTCGGTAAAAGCCGTGGCGGCCACGGCATTACGGCGGAGCTCCCCTTCCTGGTTGCCTCCCGCGGGCCGGCCGGGATTCATGGCAAGAACAAGCCACCCGGCGAGCAAGATCAGATGGCGCAGGGGATGACGGAGCGGACAGAGCATGGCCGAGATGCCTCCAAGACTCGTGCCAGGCTAGGCCGTGCCCGCCGCCCGCGCTTGCGGATCGGGAAAGCCCGAGTCTCACGTGAGTGGTTGGTGGGCCGCGGTCAAGCCCGCTCTCTGGCATAGCTTGTGCTGGCATTCACCCCAGAAGCCCGTGAGGGCCGTGCGTAAGGAGATGAGGCATGAAGCTCAAAGGACTGAACAAATTGGACAAGTTGGGTGACAAATTGGGCAAGGATCAGTTGCTCGCCCTGGTCGGTCTGCAGCTCGCGGCTTCCCCGACGGAGAAGGTGCTGGGCACGGGTGCGCTCATCGTCGTGGGCGCCGTGCTCGGGGCTAGCCTGGCCCTCCTCTGGGCACCCAAGCCCGGCCGCGAGGTGCGCCGAGCTATTCGCCGTCGCTTGCAGAACGGAGCGGACGAGCTTGCTGATCTCCTACCTGACAAGCAAGGGTGGGCGGCGGGCATCTGAAGAGCCGGACTCAGCCGTCGCCTGGTCCCAGTAGCAGCGTGGCACAACCGGGTATGGTCCAACGGCCGTGGCTGTGATTGGGCCTGCTGCAGCCGAAGCCGCCGTAACCTGGATCCTCGCTGCTCCAGAGCTGGGTCCAATGGGCAAAGTCAGCCGGGGGAGCGAGCAAAGGCTCGCTCACCCGCTCCAGATCGATAGTCGTCCCCAGATTGACGAGCACGATGCGATCCTCGGTCTGCTCGCCGGCGCGCGTTTCGGCGAAGTAGCGAATGAGGCCGCAAGCAGGCGAGAGGATAGCCACCTCGTGGGTCTGGCTGCGTCGGCCGGCGACCAGGGCGGGGTCGCTGCGGCGTATGCGCAAGAGATCGCGACAGAGCGCCAGAGCCTGGCTGTGCGGTGGCGACACCAACTCGTCCCAGCACAGCCTGCTGGCCGCGAAAGTGGCGAAGGCCGCTGGATCGCGGAGCAACTCGGGATGGGCTGCACAGGCGGGGAACTGCGAGAGATAGCCGGCCCGACCTTTCTTCACCAGCTCGGCCAGCTCGCCTTCATGGTCGGCAAAGAAGAAGAAGGGAGAGCGTGCGTTCCATTCTTGCCCCTGGAAGAGCAGGGGCAGCCAGGGCCCAAGGAGGAGAAGCGCCGTCATGGCTCGCTGCTGGGCCGGGCCGGTCTGTAGCCAGAGGCGCTGGCACCAGACCGAGTTGGCAATCTGGTCGTGATTCTCCAAGAAGGACACGAACGAGGTCATGGGTAGCGCCCTCGCGGCACGGCCGCGCCGTCCGTCCTGCCAGCGCGACCATTGCCCTTGGTAGCGGAAGCCCGTCTTGGCCGCCCCCAGCCATTCGGAGGCCTGCCCGGAATAGTCGCTGCAATAGGCCTGGCGCCGCCCGGTGAGCGCCACTACCGCGCTGTGATGGAAGTCATCGTTCCACAGGGCGTCTAGGCCAGCGGCGACGCCCGGCTCGCCGGGCGAGCGCAAGAGGCGCGCATCTTGCGGCTCGTTTTCGGCCACCAGCAGAATATGGCGGCCCTGGCCCGCCAGGCGGGCGGCGCGCGCCAGCGCCGTGATTATGTGGTCGCTCGAGGTGTCGGAGATGGCTTGGGTGGCGTCCAGGCGCAACCCGTCGAGATGGAACTCGTCGATCCAGTAGCGGGCATTGTCTATAGCCAGGGCGCGCATCGCGGCGGCATGGCCGCCGTCGTAGTCGAGCGCCTGGCCCCACTCGGTTTTGCGCTCACTGAGGTAGTAGGGCGAATAGCGGGAAGTGTAATCGCCCGCGACGCCGAAGTGATTGTAGACCACGTCGAGGATCACGGCCAGGCCAAGGCCGTGGGCGCGATCGACGACTCGGCGCAGCTCGTCCGGGGTGCCGTAGAGATGGCTCGGAGCAAACCAGGCCACTCCGTCGTACCCCCAGCCGAATCGGCCGGCAAATTCGGCCACCGGCATGACCTCGAGGGTGGTGATGCCGAGGGCCGCCAGCCAGGGCAGCTTGGCTTCCAGTCCGGCCCAATTCCCCTCGGGAGAAAAGGTCCCCACGTGCAGCTCGTAGATGACATGCTGCTCTGGTGCAATGCCCCGCCAAGCTGCGTCCGACCAGGCAAAAGCCTTGGGATCGACTACCTCGGCCGGCCGGTGAGGACCCTCGGGCAGGTAGCGGGCACACGGGTCGGGCAGGTTGGGGGGGGCGCCGTCGAGCCGGTAGGCATAGCGCTCGCCCGCCCCGATCCCATCCACCCGGAGTGACCAGAACCCGTCCGCCTCGCGGGTCAGGGACACCGTACGGTTACTGGTCAAGAGGGCAAGCTCGACCTGCCGGCGCTCCGGCGCGTAGATGCGGAAGTCGACGACGCCTGTGGCGGTGACCTCGGCGCCCTGAGCGAATTTTCGTTGTTGGCTCATGGTCGGGTT
>Ga0187889_10001354_pt1 | contig 26425 bp, 13 predicted proteins | sample June2016WEW_7_10_2_FD_132992 | JGI IMG/M metagenome (GOLD analysis project Ga0187889, IMG submission 132992) | Peatland microbial communities from SPRUCE experiment site at the Marcell Experimental Forest, Minnesota, USA - June2016WEW_7_100 | ecosystem: Environmental > Terrestrial > Soil >... | reverse complement strand
CCAGGCTCGCGCCCAGGCTCGCGCCCAGGCTCGCGCCCAGGCTCACGACCACGCCCACGCTCCTCCTAGCCTTACCCGCCCTGCTCAGCTCCAGCCCGACCGCCCGCGCCGACGCCACCTCGGCCAGGCAAGACCCTCGCCTGGTCGTGCTAAGCGCGCTCAAGAGCGAGCTTGCGCGTTCGCAGCAAAAGCTGCGCCTGCCCGGTGAAGATGCCCCGTACTTCATCCGCTACCTCGTGCGCGACTATGACGACTACGACCTCTCCGCGCGCTTCGGTGCCCTGGTCGAGGACAACTACCAGCATGCTCGCCAAGCCGCGGTCGAGGTCCGCGTGGGCAGCTATCAGTTCGACAACACGGCGGACGACCCATCAGAGAAGCCCTTCGACCTCGACGATCTCGATCGTTACGAGCCGCCCGTGTTCGTTCCCGTCGACAACGACCGCGACGGCTTGCGCGCCACCTTGTGGCTGCAAACCGATGCCCGCTACAAGCAAGCCCTGGCGGCGTTACACAAGAAACGCGGAGCCCGCGTGACCAAGATGGTCGAGGACGAGAAATTGCCAAGCTTCTCGCACGAGAAGCCCGAGCGAGCAATCGACGCACCCATCGAGCTCCACCTCGACCGCGCTCAGTGGGAAGCCCGGCTACGGCGGGTCTCCGCCCTGTTCAAGCAGTATCCCGAGATCTTCGACGCCCAGGTCAAGCTGTCCGTCGACCACCAGACGCGCTTCATCGTGACCAGCGAGGGCAGTGAGCTGGTTAGCGAGCGCCTCATCTACTCTTTGCAGCTACTCGCCGCGGCCCGCGCGGCCGACGGCCTGCTCATCAACCACTTCAAGAGCTTTTATGGCGCCCGCGAGGCGGAGCTGCCCGACGACGCTGAGCTCGCCCGGGCGGCCTCCCAGCTCGCCGATGAGGTGAGACGCCTGCGCGTCGCCCCCATGTTGGACCCGTTCAACGGTCCCGCCATCCTGCTCCCCGAGGCCGCGGGGGTCTTCATGCACGAGGCGCTGGGGCACCGCCTGGAGGGCGAGCGCCAGAACGATAACAAGGAGGGCGCGACCTTCAAGGGCCAGATCGGCAAGACCATCTTGCCGACCTTCATCAGCGTCATCGACGACCCGACCTTGGCCAAGGTGGGCAATGTCTCCTTGAACGGCCGCTACCGCTTCGACGACGAAGGGGTCGCCGCCCGCCCGGTGACGCTGGTGGACCATGGGGTGCTACGCAACTACCTCAAGAGCCGCACCCCGGTGAAAGGCTCTCTGGAATCGAATGGTCACGGTCGCGCCGAAGGCACCTTGGATCCTATCGGCCGCATGGCGAGCACCATCGTCAAGTCCGACAAGGTGGTGCCCTACCCCGAGCTCAAGCAGATGCTGCTCGAGGAAATTCGTCGCCAGAAGAAGCCTTTCGGCCTCATCATAGCCGATATCAGCGGCGGGCAGACCAACACCACCACCTACGACTTCCAGGCCTTCAAGGGCATGCCGCGCATCGTGTACAAGGTCGACGCCGACACCGGCGCGGAAACCTTGGTGCGGGGCGTGGAATTCGTCGGCACTCCCATCGGCTCGCTCAACCGCATCGTGGCGGCAGGCGACCAGCCCGCCGTGTTCAACGGCTTCTGCGGAGCCGAGTCCGGCTATATCCCGGTTTCCACTGTCTCACCGGCGCTGCTCATAAGCGAGATCGAGCTCCAGCGCACCCGACGGGCCCTGGAGCGGCCACCCATCCTGCCCGCCCCCTGGCAGCACTAGGGCGTGGCCTAGCCCGACCGCGCCCACGCGGTCGCCGGACCTTTTTCCCGCGCCGGCAGGGCCGGGGCCGGCTATCCTGCTCCTGATGTCTTCGTCTGCCCCAGCCCTGGGCCCATTTCGAGGTCTGAAGCCCTACGACGAGAACAGCGCCGCCCTCTTCTACGGCCGTGATACCGAGAAGGCGGCGCTCCACGAGCTCATCACCCGGGAGGGCGCACGGGTATGCGCCCTTTGTGGCGAGCCAGGGGTGGGCAAGACTTCCCTCATCCGCGCCGGGCTTTTTCCCCAGCTGACGCAACACGACGTGGTCGCGGTGTACCTCGGCAGCTACGCCAGCTTCGACCAGGAGCTGTGGCAGGCCCTCGGCAAGGTACGCGCGGTACCACCCACGCCCGGCGAGAGCGCCCCCGCTTACCTGGTCAGCGTAGCCCGAGGATCGCGCAAGGGAACCCTGCTCGTGCTCGATCATCTGGAAGAGCTGCTGGGCGGCGACGCCGACACCGAGGCAAATTTGGCCGCGCTGGGCGCTTTTCTCAAGGTGGCCACCGCGGGGGCGGGCGACCGCCTCCGCATCTTAGCGGTGATCGACTCTGCCTTCTTCCACCGCCTGCAGCGTCTGCAGGAGGCGGCCGGCATCACGCCCGCGGCCGGAGCCTGGATGGAGCTGCGCGGGCTGGGTGAAAGCCAGGCCGCGGAGATTGTCGAGCAGACCGCGCTCAATACCAGCACCTTTTTCGAAGCCGGCCTGGCGCAGGTCATGGCCAGGGACTTGTGCCAGGGCGGCCCCTGTCTGCCGGCCGACCTGCAAATCGTAGCCGCCACCGTGATCGATCAGCGCCTCACCACCTTGCGCCGTTACGAGCGTGCGGGGGGCTCCGTCCAGTTGCGCTACAGCTTTCTCCAGCGCGCCCTGGCCGAGGCGGGTGAGCCGATTGCCATGCCCATCTTGCTTGCCTGTGCCGCAGGCGAGCAGGTATCACTGGGAGCATTCGCGGCACAACGCGGCCTCACCCCGGACGCCGTGGAGAAGTGCGTGACGGTGCTCGCTCGCCGCGGCGTTCTGCGTGAGCTGTCGCGCCCGAACGGCGACCGCATCCTGCTCGCCCACACCTGTCTGGTGTCCCGTATTCGCGAGCATGCCGCCATGGTTACCGCCCAGGTCCAGCAAGCCCGCCGCATCTTGCGCCGGCGGATCTTGACCGGCACCTTGCTGAGTCCGCTCGAGATTCGCAAGGTCAGGCGGCAGATGGCCGGGCATCTGACGGGCGAAGAGAGCGCGACCTTGCGCCGCAGTATCCGGCACACGCTGCTCGGCACCAGCTTGGCGGCGCTCGCTGCGCTTGCCGTATTCCTCGGCTTGGTCTTCGAGCAGCGTAGCTCGTACACCTTGGCCCTCGAGCCGACCAAGGACGCGCCCTCGAGCCGGGTGGTGGTGCGGCGGGGGCGCGCCAGCCTCTCGTTCCTCGACTTCCTCCCCGCCCAGCCTCGCTTCGGCGAGGTGGTCGCCGACACCGGTTTTGCCGCCACCAGCGTCGCGCGACCGCTGGTCGAGCGCATCGCCGCAGGCCATGCCTCAGGCACCCTGGACAAGAACCGCAGCACGCCCATCCCGGTGTGGCTGCGCACGGTGCTCGACGAGCTTGGCCCCATTCCCCGCGCCATCTCGCTCGTCTTGCTCGGCGACCCGGCCGGCATCGTCTCGCTCAAGCAGGCCTTCGTCGATCCGACCACGCGTCGCGATGCACTCGAGGTCCTGGCCGTGATCGGCAGCGGTGGCGCGGGCGAAGACGAGATCCTGGCGGCCGCCCTCAACGACCAGTCGCCCGACGTCCGCCGGCGCGGTGTCGAGGTCGCGGCCGCCATCGACCGCCGCCAGGGCAAGGGCATGCACGCCAGCATCCTGCGTAGCGCCCTGGCCGACCAGTCCTTCGCCGTGCGCAGCGCCGCACTACACGAGAGCGAGACCCTCGATGCCGCCACCACCGCCGGCGTGCTCGCCATTGCCCTCGCCGACAAGGACCCGGCCTTGCGCCAAGTCGCGGAAAAGGGCGTGCTCGCCCTCGCGCGCCGGTCGACCGCGGCCGCGACCGACGCGGTCCGCCAGGGGCTGGCCTCGAGCGACGCGCAAGCTCGCCGGACGGCCCTCCACCTCCTCGACCAGGTTGCGGCGAGCATGCCCCAAGCGGCGGTCTCCGCGCTGGCGCAAATCGCCGCGGATGAAGGCGCCCCCGAGGAGGCCAGGATCATCGCCCTGTCGTTTCTACGCAAGAACGGCGACACTCAGACTGCTCTGCGCCCGGCGCTCGAGAAGGCGGTCGCACCCGACGCTCCGCCGCGCCTGCGCGCCGCCGCCCTGCCGGTCTATGCCCGCCTCATCGACCAGGGCGAGGTGGAAGAGTTGGCCGCCGCGGCTGGGAAGGGACCGCCCAGCTCACGCGTCACCGCCGCCGCCTTATGGGGCGTAATCGCCATCAGGCAGCCGGACACCGCCAGCAAACCCCTCAAGGCCTTGGTCTACGATCAGTCGCCCGAGGTCAGAGCCGAGGCCGCGCGCGCCTATGGCTACCTCAGGAAGGACGGCGCCGAGCTGATCCGCAAGGCCACCACCGATCCGAACGCTGACGTCGCTCGCGCCGCCATCGAGTCCGCCGTGCGACTGGCCGGCCTGCAGGCCGCGGTGACGGATGACCTGGGACATGCCTTGCTCAAGGTCAGGCCGGCGACCCGCCGCCTGATCGTCGAGGCCCTGGGACAGATCGCCCAGACCCGACCGGCAGCGGCCCTGCCCCCGCTGGCCAAGGCGCTCAAGCAGGGCGAGACAGCCACCCGCGCGGCAGCGGCCCGCGCCCTTTGCGGCATCGCCAAGCGGGCGCCCGCGGCGGCAGCCCCCTATCTGCGCATCGCCTCGCGCGACGCTGATCGCGACGTCCGTACCGAGGCGGCCGCCTGCCTGGGCAGCCTGACCGAAGGAGACCCCAGGGCGGCGGCGCGTATGGCCGTGGAGCTGGCGGCCTCGGATGAGCCGGGAGTGCGGGCGGTGGTGGCCGCTTCGCTCGGGGCGCTGGCCGCCCAAGCCGGGGATATCGTGCTCGGACCGCTCGTCACCTTGCTGGATGATACCGACCGGTCGGTGCGCATGGCCGCGGCCACGGCGCTGGTGGGCTGTAGCAAGGCCAAGGTGCCGCTCGCGGCCCACGCAGGTGCTCTGGAAAAGCGACTTTCCGCCCTCTTCGGCCAGGGCGACCTGGAGGAGCGCCAGCTGGCCCTGCGCACCGCTGCCGGCCTGGGCGTGCCGGCCATCCTGCGCCAGGCCGCGCACGATTCCGACGAGAGCATGCGCCTCGAGGCCATCAGGGCCGCCGCGGCCATGGATCCCATCATGGTCGACATCCTGCAGGCCGGGGCCGACGATCGCGACGCATTCGTCCGTTCGGAGGCCGTACGCGCGCTGTCGACCACCTCGATCGCGGGAGGTGCCAAGGTGCTGCCGGTGTTCGAGGCCATGCTCAGATCGGGCGATCCGGCCACCCGGCGCGCAGGGGCTGTCGCGCTTGGCGAGCTGGGCGACTCGGCCGCGACCACCACCACTCTGCTCGCCGCCGTCCTGCGTCAGCGGGGAGAATCGGTGCGTGCCGCCGCCGCCGAGGCGGCCGCCCGCATAGCCCAGCGCGATCCCAAAGCAGCCACTCCGCTACTCGAGAACGCGCTGACCGATCCCGCGCACGACGTACGCTCAGCCGCCATCCGCGGGTTGGGCGCAGTCTGGGCCGCCGCGCGGCCCCCCGCCGAGATCGCGCATATTCTTCTGACATCGGAAGCCGACAGCGTGCGCCGCCTGCTGGCGCTCGAAGGCTTGGTCGACCAGGCCAGCCAGCCCGGCGGGGCCAAGGCCAAGGGCGAGCGCGGCACCCGAGCCAAGGAGGCCAAGGCGCTCCTCGAGACCATCGCGGCCAGCGGCCCGCCCCTGGCCAGGCTGGCGGCGCAAGTGGGCCGCCTCTTCCTCGACCGCAAGCTCGAGGACATGCACTCATTCCTCGAGAAGCTGTACGGCGGATAAGGGCGCCCGCGCAGGCCGTGCTCAGCGGCGACCAGCTCCTCGGCGAGGCTCTTTGACGGGCACGTCGGCGGCAGACGGGCTCGCCGCCGGCCGTGCGGGCTTGCGGCGAAGGACGGGCGGTGCCGTCTCGGCCGGGCTGGCGCTCTCCCCTGGCTGGCTCACCTGGTTAGCGGAACGCTCGCCCTCGGCCAGGCTGGCCTTGAGCGCTTGCATGAGATCGATCACGCGTCCGGATTCCGGCAGAGAAGAGGTGGCCGCGACCTCCTTGCCGGCGACCTTGCGCTCGATGTCGGCTTCGATGCGCTTGCGCACATCATCCTGGTACTCATTGGGATCGAAGGTCTCGGCCGCGATCTGCTCCACCAGCCGCTTGGCCAGATCGACCTCGGCCGGCTTGACCTCGGCGCCCGCTATGGGCACCTCGGCGAAGGGACGCACCTCGTAGGCATAGAGCAATGTCTGCATGACGATGCCTGCTCCCCCTTGCCCACTGCTCGCGGCACGCAACATCACGATGTATTGCTTGCCCCGCGCCGCATAGCGCGCCACCGCGGCGCGATCGGTTTCCTGCATCACGGTGGCGAGCAGCTGGTACGCCTTGTCGCCCCCCCGGTCGGGGCCAAGGTAATACGACTTGTCGAAGTAGACTGGATCGACTTGGGCGCGCGGTATGAAGTGGGCGATGTCGATGGACTGGGTCGCCTTCTCTTCCAGCGCCTTGAGCTCCTCGGGGCTGAAGGTGACGTACTGGTCCTTGGCAAACTCGTATCCCTTGCTGGTCTGATCGCGCGGCACGACTTCGTTGTCCAAGGGGCAGACGTACTGCTGCTTGAGCCGGGTACCACACTTGGCGTGCATGAGGTGGAAGGCCACCCCGGTCGAGGGCTGGGTGGCCGCATAGAGCTTCACCGGAATGGAGACCAGCCCGAAGGATATCGTCGCTGAGGATATTGCGCGCGCCACCCGCTAAGCTTGCCTGACCAAGTTGGCTAGCGCAGCTCTAAAAGCGGATATAATTAGTCGTCTTTGGGCACCGCGCCATGGGTGGCGGGCAAGGCCCGCAGGAATTGCGCGGCGAGCTGCGGTCCCCGGCCGGCCTCCTCATGCTTGAAGAAGACGAAGGCCGCGTCCCAGGCCGCACGGTGCGCCCATACCCTCTCCGCCCACCCAGCCAGCGCAGCCTGATCGTAATCAGCCCGGCGCAGCCGCAAATAGCCCCAGCCGGTGGTGGAGACGAAAGGGGTGGAGAGGCCGTCGGCATCACCTATGCACAATGCCGCCCCGCTGGCACGCAGCTCTTGGTAGACCGTGTCATCGAACCAGGAAACATGGCGAAACTCGAAGGCTGCCCGCGTGCCCTGGGGAAGGAGGGCGAGGAAGTCGCGCAGCCGTGGCACGTCCTTGCGCAGAAACGGCGGCAGCTGGAACAAGATCGGTCCCAGCTTGGTCCCGAGCGCGGCCAGGGCGGGCAAGAACCTTCCGACCGCGTCGGAGGCGTTGGCCAGCTTCTGCCGATGGGTCACCTGCTGGGGCGCCTTGGGCACGAAACGAAACTCGTCCGGCGTGCTCTTGGCCCAGCCAGCCAACATCTCCGCTCTGGGCATGCGGTAGAAGGTGTTGTTGATCTCGACCGCGCGCAGCCGCTCGGCGTAGTAGGCCAGCATCTTGGCCGGGGCCATCTTCTCCGGGTAGAAGCTGCCCCGCCACTCTGGGTAGCTGAAGCCGCTGGTCCCGACCCAGGTCTGCACTCATATTCTATGACACGAGTTCCTGACGCCAGCACGAGTAAAGAGAGCCCGCCTCATGGCTTTGGAAGAGTACCGGCGCAAACGTAACTTCGGTCTGACACCCGAACCGCCGGCACGCCTGGCGGCCGGCCCCGGCCACAGCTTCGTGGTGCAAAAGCACGCGGCTCGCCAGCTCCACTACGATTTTCGTCTCGAGCTCGACGGGGTGCTCAAGAGCTGGGCCGTACCCAAGGGCCCTTGCTTAGATCCGAGCGCTCGCCGGCTTGCGGTCGCGGTCGAGGACCATCCCCTCGCCTACGGCACCTTCGAGGGCATAATCCCCGCCGGACAGTATGGCGCTGGCACCGTGCTCTTGTGGGATCGCGGCACCTGGCATCCCCTCGGCGATCCCAGCCAGGGCCTGGCCGCAGGCCACCTCAAGTTCGAGCTGCACGGGGAGAAGTTACAGGGGCGCTGGGCCCTAGTGCGCATGAAGACGCCGCACACGAAGCCCCGGGCCGGCAGCAGCCACGACGGCGACGGCGACGGCGGGCCTAATTGGCTGCTCATCAAGGATCGCGACGAGCATGCCCGCTCCGAAAGCGAGTGGAATGTCACCCTCGCCCGCCCGGACGGCGTGGCCAGCGGGCGCGACCTGCCGGCCATCGCGGCGGGCACCCCGGCAAAGGCAAGCACCCCGGCAAAAGCCGGCACCCCGGCAAAAGCCGACACCCCGGCAAAGACCGGCACCAGCGCCCTAGGCCAGGGCACGGGTCAGGTTCGGGTGGCCGGGGTCAGGCTGACTCATCCTGAGCGCATGCTCTATCCCGCCGTCGGCGTGACCAAGCTGGACCTGGCCAGATTTTACGAGCGAGTGGGCGAGCGCATGCTGCCCTATCTGATGGACAGGCCGCTGACCCTGCTGCGGGGCCCGCAGGGCATGACGGGCCAGCGTTTCTACGCCCGCCACACCGGTGCCGCCACCCCGCGCGAGATCCGTCACCTCGACATCAGCCGAGGCACCGGCTCGGGTACCGCCATGATGGTGGACGACCTGCCTGGCCTGATCGCCCTGGCCCAGATGAACGTGCTCGAGATTCATCCCTGGAACGCGCGTGCCCAAGACCTCGATCACCCGGATCGCATGGTCTTCGATCTGGATCCCGGCCCCGAGGTGGCTTGGCTCGAGGTCGTCGCCGCGGCTCGGGACGTGCGTCAGGTGCTGGAAACCCTGGGTTTGGTCAGCTTCGTCAAGACCACGGGCGGCAAGGGGCTACATGTCGTGGTCCCGCTCGATCGGGGTCCGAGCTGGGAGGACACCCTGGAATTCTCCCGCCTGGTGGCCCAGGGTCTGGCCCTCTTCGCACCTGCCCGCTTCTCCGCTGGCCTGGCCAAGGCACGCCGCGCCGACAAGACCTTCGTGGACTACCTGCGCAACCGGCGCGCTGCCACCGCGGTCAGCGCTTACTCCGCCCGGGCCAGCGACAAGGCCACGGTGTCGGTACCCCTCACCTGGGAAGGTCTAGGCAAAAGCCCTGGTCCCGCTGCCTTCCGCCTGGACGAGGTGCTGGACTGGTACCCGGCCGATGACCCCTGGGACGGCTACGCCCAGACCGTCCAGCAGCTCACATCCGCGCAGATCAAGGCGGCCCGCCAGGCGCTCGCTAGCGCTGACCGCGGACCTCGACGCAAATCCTAGAGTAGGTCGGGAACGTGGCGGCGGCTGGGCGAAATGGGGAGGGAGCTCACCCCGAGGCGGGCAAGGGCTGGCTCGCCGCCTCGGCCGCCCGCCGGGCCAAGAGCTCCGCTGCCAAGGCCTGGCGGTGGTCACGGGCCAGAAGCACGTAAATCGACGGGACCACGAAGAGCGTGAAGAGCGTGCCAATGGACATGCCGCCCACCAGCACCACCCCGATGGCATTACGGGCGGCCGCTCCCGGCCCGGAGGCGAAGGTGAGGGGAAAGAGTCCAGCGATGGTGGCAAGGGTGGTCATGACGATGGGACGTAAGCGAATCTTGGCCGCTCGCTCGACCGCCTCCAGCTTCGACAGCCCGAGCTCTTGCTGGACGTTGGCGAACTCGACGATCAAGATCCCGTTCTTGGCGATGAGCCCGACCAGGGTGACCAGGCCGACCTCGGAGTAGATGTTGAGGGTGACGGTCCAGCCCTGGGTGAGCGCGAAGCTGAGCCCGGGGGGCCCCTGGAACTTGAGAAAGGTGAAGATGAGCGCCCCGAACATGGCGAGCGGGGCCGACCCGGCCATGATGACGAAGGGATCGCGGAAGGAATTGAACTGGGCCGCCAGTACGAGGAAGATCAAGATGAGGGCCAGGCTCATGGCGGGCAAGAATTTGCCACTCTCCTGCCGCAGCTGGCGCGACTCGCCCGTGTAATCCACGTGGTACCCCGGGGGCAGGATGCGCGCCGCTGCTTGCTCGAGCACCGCGAGCCCCTGCTCGACCGAGCGCGAGGGCACCCCCGAAAGGCGTACGGCATTGAGTTGCTGGAAGCGATTGAGGGTGCGCGGCTCGACGCCGCTGCTGAGACGAGCCACCGAGGCCAGGGGAATCACCTGGTGGGCCGGGCCGCTGACGTAGATGCGCTTGAGATCATCGGGCGTCAGGCGACCGCTGCGCTCGATCTGGGCGATCACCTTGTACGCCCTGCCCTCGATGGTGAAGCGATTGACGTAGTTGCCCCCGAGCATGGCAGCCAGATCGCCACCCACCTGCTGCAGGCTGAGCCCCATCGAGGCAATCTTGTCGCGATCGAGCTCGATCTCGACCTTCTCCTGATCGATGAGTACGTCGCTGATGGGTGGAAACAAGAACTGCCCGCTGGCGGTCGCCTCCTCGCGGATGGCCTGGACGAAACGCAAGATCTCGCTGTGGTCCGCGGTGGAGCCGATCACGAACTCGATGGGGAGCAGGCCGGGATTGGGCAAGGCGGGGGGTAGGAAAACCGGTGCACGCACGCCGGCAATCTGGGCCAGTTGGCCATTGACCTCCTGGTTGATGGCAAAGATACTGCGCCGGCGCTCGCCCCAGGGCTTCAGGGTCATCCCCCCGATGGCCTGGGTGGGGAAGGTCAGCTGGAATACGTTATCGCACTCCGGGGTGGCCAAGAAAGCGCGGCTCACCTGCTCCCGGTACGGGTCGATCTGCTCCAAGGTGGCATTGGCGGGGAGCTGCATGGAGGTGAACATCACACCCTGATCCTCGACCGGCGCCAGCTCCTTGGGCGAGAGAAGGTACATGGGCACCACGGCCAGAGTGAGGAGGATCCAGCCTACGTAGATGGCGCCGCGGGCCTCGAGCGTACGTCGCAAGAGACGACCGTAGATGGCGCGGAACCAGTCGAAGCCCTGGTCGATGTGACGTGCCAGCCACCCGGGCCGGTATTCCGCGTGGAGCAGACGCGAGCACATGGTCGGCGACAGCGTCAGGGCAACGATGCCCGAGATCAGCACCGATCCGGCCAGGGTGAAGGCGAACTCACGAAACAAAGCGCCGGTCAGCCCGCCCTGGAAGCCGATGGGCGCGTAGACCGCAGCCAGAGTGATGGTCATGGCGATGATGGGACGCACCAACTCGCGGGCACCCAGAAAAGCTGCCTCGAGGCGCGAGCGGCCTTCGCGCACGTGGCGCTCGCAGTTTTCCACCACCACGATGGCATCGTCGACGACCAGACCCACGGCCAGGACTATGGCGAGCAGGGTGAGCAGGTTCACGGTGAAGCCCATCACCTGCATGAGGAATATCCCACCCACCAGGGAGACCGGAATGGCGATCACGGGAACGAGGACGGTGCGCAGGCTGCCCAGAAAGAGGAAGATCACCACGATGACGATGCCCACCGTGAGCACCAGCGTGTCGGTGACCTCGGCAATGGCGCTGCGGATATAGCTGGTGGCATCGTAAGCCACCCCCCCGGCCATTCCCCCGGGCAGCTCACGCTCGATCTGCCGCATCTCCTTCCCCACCTCGCTGATCACGTCCAGGGTGTTGGCGTTGGGCAAGACCCAGATGCCCATGAACACGGCGCCCTTGCCGTCCATGCGCACGTCCTGATCGTAATCGTCGGCCCCCAGCACCACGTCGGCGATATCTTGCAGGCGGATGAGTGTCCCGTTCTGCGAACGCACCACCAGCTTGCGAAATTCCTCCACCGTGCGCAGATCGGTGGAGGCGGTGAGATTGATCTGGACCAGCCGTCCTTTGGTCTGCCCCACCGGAGACAACGCGTTGTTGCCGGCCAGGGCGTTATGGACCTCGGACGGGCTGACGTTGAGGGCCGCCATGCGATCCGGCTTCAGCCAGGCGCGAATCGCGAAAATGCGGCCGCCCAGGATCTCGGCCCGCTGTACGCCCGAGATAGCGCTGAGACGCGGCTGCACGATGCGGATCAGGTAGTCGGTGACCTGGTTGGCCCCCAGGATATTGGAGCTGAAGGTGAGGTACATGGCCGCGGTCTGCGCATCGGAAGGCTGCAGGCTGATGGCCGGAATCTCGGACTCGGGCGGCAGGTCCGCGCGCACCTGATTGACCCTCGTGCTGATGTCGGCGAGCGCGGAGGCGGCGTTGAAATTGAGGCGCAGGCGGATGCTGATGGTCGACAGGCCCTGCACGCTCTGCGACTCGATATAGTCTATGCCATCGGCGGCGGCGATGGCCTGCTCGAGCGGGGTGGTGACGAAACCGCGCACCAGATCCGCGCTGGCACCCACGTAAACCGTGCGCACGACGACGCTCGCCGATTCCAGGCGCGGGTATTGTCGCACGTTGAGTGAACGAACGGCCTGCACCCCGGCGATGATGATGACGAGGTTGACCACCACCGCGAGGATGGGGCGCCTGATGAAGAGATCGACGAAACGCATGGGCGGCGACGAGGCGAAGGACGGACGACGGGCCGGGCTACTCCGCTAGCGATTCTCGACCGCGGGCGCGAGCTCCGGGTTGAGCCTGACCGAGTCGTTGACCGCCACCACCACCCCGTTGCGCAGCTTGAACGCACCCTGGGTCACCACCTGCTCCCCCGGGGTTACCCCGCTGGTCACCTCGACCAAGTCGCCGCGGGTCTCGCCCGTCTTCACGAACTGCTGCTGGGCCACCAGGCGCGGTTTGCCGTCCGTGCCCTTGACCTCAACCCCTTCCTTGTTCTTCTCCGGCTCGACCAGAAAAACCGAGTCGCCGAACGAGGCGTGCACCACCGCGGTGACACTCACTGCGGTCACATTCCGCTTGTCGGGCATCACCACTTCGACGTTGAGGAACATCCCCGGGGTTACCGGCTGATCCACGCGATCGACCATCGCACGCACCCGTCCGGCGCGCGCCACCGGGTCGACCAGCGGCTCGATGGCGACAATGGTCGCCTCGCCATGCACGCCGGGCTGCCCATCGGTGAGCCGCACCAGCATGCCATTCTTGAGTCGGTCGATATCCTGCTGGGGCAAGGTGAAGTCGACGTACTGTCGGTCGGTGGATTCGAGCTCGGTGATGGGTGTCCCGGGGGTGAGATACTGGCCAACGTTGACCATGCGGATGCCCAGGCGTCCGGCGAAGGGCGCCCGCACCACCTTGTGGGCAATCTGGGCCTCCAGCCCAGCCACGCTGGCTTCCGCTGCCTGCAGGGCGCTCTCATCGGCGTCAAGCTGCGCCTTGGCCACCGCATGACCCTTGAACATGGAGCGAGTCCGATCGGCAGTGCTGCGCGCCAGCCGCGCGCGCGACCGCGCGGAGGCAAGGTCGGCCATCTCCACTTTCCGATCGAGCTCCACCAGGATCTGCCCGCGCTTGACCACGGCGCCTGACTCGAAACGAATGCCCTCCACCATGCCGGCCACCTCGCTGCTCACCGTGACGCCCCGCGCTGGGGCCACGGTCCCTACCGAGTAGAGGCGGTTTTCCCATACCTCCTTGCGCGCCGGCAAGGTGGCCACCACCTCGGGGGGCGGTCCCGCAGCAGCGGCAGCTTTACCGAACGAGATCAGGGTGTGAATCTGCCCGACCTTCACCCCAGCCAAGGTACCTAGAATAACGAGTAGGCTCAGAGCCGCAACGATGTAGCGCATGGTGCGTTTGATGCCAGCGGTACCGCGCCGGGCTCATGCCCGCGCTGACGCGCCTGGCGCCGCGGCGGAAAATTCCCGGCTGCCCCCACCCGAACACCATCCCCCCGTCACCCACCGCACAAAGACGAATACCGTGGTCTTGGTCGTGGTCTTGGCCATGGCCGTGGTCTTGCTCGTGACCGTGGTCTTGCTCGCCCGTGGTCCCGGCCGTGGTCTTGGCCGTGGTCTTGGTCGTGGCCGTGGTCTTGCTCGTGACCGTGGTCTCGGCCCTGGCCTTGGTAGTGGCCGTGGCCGTGCCACTTGTCAATGCTGCCCCCATTCCGCTCTGATGTTAGGATGGCGCCATGAAGACACTTCGCGTCCTCCTCCTCAGCTCCCTGTGCGCTGGCGCCTTGGCTTTGCCGGTGCTCGTGCCCGCACCCAGGACCCAAGCCGCACCGCCCAGTGCACCTGCTGGGCCCGCCGCCGCCGCTGCCGACTGCAAGACCTATGGTGCGGGCAAGTGTTGTAGCCCGGACGTGACCATGCATCTCTCCAAGGGAGCAGTCTTCGCGGCCTGCGGGCAGAGCGAGGCGAGCTACCTGGGCGAGAGCGCGGACAAGGACACCTGCCAGTATCACTTCAAAGTCGCCGGCCAGAACGCGGACGAGACCTTCGTCCAGATCTACTCGCCCGCGGCTAAGGAGGTGCTCGACAAGCCCACCGACCCATTCATGAGCTTCAAGAAGGTGGGCAAGGTCTGGGTCACCGACAAGGCCAAGTCGCCCAAGGCTGCCGCCCAGGTCGCGGCGAGCACCGGCCTCTACCTGCCCGGGCGGGGTTACTTCGTGAGCGTGGCGGCTTCCACCAAGGTCTGCACCCGACAGCAAGCGGTGGCCTTGTCCAAAGAGCTGAAGTAAGCCCGCCATGCCCGTGAGCGGGCTCGTGCTGCTCGTGGCCGGGCTGTGCCTCGGCCCGGTGGCGGAGAGCGACGTCTTCTTCCGCATTGCGGCTGGCGAGCAGTTCCTGCGCACCGGACACCTGGTCCAGCGCAACCTCTTCTCCTTCACCTTCCCCGACACCCCCTACCTCGACAGCGCCTGGCTCTTCGACACCGCGGCCGCCGCCCTGTACCGCCTGGCGGGTTTTCCCGCACTCGCGCTGGGCAAGACGCTGATCGTGCTCGCTCTGGCCGGGCTGGCTTACCGGGTGTGCCGCCGGGCGGGGGCGGGCAAGTTGCTCGCGGCCTTGGTGCTGGGGTGCGCCTTCTGGGCTATGCGGGAACGCCTGGTGGAGCGGCCGCACTTGTTCTCGCTCCTGGGCGAAGTTGCGCTGTGCGGGCTCTTGCCCGACATGGTGGCGGGCCGGCGTCGCCAGTGGCTGGTGTTGCCCCTGGTCGTGGTGTGGGTCAACTGCCATGCCGGCGCCTTCATCGCCGCGCCAATGCTGGGGCTCGCCGCCCTGGGCGCCCTCCTCGATCGTCGGCCGCCGCCCGTCGCCCGTCGGCTCGCTCTCTTCGCTCTCGCCGCCCTGGCGCTCTTGCTGGCGTCACCCGCAGGCAGCGGGATCTTCCGCTACCTGAGCTTCCATGTCGGCATCTTCACGCTACACCCCATCGATGAGTTTCGCGCTGCGACCTGGCGCTCGGACGCCCCCTTCGTGATGTTTGCCCTGCTGGCGCTGGCGCTGCTCCTGCTCGCGCGCCGCCAGCCCTGGACGCGGCGCTTGCCCGCCATTGCCCTCGCGCTACTGGCCGCCGGCTACGTCCGCTTCAGCGCCGACGCTCTCATGGTGCTCGCGCTGGCGAGCGCGCCGGCCCTGGCGCAGCTCACTGCGCGCTTCACCCTGCCTCGCCCTCGCCTGGTGGGTGCTGCCTGGCTTTGCGGGATGGCCGCCACCGTGCTCGGTCCGCGCCTGGCCGAGGCCAGCCGCGGACAGCCCTTCTTGACGCTGGGCCTCGATACCCAGGCGCTGCCCCTCGCCGCCCTCGCCTTCGTGGAGGAGCACGGCTTGCGCGAGCACATGTACAACGATTTCGAAACCGGGTCTTACCTGCTCTGGCAGGGCTATCCGCGCTTCCGGGTATTCGTCGATCCCCGCCTACCCGCCTATCCCCGCGCCTTCCACCGCCTGCTCGGACGCACCGATATCTCGCGCGCGGAATGGACCTTGGCCATGGATGGGTTCGGGGTCGAGACCGCCCTGCTCGACTACGCCGGGATCAACCGCCGGGTGGCCTTCTGGGACCCCCGGGCCTGGGCCCTGGTCTTTCGCGCCAGCAACAGCCGGGTGTTCGTGCGCCGGCTGCCCAAGTGGCAAAGCCTGATCGCCGACCTCGAGATTCCCGCTAGCTTCGCCTTCAACGTGGAAAGCGGTGCCACGGTCTTGCCCATGGCGCTGCCTCCCGCCGAGTCGCCGGTCGCGCTCTGCGAATGGCAGTTCCGCCTCGGCGAGCTGTACTTCGATCTCGAAGGCCCGCACAGTGACCCCGCCGCTCGCGCCTACCGTGCCGCGCTGGCCGCGCCCGCGGGCTGTCTCCAGCCCAGCCACGAGCTGTCGGCCGCCATCTGGACGAGCTCCCTCGACCTGTCGGCCGGCCGCGTCGCCCGGGCTCTGCCCGTGCTCGACCGCGCCTTGGCCCTGGCGCCCGCCGATACCGCCCTGCTGACCCAGCGAGCGCTCGCCCTTGAGACCCTGGGCCGGGTGAGCGAGGCCCGCGCTGCCTGGGCTCACCTCGCGGGCATGGCGGCGCACTAGCTAGCAGCCGCCGGGTCCGGGAACGCATGCCCCCGCCGGAGCAGGTAAGCCTCACGGTAGAGCTGCTCGTAGGCGGCCGCCGCTCGATCCCAGGAAAAATCTTGCCCCATCGCCCGCTGGCGCATCTGGGTGATGTGGCCGGGCCGGTCGAAGTAGGTCGACATGGCCCAACCCACGGTATCGGCCAGGGCGCCCGGGGTCAGGTCCCAGAAAACGAAGCCGGTCCCCTGACCGGTCGCCTGGTCGTAGTTGGCCACCGTGTCGATGAGGCCACCGGTGCCGCGCACGATGGGCAGGGTGCCGTAGCGCTGGCTGTACATCTGATTGAGGCCACAAGGCTCGAAACGCGAAGGCATGAGGAGAAAGTCGGCGCCCGCTTCGATGCGGTGGGCCAGCCCTTCGTCGAAGCCGATATGAGCGCGAAAACGATCGCTGCGTCGGCTGGCGATATGGGTGAAGAAGTGCTCGGCCTCGGGATCGCCATCACCCAGGAGCACCAGCTGCAGATCCCAGGACATGATCCGATCGAGAGCGTGCGCGAGCACGTCGAACCCCTTCTGCGGCGTGAGACGGCCGACGATACCGAAGATGGGGACCTCGGGTCGCTCGGGCAAACCCAGCTGGCGCTGCAGAGCGGCCTTGCAGGTCCGCTTTCCCGTCAGGTCCTGTGCGGAGAACGGCGCCGCCACCAGCGGATCGGCGGCCGGATCCCAGGCATGCGTGTCGATGCCGTTGAGCACCCCGCGCAGATCGCGGCTGCGTTGGGCCAGCTCACCGTCGAGGCCGAAGCCGTAGGCCGAGGTCTGAATCTCGCGCGCGTAGGTCGGACTGACGGTGGAGAGCAGGTTGGCGTGGCGGATGGCGGCCTTCATCAAGTTGAGATCGCCGAAATGCTCGAACTCGGCCGAGTTGTAGTGCTCCTGGCCCAGCCCGGTGATAAACATGGCGCCGCCTTCGAAATTGCCCTGATACGCCAGGTTGTGGATGGTGAAGAGGCTGCCGCAGCCATGCAGGGGCTTAGACCACTCCACTGTGTTTACGTACACCGGCACCAGGGCGGTCTGCCAGTCGTTGGCATGGATAACGTCAGGGATGAAGCACAGGGTCTTGCACAGCTCCAGGGCGGCGCGCGCGAAAAAAGCGAAGCGCTCGAGGTTATCGCTGTATGCCTGCCCGGGCGGGCCATACAAATGCGGCCGATCGAAAAAGCGATTGTACTCGATGAAATATACCGGCACCTCGCTCTTGGGCAAACGGCCCAGCCTGACCCCGGCGCGAGCCTGGCCGAAGTACATGGGCACGGGTAACGTTCCTTCCAGGCGATCGAGCCGGTCCCACGGTATGCCCTGGTAGAGCGGCATCACCACCCGCACGTCGATGCCTCGCTGAGACAGGCTGCGCGGCAACGTTCCCGCCACGTCAGCCAGACCACCCGTCTTGCGGAAGGGCGCCACCTCGGAAGCCACGAACAGCACCTTGAGACGGCCAGGTTGGTCCCGCACCGGCGTGGGTGTTACACGAGTCTCGCGGGCCAGCCGAGCTTTGCGCGGCGCCGACACCTTACGAGGCGTAGATGCGGTAGTCGATGTCGGGGAAGATGTTGTCTTGTGCTTCAACGGAGGCCAGGTACTTCTCGTCCACTTCGCCCTTCTTCAAGTCGTCGTAAAGGCGGGAGAAGCGAATGATATGCTCGTTAAACCTGCGGGTGGCGTAGGGCACGGTCGTGCCTGTCGACATGATAAACGTCCAATCGCTCGACTGCGCAAGCATTAGTTCGCGCGAGGCCTGCCTGAGCGCTCGCACGGTCAAGGGGTTCGACGCCCCCCAGTTGGTGCGGGCCAGCTCGACCATGCGTTCGCCCGCGGCGTGGATATGGCGCCAAGTCCAGGCGTTGCTCTCGTTGAGCCATTGCTCGGCATAGCCCTTGAGGCCCCACGAAGAGGCGCAGGGCGTGGCGAGCTGGTTGGTCGGGTGACGATCGAGGTACTCGCCCGGGGTGATGGGCTGCACCGCGCTTTGATCGAAGTGGAGCTGGCGGAAGAGATCGGCCAGGAAGGTCGGTCCTTCATACCACCAGTGACCGTAGAGCTCGGCATCGTAGGGGCTGACGATGATGGGGGGGCGGTCCATGCCCGCGGCTAGACGCGCTACCTGCTTCTCCATGTTGCCGCGGAAGTGCGAGGCATGCAGGCCAGCCTTACCGCGCGCCACCTCGGGATCGTACACCCACTTGTCGTGCAGCTTATCGTGGGTTATGGCGTGATACTTGAAGCCCGTGTACATACGATGGCCCTCGGGATGGATGTGGGGGCCGATGTAGTCGAGCGGCAGATCAAAGCCGATATCACGATAGAAATCGCGGTAGTGCGGGTCGCCGGGGTAGCCGAAGCGAGCGCTCCAGACCTGCTCGGAAGACTCGGTGTCGCGCCCGAAGGCCGCCACCCCCGTCGAGCAGTAGATCGGCGCGTAGACGCCATACACGGGATGCCGATCGGCGAATTGTACGCTGTGGCTGTCGACGAAGAAGTAGCGAATCGCCGCCTCGCGCAAGAGCTCATCGACGCCGGGTACGTAACCGCATTCGCCGAGCCACATGCCGAGCGGGCGGCGCCCGAAGTGGCGCTCGTAGAAGTTGGCGGCGATGTGCACCTGAGCCCGCAGCGCGGCCCAGTTGCGATCGAGGAGGGGAAAGAAGGCGTGAGTCGCGGTCGAGGTTATGACCTCGAGCCCGCCCGCGTCTTGCAGCTTGCGAAAGGCCTGTACCAGGTTGCCGTCGTGACAGCGCCAGGTATGGCGGAGGCTTTGAAAGCGCTGGTGGTACATCTCGGCCAGACGGTGATAGTGAGGCTCGTTCTTGGTCCGCTCGAGCTCCTTCTCGGCGAGCAGGATCAAATCGTCGAGGTGGTCGGCGTAGCGCAGCTTGAGCAGGTCGTCGGTGAGCATGGCGATGAGCGGGGCCGAGAGCGATACCGTGCAGCGGTAGGGAACGCCGTCGGCCTGCAGCCCTTCGAACATCTGCACCAGCGGCAGGTAGGTGCCGGTGACGGCCTCGTACAGCCACTGCTCCTCCATCACCGTCGGATCCTCGGGGTGACGGACGAAGGGAAGATGGGCGTGGAGGACCAACGCGAAGTATCCGGTAGCCATAGTCGCTATTCCTTGTGCTCACGCGCCGCTTGCACAGGCGCGTCGGTGGATGGGTAAGAACCGACAGCGGAGGGCGAGGAAGCCTCGCTCGGCGGCGCCGCCAAACGAACTTCGCTCGCCCCGCCCAGGCGCTGCTCGCTTGCCCCCGTCTTTTCGCTCGCCCCGCCCAGGCGCCGCTCGCTTGCCCCCGACCTTTCGCTCGCGCCCCCCAGACGTCTTTCGCTCGCCCCGCCCAGGCGCAGCTCGCTCGCTCCGGCCAAGCGGCGCTCGCTCGCGCCCCGCATCTGGTACTGGCTGGCGCCCATGAACATGCGCTCGCTGGCGCCCCGCGCCCGGAATTCGCTGGCGCCGAGCAGGTAAACCTCGGATGCGCCGCCCAGGCGCATCTCGCTGGCATAGCGCCAACGCCTCTCGCTTGACCCCACCATCAGCTTCTCCGAGCTACCGGGAATGGTCAGCTCCTGCTGTCCCTCGCGCGTCTGGCCGATGACGGTCTCGTCCCCGGCCCACGAGCGATAAATCTCCCAACGCGCCACCACCGCACGACCTTGATGCGCCCCTACCCCCTTGATCACCACCTCCCAGGGCCCGTGTACCACATGAGTGCGGCCGCCCACTCGATACACCCGGGTGGGCCCCACGAAATCTTCGCGCACCGGCTCGGGCGCGGACACGGGAAAGCTGAAAGGACCGGCCTCCCAGGCCGACACCATGACCGGGCTCTGCCAGGTGGTCTCGCGATGGAACTCGGTCGAGCCGTCGGTGAAGTGCTCTTCCCACTCGACGACTTCCTTGTGCTCCTCCTCGCTGGTGGTGACCACTTCCTCCCAGGGCAACAAGGCTACGTGGCGAGGCTGCCCAGGCCCGTTGACCGTGGCCGGCGGGCCCGGCATGATCCCGGGCGCGTGGCGGCGCACGTGTGGCCCGCGCCCGGCGTGCTCGACCGGCCCCGCGAGCGAGCGCACGCTCAGCCATTCCGGTTCATTCCATGGCGCCGGTTCGCGGCGAGGGAATTCGATGCGACCCGAGCGTACGATCTTGACGAAGTACCCCTCGCTCGACTTGAGCCCGATGTCGACGAAGGCCGACGATGACGGCTTGCCGATGTTGAAGAACCAATGCCGATCGCCGCGCTCGACCCGATGATCGAAATAGGAGTGGGCATTGGTGCCGTCGAAGATCCGATCGGTGGTGTCGTAGATGCGCAGGCTCAGCCACGCGCTTTGCCCGCCCCTGCCCAGGCTGGCCCGCGCCCGCTCCATGGCGTCGTCGGTCACCTCCCAGTACACGAACAGTCGGTCGGGATCCACGGCCATACCGGTAACGCGATCGTAGCCATACGACCACGGGATGGTGGCAGGCGCCTCCTCCTTGCCGTGGTCGGGAATTTCGAATTTGTGCGACCAGGCGGTCTCGGCACTGCCCGCCCCTACCGCCGGAGCGGTGGCGGGCTTGGGCCCGTCTTGCTCGCCCGCGGGGCTCTTCTCCCGAGCCGCCGTCGCCTTGCCCAGCGCGGCCAACTCCGTCTTCACCGCGGCGGCGAGCTGGTCCTTGCTGAGCTTGGAGATCCCTTTGAGGTTGAGACGCTTGGCGCACTCGAAGAGCTGCCTCTGGGTGAACCCGCCGAGCTTCTTGCGATCGAGCTTGGCCAGCTCGTCAACGTGCTTGAGCCCAAGTGCCGCAGCGGCACCCCCTAGTACCGTGTCGTCCATAGACTTGCCTGACCCCATGAGTTTGACACCTTAGCCTATCCTTGGGCTTCTCGCTCGTTGCAAGCTGCCATAAGTTGACCTGCCTCCCAATTTTGCGACGCGCCGGGCGGGACGGGATCTGGCCGGGCCGACCCCTGCCACCCGCCTGACGCAGGAGCGCTACGAAATGGCAGCGGGCCACCATCGAATGACCATCAGAAAGCCGGCCCACCATCAGCCATGAGCAAGAATGCGACCAAGGATTGGGCGACCGGCGGCCCGTGCTATGGTTGGCCTCGATGCGCATCGGTGAGCTCGACATCGGACCGGGAGCCCTCTTGGCCCCGATGGAGGCGGTCACCGACCTGCCCTTTCGGACCATCTGCGAGGAGCACGGCGCCGCCCTGACCTACACCGAGTTCCTCTCCGCTCAGGCCTTGACCCACGGCGCTACTAAGACCGCGGCCCGCATGTGGCGCAGCATGGAGGGCCGGCGCTTCGCGGTTCAGGTGTTCGGTCGCGAGCCCGAGGTCATGGCCCGCGCGGCGCTGCTGGCGGTGGAGGCCGGCGCGAGCATTGTCGACATCAATATGGGCTGCCCGGCGCGCAAGATAACCGCCGGCTTGTGCGGGTCCGCTCTGATGCGCGAGCCCGATCTGGCGGCGCGTATCGTGGCCGCGGTGCGCGCGGTCCTACCGGCCACGGTGCCGGTCACGGTCAAGCACCGCTCGGGCTGGGACGAGCGTTCGCGCAACGCCAGCGCTTTTGCTCGCCGGCTGGTCGAGGTGGGTGCCGCGCTGATCACGGTGCACGGCCGTACCCGCGAGCAGGGTTTCTCGGGCACGGTCGACCCGCGCCCCATCGCCGAGGTGCGCGCTGCCCTGCCACCCCAGATTCCCGTGGTGGGTAACGGCGATGTAACCACGGTAGCCGACTATCTCGATATGAAGGCCGCAACCGGCTGCGATGCCGTCATGATCGGGCGCGCCAGCCGAGGCAACCCCTGGCTCTTCCGCGCCGTGCTCGCCCTCGAGCGCGGCGAGCCTTTGCCAACGCCCCCCTCCGTGGCCACGCGCTTCACGGTCTGGCGCCGCCATGCCGAGCTGGTGGTGGCGTACGCGCCCGTGGGCATGCGCCTGCACGAGCTGCGCAAGACCCTGGCCTGGTATTCGCGTGGCCTTTATGGCGGAGCGGAGATGCGCAACCGCGCCTTCGCCGAGGCGGCCCCCGCCGCGCTCCTGGCTCTGGGCGAAGCCTTCTTCGCCGCCCTAGCCGAGCGCGAGGCCAAGAGCCCCGACTCCTCGATCAGGGAATCCCAAGAAGGACCCCTGGCCAAGAGCATGCGCCGGCACGTGGGCAAGACCAGCAACGATGAGGGACAAGCGAGTTGCGGCTCCGCCTGACCATCTTGCTGCTGGTGCCGCTCTCGGGGTGGGCCTGCGAGGATCGCTCATACCGGGAGATTGGCGCCAATATCGACGTGCTCACCCAGAGGAGCAACGACCTGCCCGCCCAGGCGATCGCGCGTCTGGCAGCCCTCGGCCGCCGGGCCGTGCCCCAGATCGAGACCGCCATGCACACCGCCTCCTCCCGGGGCAAGGTCAACCTGGTCTCCGCCCTGGCTGCTATCGGCGAGCCCGAGTCGGCGGCGATTGTCCAGCACTTCGCCACCTACGATGCGAGCCCGGAGGTGCGCAGCGCCTGCGAGGAGCTCCTCCGCCAATGGGCAAAAGCCAGCGGTGCCCGCCACTTGGCGGCCGAACAAGCCCTGGCGCGGTTGGCGGAAAAGCGTCGTCTCGGCCAGACGGAATGAAGAATCAAGGGCGGGCCGCGCCTCACATACCCGCCCCTTGCCCTGCGGCCAGGGCAAGGAGTGAGAGGCGCCCGCGCTAGCCTTCCGCCTTGGGCGGGTTCGGCGCGGGCGGAGCGAAGGGGGAAGCGCCTCCGCTGGCGGCGAGCGCCTCGTAGAACTTCACCCGCGCGACGGCCTCCTGCTGTCCCTGAACCATCAAGGCCTTGGCGCGCTCGGGCATGCTCTGGGTCAGCGAGCGGAAGCGGGTCTCTTTCATAGCCCACTGCTCGTAGGTCAGCTTGGGCGGCTTCGAGTCCAGCTTGAGCGGGTTCTCGCCCTTGGCGTAGAGGGCTGGGTTGAAGCGATAGAGCGTCCACGCCCCGCTCTCGACGGCCATGGCCTGATGGTCGAGGCCCTTGGCCATATCGATGCCGTGGGCGATGCAGTGGCTGTAGGCGATGATGATGGACGGCCCGTCGTAGGCTTCCGCCTCGATGAAAGCGCGCACGGTCTGCACGTCGCTGTAGCCCATCGCCACCGTGGCGACGTAAGCCTTGCGATAGGCCATGGCCATGAGACCGAGGTCCTTCTTGCCCGTCGGCTTGCCCGCCGCGGCAAACTTGGCCACCGCGCCGGTCGGCGTCGACTTCGAGCACTGGCCGCCCGTGTTCGAGTACACCTCGGTGTCGAGCACCAGGATGTTCACGTTACGGCCACTGGCAATGACGTGGTCGAGCCCGCCATAGCCGATGTCGTAGGCCCAGCCGTCGCCGCCCACGATCCACACGCTCTTCTTCACCAGCATGTCGGCCACGGTGAGGAGATTCTTGGCATCGACGTTGCTGCCCAGCTTGGCCAGCTCCTGCTTGAGCGGGAGCAGGCGCGCGCGCTGCTCCCAGATGCCGCTTTCGTCTTTCTGATCGGCCTCGAGAATCCCTGACACCAGCTGCCCGGGCAACTGGCCGGCCAGCTTCTTGAGCAGCACCCGGGCATAGCCGGCCTGCTGATCTATGGTCAAGCGATAGCCGAGACCGAACTCGGCGTTGTCCTCGAAGAGCGAATTGTTCCAGGTCGGGCCGGTACCCGACTTGGTCGTGGTGAAGGGGGTGGTGGGCAAGTTGCCGCCATAGATCGACGAGCAACCGGTGGCGTTGGCGATGATGGCACGGTCACCGAAAAGCTGGGTGAGCAGCTTGTAGTACGGGGTCTCGCCACAGCCCGAGCAGGCGCCCGAGTACTCGAACAAGGGCTGCAGGAACTGCGAGCCTTTGACGGTGTCGACCTTGACCAGGCGACGATCCACTTCAGGCAGATCGAGGAAGAAGGCGTAGTTGGCCCGTTCCGCCTCGCGCAGAGGCATCTGCGGCGCCATCAAGAGGGCGCGCTTGCTCGAATCCTTCTTGTCCTTGCCCGGGCAGACCTCCACGCACAGGGTGCAGCCGGTGCAATCCTCGGGCGCCACCTGGATCATGTAGGATTGGCCGTCGAACTCCTTGCCCTTGTACTTCATCGACTTGAAGGTGGGCGGCCGCGTTTCGAGCAGCTTGGCATCCGCGACCTTGGTGCGGATAGCGGCATGGGGGCAGACCAAGGTGCACTTGTTGCACTGGATGCACAGATCGGGGTACCAGACCGGGATCTCGAGCGCGATGTTGCGCTTCTCCCACTGCGCGGTGGCGGTGGGGAAGGTTCCATCCACCGGGAAGCTGCTCACCGGCAACTTGTCGCCGCGGCCGGCGATGATCTCGGCCGTCACCTCGTGGACGAAGCGCGGTGCCTCCTTGGCCACGATGGGCGGCATCTTGAGCTTACTCGAGGCCAGGGCCGGGACCTTGACCTCCATCAGATTCGCCACGGTCTGGTCGACGGCGCGGAAGTTCTTCTGCACCACCTCCTCGCCCTTCTTCGTGTACGTCTTCTTGATGGCCGCCTTGATCTTCTCGATGGCAAGCGCGGAGGGGAGCACCCCGGAGATGTTGAAGAAGCACGTCTGCATGATGGTGTTGATGCGGGCACCCATGCCGGTTTCCTTCGCCACCTTGTAGGCGTCGATGACGTAGAGCTTGAGCTTCTTATCGATGATCTGCCGCTGCACCTCTACCGGCAGGCGATCCCAGATCTCGGCGGGGCCGTACACGCTATTGAGCAGGAATACCCCCCCGGGCTGCAGGAACTGCAGCATGTCGTAGCGCTCGAGGAACGACCACTGGTGGCAAGCCAGGAACTGTGCCTGGGTCACCAGGTAGCTCGACCTGATGACGCCGGGGCCGAAGCGCAGGTGCGATACCGTGACCGCCCCGGCCTTCTTGGAGTCATAGACGAAGTAACCCTGGGCGTAGAATTGGGGATCCTCGCCGATGATCTTGATCGAGTTCTTGTTGGCGCCCACCGTGCCGTCAGACCCGAGTCCGTAGAACAGGCAGCGCTTCACGCTGTCCGGCTCGGTGGAGAAGCTGTAATCGACCGCGAGCGAGGTGTGAGTCACGTCGTCGACGATGCCGACGGTGAAGTGGTTCTTCGGGGCGGGCCGCTTGAGCTCGTCGAGCACGGCCTTGACCATGGCCGGAGTGAATTCCTTCGACGACAGGCCATAGCGTCCGCCGACGACCTTGGGCATGGGGAAGGGCAGCTTGCCCGCGGCTACGGTCTCCGCCAGCGCGGTCACCACGTCCTGATAGAGCGGCTCGCCGGCCGAGCCCGGCTCCTTGGTGCGGTCGAGCACCGCGAGCGCCTTGACCGACTTGGGCAACGCCGCAATGAGGCTCGCCATGGCGAAGGGGCGGAACAAACGAACCTTGACCAGACCCACCTTCTCGCCCGACTTGCCGAGGTAGTCGATGGTCTCGTGCGCGACTTCGGCGCCCGAGCCCATGAGGACGAGGACGCGATCGGCATCGGGGGCACCCACGTAGTCGAACAAGTGATAGGCACGCCCGACCTGGGCGGCAAACTTGTCCATCTGGGCCTGAATGATGGCCGGCGCCGCGTCGTAAAACTTGTTGCAGGCTTCGCGGGCCTGGAAGAACACGTCGGGGTTCTGGGCGGTACCGCGCAGGACGGGGCGATCAGGCGACATGGCGCGCGCGCGGTGGCCAGCCACCAACTCGTCGGTCACCAGGGCCTTGATATCATCGTCGGTGAGCTGCTCGATCTTCTGCACCTCGTGCGAGGTACGGAAGCCATCGAAGAAGTGCACGAAGGGGATGCGTGAAGCCAAAGTGGAGGATTGGGCGATGAGGGCCATGTCCATCGCCTCCTGCACCGAGCCGGAACAGAGCAGACCGAAGCCGGTCTGGCGCACCGCCATGACGTCGCTGTGGTCGCCGAAAATCGACAGGGCGTGGGTGGCCACCGTGCGGGCCGACACGTGGAAGACGGTTGAGGTCAGCTCACCCGCGACCTTGAACATGGTCGGGATCATGAGCAGGAGGCCCT
>Ga0187889_10001350_pt1 | contig 26444 bp, 26 predicted proteins | sample June2016WEW_7_10_2_FD_132992 | JGI IMG/M metagenome (GOLD analysis project Ga0187889, IMG submission 132992) | Peatland microbial communities from SPRUCE experiment site at the Marcell Experimental Forest, Minnesota, USA - June2016WEW_7_100 | ecosystem: Environmental > Terrestrial > Soil >... | reverse complement strand
TACTCTCTGGAAGGAGGAACGGCCGTCTACTACACCGTCTACTCGTCCTACGGTCCGTACTCCACCTCCGCCCTCTCCCTCGTCGAGTCGCTGCGGGGCAACTCCTCCTACCTCGTCGGGGGCCTCACCTCGTCGGTCGTCGACCAGCAGGCGCTCGACAACGTCCAATACCCGGCCTTGGAGCTCGTCATCACCCTCTTCATCGGCATCATCCTCGCCGTCGCGTTCCGCAGCCTGTGGGTCCCCCTCATCTCGCTGTCGGGGGTCTTCCTGAGCATCTCGGTGACGACCGGGGTGCTCTACCTGATCAGCACGTACCTGCTGCACACCGCGTTCCTCTGGCTGATCCCGCTCATCCTGTTCGTGATCCTGATGTCCCTCGGGAACGACTACACCGTGTTCCTCCTCACCCGTATACGGGAGGAGCAGAGCAATCACGGTCCGTTCGAAGGGATCCGCCGCGGCATCGCCGGGAGCGGTGTCGTCGTCAGCGCCCTGGGACTCATCCTCGCGGCGTCGCTGGGATCCCTCGCCCTGCAGCCGCTCTCGTTCCTGCAGGAGATCGGCATCGCCTTCGTGATCTCGCTCCTGCTCGACACGTTCGTCGTCCGGCCGTTCTACTTCCCGGCGGTCCTCACGCTGGTCGAGAAGCGACGGCGGGCGCGGCTCCCCGATGGGGTGCTTCCCACTGAGCCCGCCACGACGGAGACGGAGAGCTAGGCCGTGGCGTTCCTGCGGGTCAAGCGGGCCGCGAGCCGCGACTACGCCTACCTCGTCGAGAGCCGGTGGGACCCCGTCGCGGGCCATCCCCGGCAGCGGGTGCTCGCCTACCTCGGCCGACTCGACCGGGCGCAAGCGGAGTCCATTCCGGTTCGGTACCGGACACCGTCCGTCCTTCGTGCGCTGGAAGGTCGCGTCTCGGCGGAGCACGCCCGCCTCCGGAGAGGGGCGGCCGACCAATGCGCCCGGTTCGTCGACCTCCTGCTGGCCGGCGACCGCACGGCGGCCCGGAGCCTCTCCCGACGGACGATCCGGGAGATGGGGCCCGAGACGTTCTACTCAGAGGTCCTCGTTCCCGGCCTCCACGAGATCGGCCGGCGGTTCGCCGACCGCCAGATCTCGATCAGCGCCGAACATCTCGCCACGGGGGTCGCGGCCGCCGTGCTGACCGAGGCCAACGCGGCCCTGCCGGAGGCTCCCCGGGGATCGCCCGAGGTCGTGCTGTGCCTTCCGGAGGGAGAGGACCACGCGCTCGCCCTGCAGGTCGCGGAGGGGCTCCTGCGGCGCAAGGGGTATCGAACGCTCAACGTCGCGGGGTCGGCACCGGCGACCTCCGTGCTCGAGTTCGTCCGCGCGCGCCGGCCCGCAGCGGTGCTGATCTCCGTCACTCTGTCCGAACGACTCGAAGCCGGGCGAAGGCTCGCGAGTCGACTCCGTCGCGACGCGCCCGGTACGCGGGTCGCGGTCGGCGGGCAGGGCACGGCCTCGCTGTCCTCCGGGGCGCATCTGGAGGGAGTGGACCTCGTCCGGGGGGCGGTTGAGGAGTACCTGAACGATTGGCCCGACGCGGACGATGGGACGGACCTCGGTCCAGCTGAAAGGTCCACCGGTCGGCGATAGGCCGACCGTCCCGGCAAGCGGATTCCCGCGGCCTGCTGGGTGTGCCCCCGTTCCGCACGCCGGGTCTGCGGGTCGTGCGTTGGTTCTATACACTGGAAAGAGCCGTTATTCCGTACAGACACCTCGCCGGCCGGGCGCCTCCGGCGAAGCGACTGGAAACCCCTCGGAGGTAGGAAGAAGATGATCGGCCGCCGCTTCGGACGACGGGCAATGGTTTGGGTAGGAGTATGCGTCGTGGTCGGGGTACTGCTCCTCGGCGGACTCGCATCCACCACAGGGCGACCCGCGCCACTCGTGACGGCATCCTTGTCACCCCTGTCGGTCTCGGTATCGGTCAGCCCACAGACCGTGGCCGAAGGCTCCTACTTCACGGTCACTGCGATGGTCCAGGGTGGAAACGGCCCGTTCACCTACAATTGGAACGGCATCCCCGGAAACTGCCCTATGCCGGGAAACGTGTCGAGCTGGTCGTGTAGCCTCGATTCGTCCGGGAACTACATGGTCGGAGTTACCGTGACGAACACCACGGGAGCCTCCGGCATCGGCTCCCAGTCCTTCACCGTTACGAGCAATGGTGGGGACGGGAATGGCAACGGTAACGGCAATGGAGGGAGTTCCTCCAACGGCAATGGGTCCAATGGACTCAATCTCTCCTCCTTCGGACCCATCCTGGTCTATGGGCTCATCGCGGGGATCATCGCGTTCGCGCTACTGGTCGCGTTGACCGTGGGCGTCATCATGATCGCCGTCACCCTCTCCCGCCGCTTGCCCCGCCAACCGCGGCATGGGGTCGTTTGCGCTTCGTGCCACGCGACCGCCCCGGCGGGCTCTAAGTTCTGCCCAGCGTGCGCCGCGCCGCTCCCGCCGCCGACGTGAAGGGACCCGAGCGCGCCGGGTAAAGGCCTCCGGGGTACCGGACCTCGGACCCGGCCCCGGTCCTCGTCAATCTCGCGGCCTGGGGAAGGGACTCGCCGGGAGAGGCCCCCGGTCGTGGTCGTTAAGGGGCTCTATGCTCCCTCGGTGCCGCGGCGGATGAAGACCGGGTCCCGACTCATTGCGCTCGAGTGTCGCGCTTGCTGCACCCGGGTCGAGGCGGGACGCTCGGTAGGCACCTGCCCGACATGCGGGCAGGCGCTCTTCGCCGTCTACGACACGGCCGATCTGGACGGCCGTGCCTGGTGGAACGGTCTCTCGGGCCGCCCGACCACCCTCTGGCGGTACCGGGAGCTTCTTCCCGTTCAGGAGAGCGAGAACATCACGACGTTGGGGGAAGGATGCACCCCCGTACTGGACTTTGGCGAGGTCGCGAGCGCTCCGGGCCTCCGTGTGATGGCGAAGGACGACGGCGTGATGCCGACGGGCTCGTTCAAGGCCCGCGGGATGGCGGTCGCCGTCTCCCGCGCCCGGGAGCTCGGGCTCCGCGAGCTCTTCGTCCCGAGCGCGGGGAACGCAGGGACGGCGCTGTCCGCCTATTGCGCCCGAGCCGGCCTCACCGCGCGGGTCTATCTCCCGGAGCGGACCCCCGAACCGATGAAACGGGCGGTCGGGTCGTACGGCGCGCAGGTGATCGAGGTTCCGGGAACGATCCGAGAGGCCGGGGAGGTGGCCCGGTCCCGGGAGAAGACCCGGGGGTCGTTCGACATGTCGACGCTGCGCGAGCCCTACCGTGTGGAGGGAAAGAAGACGATGGGGTTCGAGATCGTCGAGCAGACCGGTCCGGAAGATCTCCCCGACGCGATCCTCTACCCTACGGGCGGCGGAACGGGTCTCGTTGGCATGGCGAAGGCGTTCCGGGAGCTTCAGGCCCTGGGCCTCCTCGACCGGACCCCGCGACTGTACGCCGTGCAGCCCGAAGGCTGCGCTCCCGTCGCCCGGGCCCTCGCCGACGGGGCATCGAAGGTGACCCCCTGGCCCGACCCGACGACAATAGCTCCCGGCCTCCTGGTCCCGGCCCCGTTCTCCTCCGAGCGGATCCTCGAGGCGGTCCGCGAGACCCGCGGGGGCGGGGTCACGGTCCGGGACCGAGAGATCGTCGAGGCGATGCGCGACCTCGCGACTCGCCACGGTGTCTCGGCGTCGCCCGAAGCGGCGGCGCCGTACGCCGCGCTCCCGAAGCTCCTCAAGGACGGTGCGGTCCGTCCGGGCGAGCGGGTGCTCGTCTACCTGACCGGTACCGGGCTCACGTTCTCCATCGCGGAGTTGGAGCGGTCGCTCCCCCCCTGAACGGACCGCGGTCCGGGTCGTCCCGTCCCGGCTACTTGCGCAGCAGCTTGAAGGCGATGTTGAAGTCGCCGAGACCCATCGCCGACTTGACCCAGAGCACGCAAAGCGCCTCGAGCTCCCGGGACCCTTCGATCCCCCCGATGTCGAGGACCGACGGCCAGCCGAAGTCGTGAAGGATCTTCTCGACCGTCTTCTTCGCCGCCGCATCGTTCCCGCAGATGAACATGTCCGGCGGTCCCCCCGGGAGCTTCGGCCGGAACATGAGGGTGTTCCCGACGATGTTGAACGCCTTCACGACCCGGGCTCGGGGGATCGCCTTCTGGTTCTCCTCGCCGGCCGAAGACGAGTGGCCGAACGCCAGCGTCGGAGGACCCTGACCCGTGAACGATAGCGGGTTGGTCACATCGATCACGACCTTCCCGTCAAAGTGAGCGGCCCCCGCGAGGAGGATCACGTCCACGGTCGCCACGCCCATCGTGGCCAGGACCACGACCTCCCCGAACGCCGCGGCGTCGGCGAACGTGCCGGTCGACCCCTTGCCGTTCGTTCCGTTCGCCCACTCGACCGTCTTGGGGTTGTCGGCGGTCCGGCTCCCCAGCCGGACCTCGTGCCCGAGCGTGACGAAGCCGGTGCCCAACGCCTTCGCCACATCGCCGCTTCCCAGAATACCGACCTTCATCGCGCTCCCTCGAGCGACGGACGTTAGGTCGTGATATGAAGGCTCGTATCGGGCGATGGAGAGGGTGCGTCCAGGGTGCGTCGGTCCCGTAGGAAGCTCTGCGTCTTCAGCCGGTGGCAGTCGCGGCAGACCGTCTGGAGGTTCGAGTACTCGAGCGCCGCGCCTCCGGCGGCGATCTCGACGATGTGGTCGACGTCCAGCTGGCGGGCCCGTCGGCGACCGTGGCAGACCTGGCAGGTGTACCGGTCCCGGAGCATCACGTAGGACCGGGCCGAGTCCCAGAAGTAGTGCCCGTGGAACTTCCACTGGCACTTGCGAGAACAGTACGGGCTCCGGTGCGAGGGGAGCTCTTGGCCGCACTCGACGCAACGACCGGCCCGGCGGGCCTCCGCTCGACGACGGGCTCCGTCGGAGAACCACGCGGCGGAGAGGGAGACGATCCGGCCGTTGGGGCCGACCACCACGGACTCGGAGGATTTGGGAGACGGCATTCGCTCCGGAGGCGACCCGCGGGATTCAATAGGATTCCCGTGGACAGGAAACCGCTCGAATCGTGAGCGCGGTCCGCCCCGGTCCGGCCGACCAGGTCTTCCCCGAGGTACGGTTTAACCTGGGGCCCCTAAGGGGGAGGGATATGTCGTTCCCGCTCGCGGAATGGATCGATGGGCATGCCCGCTGTCGACACAACCTCGCGGTGAGCGGGATGGTCGGAGCCATTCCGCCTCCCCTGCCTTCGCCCGCGGAGGTCCGCGGGGCCGACGCGCACGAGCTGCGGACGCGGCTCGCCGAGGACCTGGGGGTGGACGCCCAGCGGGTGTTCCTGACCACCGGGGCGAGCGAGGCGAACGCCCTGGTCCTCCTGTTCCTCGGTCGCCTTCGGAAGGGCGGAACTGCGGGCGTCTGTCGGTACTGCCCTCCGGAATATCCCCCCATATTCGATACCGCTCGATGGGTCGGCTTCCGGCTGACCGAAGGAGCGGGCGCGGCGGAGGTCGCGATCGTCTCCCAGCCGCGCAACCCCGAGGGCGACCTCTGGAACCGGACACGATTTCTCGATTGGGCCTCGGGCGCGCGATGGGTCCTCGTGGACGAGACGTTCCGTGAGTTCGCGGGGACGCGCTCGTTCCTCGGGACGGAGCACACGGGCCTCTGGGCGACCGGGTCGTTCACGAAGTTCTTCGCCGGGGACGACCTGCGCATCGGGTTCCTCGTCACCCCCGAGGACCGCGCCCCGGAATTCGCCCGGTTCCACGGTCTCGTCACGAACCCACTGGCTCGCTTCTCCGTCGCCGGCGCGACCCGGGCGCTTCGGGATCGGGAGAAGACCCGCCGAAAGGTCCTCGCCATCCTGCGGGCCAACGTCGCGGCCGCCCGCGGGTCGTTCCCGAACCTTCGCCCCCCCGAAGCACCGGTGATGTTCGACCGTCCCGAATCGGGAGAGGGAGGAGACCCCCTCGCCCACCGGGCCCTCGACGCCTCGGTCCTCGTCTGCTCGGGGTCGTTCTTCGGAGACCCTTCGGGGGTCCGGCTCTGCCTCACCCGACGGAGCTTCCCCGCGGACCTCGCGGCCTACCTCGCGGTCCGGGCGCGAGTCCCGAGGAGGCGAGCTCCGACGAACGGGCCGGTCCGGGTCACCGGTCGAGGCGCTCGACGGCTCCCTGGGGGAAGAGGCCGAGCGAAAGCCTCGCCATCGTAACGCTGTGGACCGACTCGACCCGGGTCGGGGGGGGCCGACCGGCGCGCTCCTTGAGGAAGGTCGTCGCGAACCGGACCGCCTGGGCCGGGTCGGATTGATGAACGAGCAGGAACCCCCGGGCGAGCTCGGTCAGCACCGCACGCGGCGGCACGACCTCTTCGATCGCCTGGACCTCTTCGTCGAACGATTCGGCCGTCTCCTCGTCCAACGGAACCATTTCAATGGAACGACCCGAAAGCGCGGGATAAAAGCAGACGGTCCAAAAGAAATCGGAAGGTCAACCCGACGAACCGAGAAGATTTTACCCTCGCGTCGGTCTCGCCCCTCCCGAGACCCATGAGCGAGAGCACTCCCTCATACGTTCCGCCCGCCGCGGCAACGCCGTCCGGTAAGCCGAAGCGCGGGGTCGTGCTGAAGACGCCGATCCCAGGCCCGAACGCGAAGAAGGTGATCGCCCGCGACGGCCGCTACCTGATGACGAGCACGAAGACGTCGCCGATCGTCGCCGCGTCCGGGGACGGTGTGTGGATCACCGACGTGGACGGGAACCGTCTCCTCGACTTCGCGTCGGGAGTGGCCGTCCAGGCGGTCGGGTACTCGCATCCCGAGGTGGTCCGGGCCGTCCGGGAACAGGTCGGCAAGCTGACCCACTTCGCGGGGACGGACTTCTACTACGAGAACCAGACCGTTCTCGCGGAGAAGCTCGTTCGGATCACCCCCGGGACCTACGAGAAGAAGGTGTTCTTCACCAACAGCGGCACCGAGAGCGCGGAGGCCGCGCTCAAGATGGCGCGCTGGAACCGCCAGAAGCCGATCGTCATCGGGCTCCTGGGCGCGTTCCACGGGCGGACGATGGGGTCGCTCACGATGACGACCTCGAAGCCCGTGCAGCGCGCTCGCTTCGGGGCGTACGTCGGCGGCGGCCACCACATCCCCGCGCCGACCTGCTATCGCTGCCCGTACAAGCTCGAGTACCCGAGCTGCGACCTCTACTGCGCGAAGATCCTCAAGGAGCTCTACTTCCAGACGTCCATCCCGCCCGAGGACGTCGCCGCGTTCCTCGCGGAGCCCGTCATGGGCGAGGGAGGGTACATCGTGCCGCCGAAGGGCTGGCACGCGGCCCTGAAGGCAATCCTGGACGAGCACAAGATCCTCCTCATCGATGACGAGGTCCAGGCCGGCATGGGACGGACCGGCAAGTGGTTCGCGATCGAGCACCACGGGGTCACTCCCGACATCACGACGATGGCGAAGGCGCTCGGCGGCGGCCTGCCGCTCGGAGCGATCGCGTTCCGCAAGGAGCTCGACTTCACGACCCCGGGCGCCCACTCGAACACCTTCGGGGGGAATCTCGCCGCGGTGGCGGCCTCCCAGGCCACGATCGAAGTGATCGAGAAGGAGCACCTCCTCGACAACGCCCGCGACCAGGGGAACTACCTGCTCGGCCGCCTTCGTGAGCTCCAGTCGAAGTTCGAGGAGATCGGCGACGTCCGGGGCCTCGGGCTCATGACGGCCACCGAGTTCGTCAAGGACCGGAAGACGAAGGAGCCTGCCGTGGCATTCCGCGACCGGGTCCTCGAAGAGGCGTACAAGCACGGCCTCATCCTCCTGCCGTGCGGCAAGTCTGCGATCCGCTACATCCCGCCCCTCATCGTTCGCCGCGAGGAGATCGACGAGGCGGTGGAGATCCTCGGGGCCGCCCTCCAGACGGCCCGCACCGCGGCATGAGGTTCGGCCGGCTCGCGGGTCCCGGAACGGTCGTCCTCGACGAGCGACCCGAGCCCACGCCGGGCCCGGGCGAGATCACGGTCACCCTCGCGGCGTGCGGGGTCTGCGGGACCGACCTCGAGAAGCTCCGGGGGAACTACCGGACCGCCGGCGTCCTCGGTCACGAGCCGGTGGGCCGGGTCGCGAAGGTAGGGGACGGCGTCCGCGACCTCGAGGTCGGGGACCGCGTCTTCGTCCACCACCACGTGCCGTGCTACTCGTGCGAGGTGTGCGCCCGGGGCGACTACACCTTCTGTCCCACGTACTCGAAAACCAACCTAGACCCGGGCGGGTTCGCCGAGACGTTCCGGGTCCCGCGCGAAAACGTCGAGCGGAACGCCGTCCTGAAGCTCGACCCCAAGGTGGACTGGGACTCCGGCGCCCTCCTCGAACCGGCCGGGTGCGCCCTCACGGCGATCCGAAAGGTCGCGATGCCCGAGCGGGCGACCGTCCTCATCCTGGGCCTGGGACCCGTCGGCCTGCTCTACGCCCGTCTCGTCCGTGCGCTCGGTGTCTCGTGGGTGGGCGGGACCGAGGTCGCCGCGCTCCGACGAACGGCGGCCGAGCGAGGCGGGATCGACGTGACCCTCGACCCGAGGGACCCGACGGGCGTCCGGGCGGCGGTCGACGCAGCCACCCAAGGACGCGGCGTCGACCTCGCGGTCGTGGCGACCGGCCACCCGTCGGTCGTGAGGTCTGCGACCGAGCTCGTCCGGCGCGGGGGCACGGTGAACCTCTTCGGTCTCCCCGAAGCCGGAAGCCGTCTCGACGCCGACCTGCAGGACCTCTACCTTCGAGGGGTCCGCCTGGTCCCGTCGTACGCCACCACGGAGGCGGACCTCGCGGAGGTGCACCGACTCGTGGCGCACGGGAAGCTCTCGATCGCCGACCTCGTGACGCACCGCATTCCGCTCGAGCAGGTCGCCGAGGCGTTCCGCCTCGCGGGCCGGCCGAACGAGGCCGTGAAGGTGACCGTCACCGGCGCCGCCTCGGCTTAGTACGGGCGCGAGCGGTCAGGCTTCGACCCCTTCGCCCAGGACCTGGCCGACGAGGCGGTGGCCCGAGCGGACCCGGACCATCGGTCCGAGGACGCTGCCGCGGACGCTGGCGTCCTTCTCGACGTAGACGCCGTCCATCAGGATCGAGTTCTCGACGTGCGCCCCCGCTTCCACGGTCGCTCCCGGCCCGAGCGTGACGTAAGGGCCAAACGACGCGCCGCTCGCTCGGGCCCCGGCCATGAGGGCCACGGGCCCTTTCCCGAACGCGCCGCTCGGGAGCGCCCCCTTCCCCCCACGACCATCGTCGAAGAGAAGCCGCTGGGACCGGAGAAGACGCTCCGGGGTCCCCGCGTCGTCGAAGTAGCCCGTCATCCGGAACCCGTACACTCGCCGGTCGAGCAATCCCGGCACGACCTCGCGCTCGAAGCTCACAGCCCGCCCGCCCGGTACTGCGCCGAGCACCTCGCGGTTCCAGATCGCGAACCCCGCGTTGATCCAGCGGGACGGGGCGTCCGCCAGCTCGGGCTTCTCGACGAACGCCCGGATTCGGTCGTCGGCGTCCAGGGCGGCGACCCCGTACGGGGAAGGGTCCTCGACCTCGGAAAGGCCCATCGTACCAATCCCCCCGTGGGCGGCGTGCTGCTTCGCCATCTCGGCAAGGTCGACCCGCGCGATGACGTCCGAGTTGAGGAGGAAGAACGGGTCGCTCATCCCGTCGCCCGCGTTCTTCATCCCTCCCCCGGTCCCGAGCGGCTCCGCCTCCGAGACCGTCCGCACGGGCCACCGGGGGGGATGGGTCCGCACGTACGCGTCGATCATGTCAGCCTTGTAGCCGGTCGCGAGGACGACCTCCTCGACGTCGTTCGGGAGGAGGTCCAGCACGTGGAAGAGCATCGGCTTGCCGGCGAGCGGGATGAGCTGCTTCGGGAGGCTGTACGTGATCGGACGGAGTCGGGTACCGAACCCGCCAACGAGCATCAGCGCCTTCATCGCGGGGGCGAGAAGGAAGGACCCGACTAATCTCCTTCGGGTTCCCTTCCCTCACCGGAGTCGGGACAGTTCTCCCGTTCCGAACCCCGGAGCACCGGCCCGCCGGAGCCCCGGTCCCCGGCGTCCGGTGCCTCGCGGCTCAGGAGAGGCTCGCGGGTGGGCGTTGCGTCCTCGGCGAACCCATATCAACTCTCCTCGCTTGCTGGTTGAACGATGGCATTCCGTTCGGTCCTCGTGGCGGACGACATGCTCGACGCCTCCCAGGCGGCTCTCGACGAAGCGGTGAACCTCGCCAAGCTCGCACGGGCGAAACTGACGATCGTGACCGTCATCTCGGTGGTCTCTCCGTCGTTCGGCGTCCCGGTCCCGATCGGCGACTCGTTCGTCGCGCTCATGGAGTCCGCGACGAAGAGGCTTGAGGCGCTGAAGCAGCGGCTCGTCACGGAAGGGGTCGTCGAGGTCGAGACGGCCCTTCTCGAGGGGAATCCGGTCGACCGGGTGGTGGAGTTTGCCGAGAAGCACCGCCCGGACCTCATCGTCGTCGGCTCCCGAGGATTGTCGACCGCCGGCCGGTTCCTCCTCGGGAGCGTCTCCGACGGGATCCTGCACCATGTGCACTGCTCGGTGCTCGTGGTGAAGTCCCATCCGCGCCCGAAGGCTCCCCCGTAGACCCGAGAGCGCCCCGCGCGAGCGATAGGGTCAGCCTTCGAAGAAGCGACGCAGCGGCTCCCAGTAGTACTGCTTCCAGCCTTCGCGGATGTCGGCGTAGTCCGAGGCGGGAATGCCGAACTGTTCGAACGTGATGCGTGTCCCTCCCCGAACCTTGGCCAGGATGAACTGGGCGATCGAGTAGTGACCCTTCGGCCATCCTTCGGAGCGCCACGCGAGCACGAGACGGCGCCCGCGCTCGGAGGCGATCACGATGCCGGTCAGGGAGCGGTCGTAGAGCGAGAAGGCGCTCCCGACCCGGGCGGAGATCTTCGCCGCGGCCCCGGTGAACCGGGCATGTTGGACCGGGTCGACCAGGGCATCGTAGACGTCGTTCGGGGTCGCCTTCACCGTCGCCGTCTGTCTCAGGTTCTTCACCGTCATTGGGTCCTCTCCGGGCTCGAGTGCTCGTGGGTTCGCCCGATGACCTTCCGGACGTGCGCCCGAGCGGGCTCGACTCGAGGGAAGGGGTAGCGGCCTCCTTTCTAAGGCTTCTTGGGGGCGTAGCGGGCCGTGAAGTGGGGCAGTCGCTCCGGGCGGTAGGTCATCGTGAGCCCCCGGATGCTCGCCCGCCGCTCATACACCCGAGCGACCACATCGCCGACGAACGCCAGATGGCTCGCCGAGTAGACCCGACGCGGAATGGCGAGCCGAACGAGCTCGAGGGGTCTCTGGTGCTGCGACCCTTCGGGGAACATGATGGCGCCTACTTCGACGGTGCGGACCCCGCCCTCCCGGTACAGCTCCACTGCGAGGGCCTGCCCCGGGAGGTCGTCGTCCCCAAGATGCGGAAGAAATCGGTCCACGTCGAGGTAGATGGCATGGCCGCCCACCGGGTGGAGGAACGGCACGCCGCGCTGGTCCAGCAGGGCTCCGAGGTAGCGGACCTGACCGATCCGATGCTCGAGGTACTCTAGGTCCATCGCCTCCTCGAGCCCGACCGTCATCGCCTCGAGGTCCCGCCGGGCGAGGCCCCCGTACGTCGGGAACCCCTCGAAGAGGATGAGCGCCTCCTTGAGCCGCTCGGCGAGCGCCGCGTCGCGGACCGCGACGAACCCCCCGATGTTCACGAGACCGTCCTTCTTCGCGCTCATCGTCGCACCGTCGGCGAGGTCGAAGAACGCGCGGCCGATCTCGCCGATCGTCCGCGAGCCCATTCCCGGCTCGCGCTCCCGAACGAAGTAGGCGTTCTCGGCCCACCGGCACATGTCGAGGTAGACCGGGACGCCATGGGCGTGCGCCACCCGGGCCACTTCGGTGAAGTTCGCGAGCGACACCGGCTGGCCACCGCCGGTGTTGTTCGTGATCGTCACCATGACGAGCGGGACCCGTTCCTTTCCTTCGACCGTCAGGAGTCGGTCCAGCGCGGCGGTGTCGACGTTCCCCTTGAACGGGAAGTCGCTCACTGAGTCGTACGCTTCCGCCACGGCGAGGTTGACCGGCGTCCCGCCGCGATGCAAGACATGCGCCTGGGTCGTGTCGAAGTGCATGTTGTTCGGCACGATCTGGCCGGGGTGGCACATCGTAGAGAACAGGAGGTGCTCCGCGGCACGCCCCTGGTGGGCCGGGACGATGTGCGGGAACCCGGTGATCTCGCGGACCTTCGCTTCGAAGTGGGCGAAGTTCCGGCTGCCCGCGTACGACTCGTCGCCCAGCATCATCGCGGCCCACTGCCGGTCGCTCATCGCGCCGGTCCCTGAGTCGGTCAGAAGGTCGATCCGGACCTCGTCCGACCGGAGGTTGAAGAGATTGAACCCGGCGCGTTCGAGAGCCGCCTCCCGCTGGGGTCGGGTCGGGTTGGGCAACCGCTCGACGACCTTCGTCTTGAACGGCTCGAACGGCAACGCCACATCCGGAGCGGGCATGCGGGGTTGGACCGGACCCACCTATTTGAGGCCGTGCGGACGGGGGGACGTGGGCGGTGCGAGTCCCTCCCGACCGCGGAGGGCCTCCCGAACGGAACCTGACGGGGCTTATCGAACTCTGACGAGACTCTTAAGAACGGGTGTCGATGGGGGCGCGGAGCTCCATGGGCGCACCAACTACATACCAAATGCCGCCGATGATGGCCGCCGAGCCTCCCGAAGCGGCCTCGATCCGGACGATCCTGCACATCGTGAAAATACTCACGATCATCTTCGGAATCCTCTTTCTGCTCGTCGGTATCGCATGGGTTGCGGCCGCCGCCTACCTGTCGACTGTCTGCTCTACGTACAGCGCCGACCCGTACTGTGGTGGCGCACTGGCTGGGGCCATCATCCCCGCGATCTGGCTAGCGATCGGGGGTGTCGTCGCGATCATCATCTACATGCAGATGAGCTCGATCGAGTCGAAGGTCAACGCGCACCAATACGAGGCGGCGAAGTCCCAGACACTGATCTGGATGATCCTCGGGTTCATCTTCGGCATCATTCTCGGGATTATCCTGCTGATTGCCTGGCTCAAGTTCGACCCATTGATCACCTGGCAACGGAGCCAGGGCGGATCTCCTTCGCCCGGTTATGCCCCGCAGTACGTCGCCCAAGCCCCTGGGTATGTTGCTCCCGCCCCGGCGCCCGCCCCGATGCCGACGCCGCCTCCCCCCACTCCTCCGGCCGCTCCCCCGGCCCCGCCGGCGGCGCCCTTCTGCGTGAAGTGCGGTACGCCGACCACGTACATCGCCCAGTACGGTCGGTACTACTGCTACGCGGACAACCTCTACGTGTAGAGCGGTCCCCGAAGGGGGACGGGGCCTCGACGCGGCGCCTTAGGGACGGCGTGGCGGCAGGGGGATTGTCCCGTCACGATCGCGCGAGTTCCTTCCGGAGCTCCGCGAAGAACGGGTCGCGGGCGTACCGCTCCCACCAGGGTTCGTGGCCGCACCGCTCGAGGACGATGACGCGGGGGTCCACGCCCGCCTTACGCAGGGGCTCCACCACGCCCTGCAGGGGGTGAGGGTCCGCCGTGCCGTGGAGGACGACGACCGGGGCTCGAACGCGCCGGAGCGCCCGGATCAACGCTCCCGACCTCCGCATCTCATCCGCCTCCGCCCAGACAATCCGGAACGTGGTCGGGTCGGTCTCGGCTTCCGGCGGCGGATGGGGCAAGAGCTCGTACGAGTCCGCGACCTCCGCCAGCTCCCCCAGACGGCGCAGAGCGGAGGGGGACGCCGGCGACAACGGGTCCGCGAGCCGCAGCTGGAGCTCCTCGAACTCCCGCCACTGGGTCCGGGTGAGGCGCTGCCGGCGGTGGCGGCGGGTCTCGGCCGCGTACCTCGCCTGGAAGGGACCCGAGCCTACCAAAACGATGCGGCGAACCTTTTCCGGATGCTCGCCCGCGACGAGGAGCACGAGCCAGGCGCCCCAAGAATGTCCGACGAGGGTCACCGGTGGAGACGCCCACGCATCGATCTGTTCCGAGAGCTCCGCGACCTGGCCGGCGACCGTGCTCGCGGTCTGCCACGGCTCAAGCACGCCCAGGGTGGCGCCGAGCACTTGCGCCACAGGCGCCATCGTCCCCGGAGCCCCCGGCCCCCCGTGGACCACCACCGTGCGGAACGGGGGGCTTCCGTAGCGTCGGGGAGCTCCGCGGCTCAACGTCATGCCGTCGCCACGACCACCGGGGCACCGTGAAGCGCCGGCGCCCACCCGAGCCCTCGGAGGCGCTTATCCACCTCTTCGAAGGCGTGCAGGTGGTGGGCACAGAACTCGACCTCGCGGACCACGGCGCCCTCCCTATGGTTCCCGCGTTCCATCCCCCGTACGGCACACCGGAACTCCGCCGGCAGCGCGCAGTTCACGTCGATATCGGAAACCTCGTAGTGCGAGAAGTAGCCGGCGGGGATCGCGTGGCGGAAGGCAGTTCGGACGTCACAGAGGCCCATGGTGGTCGACGTTCCTTAGCTAATACAAGGCTCCTGCGCTCGACCCCCCGGAGGCTCGGACCTGCCCAGGATCGCCTCGGGCCTGAGTTCGAGTGGGGACCGGGGCACGGGAAACCGCGCACCGGACGTTCGGCGGAGGCCACGTGTCGGTCGCGTCGGAGGAAATGGTTCACCCACCGCTCCCGAAGGAGCGGCGGGTGGAGGCGCTTACGCGCCTACGCGGTCGCTGTCGGCTCAGGGGCCGGGTCGGCTTCGGGCTCGGCCTTCCTCGGAGTGCCGAACGACCGCAGGAGACGGCCCCAGCGGACTCGGGCGCGGCCCTTGGGGCGGGACGCTTCCGCGACCACCGAGGCTACCCAACGGGAGTCCTCGCGGGGGAATTCGCGCGCGGCGAACTCCCTAACGCTCGCACTCCGGGGAAGGGAGCGCGCAGCGAAGTCGGCTCGTACGATCTGACCTGCCAGCATTCTCTCCCTCCTCGGACATTGCCTCGCTTTATCGACTCCCACGGGCTACATAAGGGCGCCGTCAAACGGGAAGGGGTAGACCCCCTTCGGTAACCTGGAAACCCGTTCTTGACCCCCTTCAGCCGTCTGTGTCGGACGTTTGTCTGACGACAAACCTGCTGGATTCCTCCTCGCATGGGGTGGGAATTGGGTGAGGGGGCAAGCGTCGGCGGGGGGGTGGCCACCCAGCCCGCGGACCTCCTTTGGCGCTCAGGAGGGGGCGGTTGGCGCCACCGCGGAAAACCGGGGTAGTCGCGCGAGACGAACCCCCGCAACGAACCCCCAGATGAGGATTGGGACGACGATCAGCCGTTCGATGAGGCCGGGATCCCAGGTCGTGTTGGTCAGCTGGGTCGGAGCGTAATAGGCCAGGGAGGCGAGAGTGATTACCCCGAGCACCGCCGAGAGGTCCCGGTACGAGGACCAGGACGTCCCCTTCCGCATTCCGCTCGAAAGAACGACGAGGGCGAGGCCGCCCGGAAGGAAGACCATCAGGGAAGCGAGGTCGTGGACCACGGGGATACTGTTCTCCGGGAAGACCCCCACGAGAATGGCCCCGACGCCGGCGATCAACAGAAGGAGGAGGCCGACGAACCGGGGCCCGCCGCGGGAGAACCCGCCCCAGCCGAGCAGAACGCCCAGGAACGCGAAGACCCCGAGGACGATGATGGAGTCGTTGAAGATCGTGGGGAAAGGAGAGGTCGACGTGTTTCCGAGGTCGCTGATGTAGTTCGTCAGCAGCGAGTAACCGGCATAGCGGGTCTGGACCCAGGCCATCGCGACCGCGAACTGGACCACTCCGACCGCGAACAGGAGACCGCCCCACCGGACCGAACGGCCCACGTGCGTGGGTGTCTTGCCTCCCATCTGCGGCGGCCCCCTCCGCTTCGAGCCTCTCGCGAGGCCAAGAGGGGACCGAGGCGGCGGGTATGAATACCTCCCGTTGGACGGGTCGATCGGCGTCGGCATGCCCCCGGGGGAACGCCGGGGGCGCTGTCGCTCCCCCTCCGATCACCGGTCCGCGTCAAAGACAGGCCGCGTGAGCCACCCACCACGATGTAGAAGTCGCCGTGCGAAGACCGACCCCACGGCCAGACGCAACCCTAGAATCCGTCTATCACCGCGAACGATACCCCGCAGGTCACGTTCGCAATGAAACGACCGTCACTTCCGATTGTGCCGAAAGGGGCTCGCCATTCCACGAAAACTGCCTCGTCCGGCGAGGTCCAGTTCACCGAAGGCGGTCCCAGGGGATCTCCCAACAAGCCGAACCGGTAGGAGGTGTTGTTGGCCTCGGTAACCCAGCCATCCACAAAATTGCTGCCCGATTCATTGAATGCCACCAACTGGAACTTGACTCCCTGAAAGGCGAACCCGGGGGGAGGGAGGGCGGCACAGCCGTACGCCGCGAGACATGGCTGCCCTACCGTCACAACCTCAGCGCAGAAGGCACGACCGTTGACCGTCGTGTGGACGGGACATGCTCCGGCTCCGGATGGATATCCCGGAAAGACCCACAACGCGAAGATCACGACGATCACGACGGCAGTCGCGGCGAATACCACCGCCCGCGCGCGAGGCGCCATGAGAAACCGACTCTTCTGTCGAGAATGGTGAATCCCCCTGATATCGATTACCGGATCGCGGACGCCGCCCCGTCCCCGCTCGCTTCCTCACGGGAGCGCGCCGTCGCTGACCGACCGCGAGAGGGTTCCCTTCCAGCGGCCGCGTCGTGAAAACGTCGATCGTGGCAAAGGACAGCCGTCGCATCGATGAGGTGGGTCCTTCGCCCCCTTACGGTTCCATTTCGGCGGCCGCAGCGGCGCTCGCGGGTGGGAACGCCCCGTGTTCCGGCGCGAGGAGGAGGCCTGCCCTTGAACGGGTACGATGGTAGCGACCTCCGAACCCGACAGCGTTCTCCGAGCAGCTCGATCTGTGATGGTCCCGACGACCGCGCGTCGGTCCACAATGGGCTTCGGGGTCGGGCGGAATCGATTCCCTTCCCGATTGGAGAGCCGGGGGAACACCCGGGTAACACGCCCGCCGTGCCTCACCCTTAAGACATGACCGTGGAATCGGGCGGCCACGAGCAGCGACCTTCGAGACCACGAGCCCGATCTGCGGCGAGTTCTCCGACGCATCGAGGGACGTACGGCTTTCGCCGAGGCGATGGCGCAGCGGGTGCGTGGGGAGAACATGACCCTCGACTCAAAGTCCCTCAGCACCGCCGCTTCGCCTCCCTTGCTCGGGGTCGTGTTCCGAGCATGGTCCGGGACGCGGTGGGTGGAGACGGCGGTCTCCGGACTGGACGAACGCGCGTTGACGGGCGCGGCGGAGGGTCTCGAGTCGCAGCTCGCCGCAAGCCGTCCGGGCTCGCCTCCGCCCGGACCGTCGGCGACGACGGTCGGTTCGTTTGACACCGCCCCGCGGCGTCCGATGCGGGACCTGGGAACGGAGGGAGCCCTGGCGTGGGTTCGAGAAGTGTTCCGATGGGTCACCGACGTTCCGATGATCAAGTTCGCGCGGGTGTCCCTCAGCTGGAACGAAGAGGAACGACACTACCTCAACACGGCCGGAGCGAACTGCTATCAACGCCTCGACCGCGTGCGAGCGGGCGTCGTACCCGTAGCGATCGAGAACGGTCGGTCGGAATTCGACGCGTTCAGCGTCGGTAGGCTGGGAGGCCAAGAGATCCTCGATTCGATCACCGAGGCGGCGGTCCGTCGAGCCTCCGAGGGGGCTCGAGCGCTCCTCACGGCCAAAGCCCCGCCGAGCGGGCTGATGAACGTCCTCCTTGACCCCGGGACCACCGGGACGTTCGCTCACGAGTCGTTCGGCCACGGGACCGAGGCCGATCAGTTCGTTCGAAACCGGTCCTACCTCCAACCGCTCCTCGGCCGGACGATCGGGCCGGAGTTCCTGACCCTCGTGGACGACGGGTCCATCCCGGGCGCGTGGGGTTCCATCTACTTTGATGACGAGGGCCACCGGAGCCAGCGGACGCCGCTCGTCGACCACGGGCAGTTCGTCGGGGCCCTTCACGACCGCGGGACCGCGTTCGCGTTAGGGGCGTCGCCGACCGGCAACACCCGGCGCGCGGATTTCCTCGGGCAGGCGTTCGTGCGCATGACCAACACCTCGGTCGAGCCCGGAGACTGGAGCTACGAGGAGCTGGTGAACGAGGCACGGGACGGCATCGTCCTCGAGCGTTGGCTGAGCGGGATGGAGGATCCCCTCGGCGGCCAGATGCAACTGAAGGTCCTCAAGGGCCACCGGATCGAGAAGGGGAAGGTCACCGACCTGGTCTCGTCCATGGCGCTATCGGGGAGCGTGCTCCAGTTCCTCCGGGACATCCGGGGGATCGGAAAGGCCGAGCACCGTGAGATCGACGCGGGTTACTGCGGCAAAGGATACGGGGACACCCTCCCCGTGGGGGACGGGGGAACGTACCTGCTGTCGCGGGCCTTGGTAGGGCCGTCATGATCACGCCTTCCAACCTCGCCGTTCGGGTCGCCGACCGGTTGGGTGGGCTTGCGGCTCCTTGGGATGTCTTCGCCGAGCGTTCGCGCCGATTCGAGATCCACCTCAGCGGCTCACGGGTCGAGCTCACGCGAGGCCCGATCGTGCTGGAGGGGTACGGCCTGCGGCTCCTGCGCGCCACCGACGGCCAGACCGGGGTGGGGTTCCAGGCGTCCACCGACTTTTCGAACGATGCGATCCGCACGGCGGTGGAGGAGGCCGAGAAGTTCGCCCGGTTCAACCGGTTTCCGGCCCCGCACCCCGAACTGCCGGTCGGACGCCCGCCCACCGCGAACGGGGCGAAGATCCTCGACCCCGCCCTGTGGTCCGACCCTTCCGGCACGCTCGAACGGTTCGCGGTCGCCCTCGTCGCCGCCTTCGACGGGCGGAATGGCGTCGTCCCGAGCTTCAGCTCGGTCAAGGCCACGCTGACCGAGACCTCGATCGCGAACTCGACGGGCCTCGCCCATGCCTATGCCCACACTGTGGTCGAGACGGAGGTCGCGGTGAAGGCGTTCGGAGGTCCGGAAGGACGACCTCCCGGCGAATACTGGTTCACCGACATCGAACGGCGTCTCGACCCCCAGGCGCTCCCGACCCTCACGGCCGAGTGGTCCCGGTTCGCGGAGGACGCCCGGGGGGCTAAGTCGCCGCCCAACGGAGAGGTCCCGGTCGTCCTCCCACCGGAGGTGCTCGCGGGGATTGTTCCGACCGTCGTGCGTTTCCGGTTCGGCGCGGCGGCGCGGCTGAGAGGCTTGGCGGTCGAAGCGGGGTCCCAAGTGGGGACCGAGGGCCTGGACGTCCTGGATGACGGGATGTTCGACTGGGGGGTCGGCTCGTCTCCGCTCGACGACGAAGGAACGCCCTCGCGGACGCGCACGGTCATCTCGAACGGACGGGCCGCGGAGCTCCTGTCCGACGTGCTCCATGCCGACGCTCTGCGGATTACCTCGACGGGAAATGGGGCGCGCACGGGCGGGATGGACCCGGGCACCGGCTTCTGGCGAAAGTTCACGCGGCGGCCCACTCCGGACGCGAGCACGCTCGTGATCGCGGCGGGGGACGGCGGAACGGATCCGGAAATCATCGAGCAGGTCGACGATGGGATCTGGGTGCAGCAGATCGGTTGGGCCCAACCGGACGAGCTTTCGGGACGGTTCGGGGGCGAGATCCGGATCGGGTACCGCATCCGCCACGGAAAGCTGGCGGAACCCGTTCGCGGCGGCACGGTCGGCGGAGCCGTCGTCGCCCGCGAAGGGGCTCCGTCCCTCCTGCATGACCTCTCCGTCATCGGGTCGAAGCCCAAGTTGATGGGCAGCCTATCCAGCCCGACCCTGCTGATCCGATCCCTGTCCGTCTCCGGGGACGACCTCGCCGCCGCTACGGCCGTCCCCGGATCCCCGGGGTAATCGTTCGGCCGCGGTCGCACCGAGGTCCCCCGGGGGTCAAATCACCCCCTCCGACCTTTCTTCCAAGGCACTCAGACCGCGGGCATCGCTCGTCCCATCCGCGGGTCCGCGACGGGATCCGTGGTCTCGCGTTCGATGACCTGACCGCGAGAAGCGCCGAACGAAAGGCGTCGCGGGATGGCGGCGGCCATCGGTGGGGGATTGAATTACGCGCGGGCCCGGACTCTTGCCTGGTCCTCCTCCTCGATATGCCGTACCACGTGGGTCTCGGTATCGGTGACCATGGGGAGGTGCACGATCGCATCGATCGGGCTGTCCATTTCGGCTAAGTCTCGACCCTCGACGATCGCGATGACGGGAGGTCCACCGAAAAGCGCGTCCGCGCGAACCACGCCCGGAATTTTCCGGATGGCACGGCAAGCCGCTCGCGGACCCGGATTTGCGGTCTTGACAAACACGTATGCTTGGACGGTCATGGTTCTACGTCGCCCTCGATCCGCGCATCGGAGAGCCCCCTCTTAACAAGCATCCGCGGCCACTCGGGTCTGGACCCCGGTCGGCACCGAATGGCCGTGGCTTGCTGATCCTGGCCATCGGCGCGCGCGTTCGATGACCGCATTCAGCGGAGCGCCCGATTCGCCCTCTCCATCAAGGTCTTCGCGACCGCGTGGCGGTAGCGACCCCAGGATGAACGGAGAAGTTCAAGCCAAGGGAGGGAATCGAACCCCCAGGAAACGGATCTGCAGTCCGTCGCATTAACCATTCTGCCACCTTGGCGCGGCGAGGGGCAGGGGACCCCGCCTTAAAACCGACGAGGCGGAGTCCGGTCCGGGCTCAGATCGGTCGGAAACCCCGACGCAACCGGAGGACGGCCGTCCGCCACTCGTAGCGCAGCCAACCCGGGAAGGTGAGCGACTGCCCCCCCGCGGTCTGCGTCCCCTCGCGTATCGAGCGAAGGACCGCGTCGACGCGGGTCGTTCCGTCCGCGAACTCTGTGTAGGCACGGCCCAGGTCGAAGAGCACGTGCACGTCGCTCCCACCGGTGGCACCGAGGCCCCGGCGGGTCGCCACGGCCGCGGCCTTCCGGTTCGCTCCGGGCGAATTGTGACCGTTCACGGTCTCGATCGCGTTCACGGGAGCGCTCTCCGCGATCGCGCGTCCGACCCCATGAGCGCACCGGAAGGCATGGGCGAGCACGGACACGCCACCGTGGTCGCGGACCCAGTCGACCGTCTCGACCACGGGTCGGTGGGGAGGCGGGACCTCGGAGACGCCGTACGCCAGGAGATGGCCCTCGAAGGTGGAGACCTCGACCCCCGGCACGAGGACAAGCTCGGGAGATCTCGCCTGCAACGTCGCGAGCTCCCCATGACCGGCCACTGTGTTGTGATCCGTGAGGGCGAACCCGTTCAATCCGACGGAGGCGAGCCCGGAGGCGATCGTCTCGAGCGAGAGCGAGGAGTCGGGGGAGTGTCGGGAGTGGACGTGCAGGTCGAGGCGGACGCGACCCATCAGCGGACCTTGGCTCCCACGGCCACGGGCTCGGAGGGTAGGGGACCGCGCCCGGGTCCGAAGGCGAGCAGCTCGGCCCGGCCGCCTTCTCCCGACGCGCGTCGCACGACGACCCACGCGCCCGTGGTCCAAGGACCCGAAGCTTCGACCTCGGCACCTCCCACGTCGACCCGGACGCGTCCTTCGGTCGAGGGACCGGTCACCTGCCCGACCGTGAGCGAGGTCGCGACGAACTCCTCGTACGAGATCGTCCGGTCGGACGGACCCCGGTTCTCGAGGAACGTCCCCGGCGCTGTCCCATCGGGAGGCGCGAGGAGGACCGCGCGTTCCCCGGCTTCCGCGGCGAGCACCATCCCCTGCGACGTCATGCGACGGATCGTCCGCGGAGCGAGGTTGGTCAACAGCACGACCGGGCGGTCCTTCAGAGCTTCGATCGTGTAGGACGCGCGCAAGCCGGCGACGAGCGTCCGGGGGGCGCTCGCGCCGACGTCCACCTCGAGCACGTAGAGCTTGTCGGCGGACGGATGCACCGCGACGCTCCGGACGACCCCCGCACAGACCGCGAAGGGCGGCCACTCTCCTTCTGCGACCGGGGGAGCCACTGGGGCAGGAGCGGGAGCGGGTTCGGCCTCCGGCCGTGGGAAGAGCGGGCGGACCTCCCCGAGAGCCTGTCCCGCCGGCACCGGAACGAGCGCCACGTCCCATTCCCCCGGTCCGGGCGGACCGTCGTACCCGAGCATCCGAAAGACCTCGGTGCTCGAGAACGGCAGCACGGGGGAGAGCCAGGTCGCAATGGCCTTGAGGCGCCAGACGGTCTCGTAGAGGGCGCGGCTTCGCTCCGCCTCCGACGCCTGCCAGGGGCGGGCCTCGTGGAACCTCCGGTTCGCCTCGCGGACTTCCTCGAGCGCGAGGTCGAGGGCCTCTTTGAGGTGGACCTTCTCGTACTCCTCGGTGATCTTCGCGTGGGCGCTCTTCAGGCGCTCCCCGATCCCGGCGGTGGCCGTTCCCGGGCTCCAGCCCTCCGGCGGCGTGGGGACCTTCCCGGAGTACCGGTCCCGTGTGAGGACGAGCGTCCGCTGAACGAGGTTCCCGTACTGGTTCGCGAGGACCTCCTCGCGGAGCTGGTGGAACTCATCCCAGTCGAGCTCGGTGTCGTGGTTCTGGGGAGCGAGGAGGGCGGCGTAGAACCGGATGACGTCCGGAGGGTAATGGGCGAGAAGCGACGGGATGAACGCGTCGGCCTCCTCGGTCCGTGTCTTGGAGACCTTCCGGCCCTCGATGAGCAGCCACTCGTTCGCGGCCACGTCGTACGGGAGCTGAAGCCCGCCGGCCCCGAGGAGGATGCCGGGCCAGATGATCGTATGGTGGAACTTGTTGTCCTTGCCGACGAAGTAGTACTGCCGGACCGGCTCACGGGCGTCCCAGTAGGCCTGCCACGCCTCCGGGCGTCCGGCCCGGATCGCCCACTCCTTCGACGCGGAGAGATACCCCGTCACGGCATCGAACCAGACGTAGATCCGCTTCGCGTCGTACCCGTCGAGCGGGATTGGGATCCCCCAGTCGAGGTCGCGGGTGATCGGCGTCGGGTGGAGGCCCTTGTTGAGGAAGTGCTCCGCGACGCGGAGGGTGCCTGGGCGCCAATGTCTCTGGCGGCCGAGGTACTCGGTGAGCCTCCCCTGAAGTTTGTCGAGCTCGAGGTAGAAGTGCTCGGAGGGCCGGAACTCGGCGGTCGTGCCGCAGAGGGCGCACTTCGGACCTCCCAGCTGGCCCGGCTCGAGGGGGCGGCCGCAACTGTCGCACTCATCGCCGCGCGCACTCTCGAAGCCGCAGTTCGGGCAGGTACCGACGAGATACCGGTCCGGTAGGAAGCGACGGTGCTGGGGACAGTAGGCCCCCTCGGCGGTCCGCCGGGCGATGAACCCCGCTTCGAGGAGCGTAAGGAACAGTTCCTGGACGGTCCTCTCGTGGACGAGGGTGTGGGTGCTCGTGAATACGTCGAACGAGAACCCGAGCCGCTCGAACGCCTCCTTGTTGATTGCATGGTAGCGCTCGGCGAGCGCCGCGGGAGAGATTCCCTCCTTCTCGGCCCGGACGAGCGTCGGGGTCCCGTGCATGTCGGAGCCCGAGACCATGAGGACCTCGTCCCCCCGCAGCCGATGGAACCGGGCGAAGATGTCGCCGGGAAGGTAGGCGCCCGCGAGGTGGCCCAGGTGGAACGGCCCGTTGGCGTACGGCCATGCGACTCCGATGAAGATTCGCGTCACTTCGGGCCTCCGAGGATTTCCCCGAGTCGGTGTGCGACCTAAACGTTTCGTGAGAGGCCACGGGCGCCGCGCTCGCGGTGCGAGCGGACCCGTGCATCGGCTTTATTCTCCGAGGTCCTCCCGGGCGACGTGAACGAAGAGCCGCCCATGGTCCGTCCCATCGTTCCCGAGGCGGAGCGGGAGATCGGGGTGAAGCACCCGGTCCTGACCCACGGCTACGTCGTCCTGGTGGACTACATGGGGAACGATGCGGCGATCGTCCAGGCGGCGCGCGTCTCCTACGGACAGGGAACGAAGGCCGTCCGGGACGACCGGGGCCTCATTCGTTACCTGATGCGCCACCGCCACACGACGCCGTTCGAGATGGTCGAGTTCAAGTTCCTGGTCCGACTCCCGATCTTCGTCGCCCGTCAGTGGATCCGTCACCGGATGGCCTCCGTGAATGAGTACAGCGCGAGGTACTCGGTCGTCCCTGACGAGTTCGAGATTCCCCCGGCGGAGGAGGTCCGTCATCAGTCGACACGGAACCGCCAGGGACGGGGCGACGCGCTCCCCACGGAGGTGGTCGAGCAGTTCCGGACGGACCTCGACCATATCTCGAAAGAGGCGTACAGCGCGTACACCCGTTCGCTCGAGGCGGGCGTCGCCCGAGAGACCGCCCGCCTCCTCCTTCCGGTCGCGTACTACACTCAATGGTACTGGAAGGCCGACCTCTGGAACCTGTTCCACTTCCTGTCGTTGCGCCTCGACCCCCACGCCCAGGAGGAGATCCGGCTCTACGCCGCCGAGATGGCAAAGGTCGCGCGCCTCGTCGCTCCGGTGGCCTACGAAGCCTTCGAGGAGTTCACGCTCTCGGGACTCTCCTTGAGCCGGCGGGAGCAGGTGGCGGTCCGTTCGCTGCTGGAAGGGAAGACTCCCGAGGCGGCCTGCGCCGCGGCCGGGCTTCCGTTGGCGCGCGAGGATGGGAAGCCGATGACGAGCGGCGAGGGGGTCGAGTTCCTCGACAAGCTCGCCCGGCTCCGTTCCCCCGGGTAGTCGCGGTCAAGGGTATAGGGCTCTAGGCCCTTCGACCGGATATGTCGGCGGCCGTCGCGAAAGGAATCTTCCTCGATAACCAGTTCGTTTCCCCCGGTGGCCGCAAGCTCTCGGAGGTGATCGACCCGGCCGACGGCTCGGTCGTCGGCCGCGTCGCGCAGGCCACCGCGGACGACGCTCGTGCGGCCGTCGATTCCTCGGCGAAAGCCCAACCGGGGTGGGAGGCGATCGGCGCCACGGCGCGAGCCAAGGTCCTTTTGAGGGCTGCCGAGCGGTTGCGCGCCCGGTCCGAGGAGCTCGCGCAGCTGGTCACGCACGAGATGGGCAAGGTCCTCTACGAGAGCCGTGCCGAGGTCGGTGGAGCCGTCGACAACCTCGAGTACTACCCGTCGTTCGCGCGCACCTTCACGGGCGACGAGGTCGCCGGTCTCCCTGCGGGGGAGACGCTGCGCTTGATCTGGGTCCCGCGCGGCGTCGTGGTCGCGATCACGCCCTGGAACTTCCCCGCGGCTACGGTCACGCGCAAGATCGCCCCCGCGCTCGTCGGAGGCAACACGATGGTGCTGAAGCCGTCGAGCAACACTCCCCTCTCCTCGCTCCTCATCGCGGAGGTCCTCCGGGACTCGGGACTTCCCCCCGGAGTGCTCAACGTGGTCCCCGGGGCGGGCTCCGAGCTCGGACCCGCGCTCGTCCAACACCCGCGCTGCTCGACCGTGACGCTGACCGGCTCGACGGCGAGCGGCGTCGAGGTCCTCAAACTCGCCGCGCCGGGCGTCGTGAAGTGCCTTCTCGAGCTCGGCGGCAAGGCGCCGGTGCTCGTCCACCGAGACGCCGACCTCGACTGGGCGGCCCGAGCGACCGTCTGGGCCCGCTTCTGGAACGCGGGCCAGGCCTGCATCGCCGCCGAACGATGCTATGTCGACGAACGGGTCGCGGAGGAGTTCCGTGAGAAGGTCTCGCGTCTCGTCGGGACCCTTCGCGTCGGTCCGGGCTCCCGGCCGGGGGTCGACCTGGGACCGCTCTACTCGCGAGGGGCTCGCGATGCCGTGGCGAAGGACGTGGACCGAGCGGTCGCCCAGGGGGCGAAGGTAGTCACGGGCGGGAACGTCCCTGCCGACCCGTCGCTCGCCCGCGGGGCGTTCTATCTCCCCACGGTCCTCGACGAGGTGACCGAGGAGAACTCGGTGGCCAAGGAGGAGGTCTTCGGACCGGTCCTCCCGTTGCTCACGTACCGTGATTGGGACGAGGCGATCGCGCGGGCGAACGCGAGCCGCTACGGTCTCTCGAGCTACGTTTTCACCCGCGATGTCTCCCTCGCCGAGAAGGCGATTCACGAACTCCGGTTCGGCGAGACGTACGTCAACCGTGTCGGCCCGGAGACGGCCCAGGGATACCACGCGGGATTCCGACAGAGCGGACTCGGCGGAGAGGGAAGCGTGTGGGGCTACCGAGACTACCTTCAGCTCAAGACCGTCTACGTCGACTGGAAGGAGCCGCACCGCGCGGAGCACTTCCTGCCGTACCCCGACTGACCGCGGGCCCGACCAGGCCCACGTGGAGGTCCATGACGTTCGTTCCCGTTGACCCGGTCCGGAGGAGCGAGCCGAGGCGTTCGAGCGCGTCGTAGGCGGCGTGCCGGGCGAGCGCGCGGGAAAT
>Ga0187889_10001347_pt1 | contig 26454 bp, 22 predicted proteins | sample June2016WEW_7_10_2_FD_132992 | JGI IMG/M metagenome (GOLD analysis project Ga0187889, IMG submission 132992) | Peatland microbial communities from SPRUCE experiment site at the Marcell Experimental Forest, Minnesota, USA - June2016WEW_7_100 | ecosystem: Environmental > Terrestrial > Soil >... | reverse complement strand
CGGACGGCTTCGTACGGATAACCCTACGATATTACTGCTATTTATCTGGGATTCCCGGAATCCCTCGGACCCTGCTGGACCCATTCGGAAGGTCATCTTGTAGGCGGGACAGGGATTGAACCTGCGACCCGGCGCGTGTAAGGCGCCTGCTCTACCGCTGAGCTACCCGCCTGGAAGTGTTGTCATTTCGCTAAGTTAGGCTGATTTGGCGTCGACGTTGACTGGCTCCGCGGTGTCCGTTTGGCCACCATTGGTCGTGGGCAGGCGCGGGCGCCAGGAAATACCACGTTCGCGCTCGTTTGGGAAAGGTCTGAGAGAGCGGGAGCATTACCCAGCGACTCGTGCGGCAGCGGCGGCCTGGTCGGGGTCGGCTATCTTGGCGCCGGACCGGCGGGTTTGCTCAGACCTGCCTGTGCTTCCTCGAGCTTGCGTAGCACGATGGCGGCGCCTGGCTCGAACGCGCGGGCAAAGTTGAAGCTCATGGCCGCGCCTTTGTAGTCCTTGCGCGCGAGCGACATCATGCCGAGGCGGAAGAACTTCTTCGCCTCCGGGTGCTGGATGCTGTCCTCAGGATTGGGGGGCGCGTTCGACTCGCGCTCCGTGCTGGTCAGCCGCTTCTTGCCCTGGCCGAGCGCTTTGGTGTACGCGGCTCGCCTTTCGGGGCTGGTGAGCACGCGATAGCCCTCGCAGATGCGTGCGTAGATGCTCTCCAGCCGGTCCCGCAGCTCACGGTCGGGCAGCATGTGGTAACGGTCAGGGTGCAAGTCGCGCGACACGCGATAGAAAGCGGCTTTGATCTGGCCTTCATTCGCGGTGGCGGACAAGCCGAGCAGGTCGTAATAGGAGAGATGATCCAACTTGGGAAAGATCTGGGCGGCTAGGGTGACTAGTTGAGCGGCCATGAGCGGCTAGACCAGGCTAGGTGGCTTCCCACTTGGCCAAGGAAGCATCCTCGTCATCCTGGGCCTCATCGTGGCTCTCATCGTGGGCCTCAACCTGGGCCTCATCGTGGCTCTCATCGTGGCTCTCAGCGGAACCAGCTTGACGGCCAGCGAGGAGCTCGGCCTCCTCCCGCAGATCGACCGCTTCCGTTACCTCGGCGTCGCTCATGCCCCCGCGGACGTTCACTGCCGCCTCCCGCACGGCCCCGGTGGCCACGTCGCGGGCGCGGACCCGTAAAATCCCATTGGTGTCGACGCGAAAAGTGACCTCGACCGCGACGTCTCCCCGCCGCGCCGGGGGAATTCCGCTCAGCTCCAGCTCGCCGAGGGGAACATTCTCGTCGAAGCGGCGTGATTCGCCCTGGCACACTTGAATGCGCACCGTGGTTTGGTTGTCAGCCGAGGTGGTGAAAATCCTGGTCTGCTCGACCGGTACCGGGACGTTGCGGTCGACGATCTTCTCGGCGAAGCCCCCGGTTACTGCAATACCCAGGGCACGTGGTGTTACGTCGAGCAACACCGCTCTATTGCCGGGGGTCTCACCCGCGTGGGCAAGGTTTTCCGCCTGAATCGCCGCCCCCCAGGCCACCACCTCGTCTGGATTAAGGTCGATGCGGGGTGGCCTGCCAAAGCAGCGTTCGACTTCGGCGCGCACCAGAGGTATTCGGGTGGTACCGCCGACCATGATCACCTCGTCGATTTGCGACGCGGTCAGGCCTGCGGATGCCAGCACCTCCTGTGTAGTCTGAATCGTGCGCGCGACCAGCTCGCCCACCGCTTTCTCGAAGACGTTGCGGGCGATGTTAAAGCGGAGGGCAAGTTGCTCGCCTTGGCTACCGAGGGCGATATTCTTGAGCTCTCCGCGCGCTTCTGGGTGCTCGGATAGGTGGCACTTTACTTGTTCGGCCGCGATGAGCAGCCGAGCATTGACCGCTGGATTGGTGCGCGGATCGATGCCGTGCTCGGCGTGGAATAGCTCGGCCAAGATGGCCACCAAGGCGCTGTCCATGTCGTCGCCGCCGAGAAAGCTGTCGCCGCCGGTGGCAAGCACCTCGAAGACGTCGCCTTCCACCTGCAGGATGGTGACGTCGAAGGTCCCCCCGCCGAAATCATAAACGACTATCCGCTGCGAGATGTGCTGCCCGAGACCGTAAGCCAAGGCAGCCGCGGTGGGTTCGTTGAGCACACGCAATACATCCAGGCCGGCGATGCGCCCGGCATCCACGGTGGCGCGGCGCTGAGCATCGTTGAAGTTGGCCGGGACCGTGATGACCGAACCGGTCACGGTATCGCCCAGGAAGAGCTCGGCACACTGGCGCAGATACCCGAGCAGCAACCCCGAGACCTCGGGAATGGTGTAGGTCCGTTCCGGGCCGGCAAAAATCGCCTGCTCGTTATTGCCTTCCCGCACCTCGTAGGGCAGGCGGGCAATGGCCCTTTGCACCTCCTTGGAGCGGAAGGGCAAGCCGATGAGGCGCTTTGCCGAGTAAACCGTGTTCTTCGGATCCGTGATCCGGCGGAGGGCCGCCTCGTGGGAGAAGCATTTGAGACCGTCGGGCGCGAATGACACCACCGAAGGGTGCAGGTAGCCACCGCGGGCCGCCGGAACGACGATCACCTGCCCGTCTCGCACCGTGGCGATCACCGAGTTCGTGGTTCCGAGATCGATTCCGACGACCGACATGGATGGGGCTAGAGCCTCACCTATCATAGCAAATCGAGCGCGACTCTGCCGGTTGCGCTCGCGCTTTCAGCGCACTTACTCGATTATGATCAGTGCGCGCCGTGTGGCTCGGCCGGGTCGTAGCGGCCGTTGCCGTTCACGTCGAAGAAGATGGGATTGCTCAGGGCCAGCGGGTAGACGCCAAAGTTGCGGCTGTCCCCGACCACCGGCGCCATGATCTTGCTCCCGTCGACCCTAACCACCGCGTAGCCGTCCGCGGCCAACACGAGCGAGTGGCTGGCGCGAAAGCGGACTATGCCTTGGTCCTGGCCTTGGTCCTGGCCTTGGTCCTGGCCTTGGCCCTGGCCTTGGCCCTCGCCCTGGCCGGGCGGGACCGGCCAGCGCGCCGCCTCTTTGCCCGACACGTAGAGGATGACCCGATCGACCGAAATCCACGGGGCGGCATCTACCTCGATGGCGAGAGTGACTTTTCCCCCAGGGGCGGGGACAAGATCACCGATGTCACCTTGGCCGGCGCGGAAGCGAATGAACGGTCCAGTGGTAAAGAAGGCGTGGTGGGCTCGCACCGAGGCCGCCACCTCGGCCGGTGTCACGTGCCCAGGTCGATCGTCGGCGACGCGGACGTAATTCCTCGGGTAGCCGCCCATGTTGTAGGTCAGGTGATGGGTGTCGGAATTGCCCGTTGCGGTGACCAGATGGCCGTGGTTGAGCAGCCCGAGCCAGTCGTCGATGGTGCGGTCTACACTCTTGCGCTCGGGGTCCTGGTAACCGTTGAGGACCTCGATGGCGTCGAAGTCGAAGGAAAATCCCGGGCGCCCCGCGCGATCGGAGTGTGGATCGAACTCCCCCAGCAGGAAGTAGCCTACCCCTGGATCGAGGCGCGGATGATGCACATCGATGATGGCCTCGGGTGCGCGTTCGCGCACATTGGCGAAAATCTCCTTGGCGTTGCGGCCGTGGACGAGCAGGGATCCCTGGCCCGCGCGCTCTAGGTCTTGCTGCAAGGGAAACGCGCCGAAATGGCCCCAGCCGTTGGTGGTGAGCTCGTCGCCGCGCGCGCTGGTGATCAGACTCGTCAGGCCGAGTTGCTCGATAGTCGGGCCATAGTCCGTGATCGTGTTGTGATCGGCGGACACGATCATGTCGATCCCGTCCGCCACGAATTCCAGAACGCGATGGCTCAAGGGTACGATGGAGTCTGGGGACGGTGCGGCATGCACGTGAAAGTCAGCGGACAGCCAACCCCGGGTGTCCACCACATGGCGCAACCTGGCCTTGATGGTCAGGTCGTCGTCGACCCGGACCCCGCGCCGCACGTCAATATCCCATTCCGGACCCCGGCTCACATATATGTCGTAAGTGCCACGCGGCAGACGAATAGCTTCGTTGCCCACGGCGGAGAATACCCTTTGATAGGCCGCAATGACCATGTCGCCCTCTGGTCGCCCGATGTCGTTGTGGGTGAAGGCTGGGTTAGGCGTCCCGTCCGTGCCTACGAAGGTCAGCTTGCACGGGATCGGCTCGCCGGTATCGGCATCTCGCACGTCCCAGGTCAACACGGGACCCTGGTGGCGGCTCGGCTTCTCCTCCGGGCTCACCCCGGCCGGCAAGGTGGCCGGAGCCGAGCGGCGGTCGACCGCGTCCGCGGGAGACGAGGTCGAGTCGGACGTCGGCAGCAGGCCGAGGGCGACCAACGCGGCGCCGAGAGTCCGTGCGGGCAGGTGCGTCATGGTACGATCATAACCGATCGGTGGTCGACCGATAGCCGGAGCACACCAGCTCACCCCCCGATCTGGGCTATGCCTTGATCACGACACGGACGATATCGGCGATATCACGACACGGACGATATCGGCGATCTCCTGGTCCGACAGCCATTTCTTGCGGTCGCAGGCCTCGATGACCAGGTGGTACACGCTCTCGAGCTGCGCGGGGGCGAGGGCGAATCCCAGGTGCCGGCAACGGTCGAGGACAGCATGGCGGCCGCTGTGCTTGCCCACGACGAGCTGGCTCGCAGGCACCCCGACCGACTTGGGGTCCATGATCTCGTAGGTCGTCCGCTCCTTGAGGAAGCCGTCTTGGTGGATGCCGGCCTCGTGGGCGAAGGCATTGCGGCCCACTATCGCCTTGTTGGGTTGTACGCCTATGCCGATGATGTCGGTCAGGAGCTGGCTGGCCGGGAATAGCTCTTCGGTCTTGATCGCGGTAGTGAAAGGGAGGATGTCGGCGCGGACCTTGAGTGCCATGACCAACTCCTCCAGTGAACAATTACCGGCGCGCTCACCGATGCCATTGATCGTGCATTCGACCTGCCTCACCCCTGCTTGGATCGCCGCGATGGAATTGGCCACCGACAGGCCCAGGTCGTCATGGCAGTGCACGCTGACCTCGGCGGTTCCCTCGAGCGCCTTCACCACCGTGCCTACCAGTTGGCCGTATTCGGCCGGAATGGCGTAGCCCACGGTGTCAGGTAGATTGATCACGCTGGCTCCCGCTGCGACCACGGCGCGGGCAAAGCGTACCAAAACGTCGGGTGCGGTGCGGGTGGCGTCTTCGGCCGAGAACTCGACTTCGTCCACATACTTGCGTGCGAGTGCCACCGATTTGACGGCAATCTCCAGTGCCTCCGCCTCGCTCTTCTTCAGCTTGTAGTGGAGATGGATGGGGCTGGTGGCGATGAAAGTGTGGATGCGCGGCCGCTTGGTCTTCTCGAGCGCCCGGGCGGCGCGCTCGATGTCGCCAGCATGACAGCGAGCCAACGCCGCGACCCTGATCTCGCTGAACTGGCGCCCAATCGCGTCCACCGCCTCGAAGTCGCCCTGTGAAGCCATGGGAAAGCCGGCCTCGAGCACGTCGACGTTAAGATCGACCAGCTTGTGTGCCATTTTCATCTTTTCCGCGACGTTCATGCTGCAGCCACACGACTGCTCGCCGTCGCGCAAGGTGGTATCGAAGATGTGGACGCGGTTAATCATGAGCCTTGATTTCCTTTCCCGCCGGACAGGGTATCGTTTTGGCTCGAATTTAGCGAATTTATTATTATAGTAGATTGTATTACTATTGCTTATCATATAAGCAGTGCTTATCGCTGCCCGAGGAGCCCGCCATGGACCTTGCCACGCTAGCTGTCTTTCGCACCGTCGCCACCGAGCAGAGCTTCTCCCGTGCCGCCGTGAAGCTAGCGCGCACCCAGCCCGCGGTATCTCTGGCCATCAAACGTCTCGAGAGCGACGTCGGCGAAACCTTGCTCGACCGCAGCGGGCGGCAGCCTCGGCTCACGGATGCGGGAAAGGTCGTGCTCGATCATGCCCGCCGTATCGAGAATCTGGCCGCCGAGCTGCGCCTGGCGCTGGCCGAGCTGCGCGACAAGGCCACCGGTCGTCTCCTGATCGGTGCCAATGAATCCGCAACCCTCTATCTCCTGCCGCTCATCAGCCAGTACCGTCGCCGCTATCCTCGGGTCAAGGTCCAGGTGCGGCGTTGCCAGTCGAGCAAGATTCCGACCGAAATCGTCGAAGGCGATCTCGAGCTAGGGGTGGTGAGCTACGATCCCAACGACGCGCGGCTCACGTCCCGCATCATCTACACCGATCATCTGGCGTGCGTGGTCTCGCCCCAGCACCGTCTGGCGCGTCGGGCGTCGGTCACCGTCGCCGATCTGGGCGTGGAGACCTTCGTTGGTCATATCGTGATCTCGCCTTACAAGGAGGCGGTGGAACGCGAATTCGAACGACTCAAGGTCCCCTTGAACCGGGATCTCGAGATGCCGACGGTGGAGGCGATTCGCAAGATGGTCCAGCGCAACGAAGGTGTGTCATTCTTGCCCCGCATGTGCGTCGAGGAGGAGATCGCCCAGGGCACCTTGCGCGAGATCCAGGTCAAAGGTTTGAGCGCCGAGCGCAAGATTCGTCTGCTTCATCCGGCGGGGCGCACTTTGTCGCACGCTGCCCGGGCCTTCTTGGCGCTGCTATGACCTCATGACCACGCGCGCGTCACGTCGCGCGTCACGTCGTCAGGGGTCGCTGTCCTCGTCACCTGCTTCTTCACCCGAGCGCTCGAGGGCACGGTAGAGCGTCCTGCGGTCGATGCCAAGCTTCTCGGCGGCCTTCTTCTTGTTCCCGCCACACTCCGATAGTACCAGGGCAATGTAGCGCCGTTCCAGCTCGCCGAGGGCGGGGCGGTCATCTATGATGCTAGCTGGCGCAACCTGCACTCCGCCGAAGACCTCGACGGGCAGGTCCGACGGCAGCACGACGTTGCCCTTGGCCACCGCCACTGCGCGTTCGATGGCGTTCTCTAGCTCGCGCACGTTGCCCGGCCAGGCATAGCGGCAGAGCACAGCCAAGGTTTCGGGCGAGACGCTGGCTTCGGCGCGCCCCTCGCGGCGGGCAATCTTGTTGATGAAGTGGCGAACTAGTATGGGGATGTCGCTGGCGCGGTCGCGTAGCGGCGGCATACGCACCGTCACCACATTGATGCGGAAGTAGAGATCCTCGCGGAAACGACCGGCTTTGACTTCAGCATCTAGGTCGCGATTGGTGGCACACACCAGCCGCACGTCCACGCGAATGGCCTCGGTGCCACCGACCGCGCGCATTTCCCCATCCTGCAGCACGCGTAAGATTTGCGCTTGCATCTTGGGCCCCATGTCGCCGATTTCGTCCAAGAAGAGCGTTCCGCCGTTGGCGGTTTCGAAGAGGCCGCGCTTGGCCGCTACCGCACCGGTGAAGGCGCCCCGGGCGTGGCCGAACAATTCGGATTCCAGCAAGGACTCGGATAGTGCCGTGCAGTTGACCGGCACGAAGGGCTTGCCCGCGCGCGGCGAACGGTTGTGGATCGCGCGCGCCACCAGCTCTTTGCCCGTGCCCGACTCCCCGGCCACCAGCACGGTTGCGGTAGACGGCGCAACCCGGGCGACCAGCTTGTACACCTCGAGCATGCGCTGGCTCTTGCCCTCGATTTCGGCGACATGATTCTTTTCCGACCCGGGCAGGCTCGCCGTGACTGCCTCGGCCGAGAGCCGGCGGCGCTCGAGGGCGCGAGCCACGGTCAGGCGCAACTCTTCGATGTTGAACGGCTTGGACACGTAGTCGTAGGCCCCGTGGCCGATGGCCTCCATGGCGCCGGTCACGTCGCCGAATGCCGTGATCAGGATGACGGGAGTGGCGGGGGATTGCTCGCTGAAGGCGCGCAGGACATCGAGGCCGCCCACCCGCTCCATGCGCACATCGGAGAGCACCAGATCGTATCGTCCCTCTCCGGCTCGCTCCACCGCCGGCGCGCCATCTTCGACCGCCTCGACCTCGAAGCCATCGGAACGCAGAATCTCGCACAGGAGGTCACGCGCGACCGCATCGTCCTCTACTACCAACATACGGGTCATGCGCTACCTCCGGTGGCCAGGCGGCGGGGGCCAGGCTCCCCCTTGCCCGCGCCGTCGCCTTCGCCGGCGCCATGTAAGGGCAGATCCACGGTGAAGGTCGAGCCTCGGCCAGGCGTGCTGTCGACGTCGATCGATCCGCCGAGCGCCTTGACCAGCTCGCGACAGATGGCCAGGCCAAGGCCGGTGCCCTTGCCACGTCCCTTGGTGGTGTAGAAGGGCTCGAAGATGCTGCGCAGGTCTTCGGCCGATATGCCCGCCCCCGTGTCGGCAACGGCGATCTTCACGCGCTCGTGCTCCGACGTCGCCGAAACCGTCACCTGACCCTCGGGGCCTAAGGCATCGAAGGCGTTGGACAGCAGGTTGATGATGATCTGGCGCAGCAGGCCTGGGTCGGTCAAGAAATCCACCGGGTCAGTGCCAATCATGAGTCTCGCGCTGCGTTTTCCCCCTATGTCTAGGCCCCCGGTCACTTCGATGGCTTCCTGGAGCAACTGGCGCAGAGCGGTGCGCTTGCGCTCGGGGGCAAGTCCGCGCGTGGAATCGAGGTAGTCGCGAACGATACGGCCTATGCGCCCGATTTCGCGCGAAGCTACCTCCAAACGCTCGCGCAGCGCGGGCTGCAGGTCGCGCTGCAGGAGCGCGAGCTGAAGGTGGCCCGAGACCGACGAGAGCGGCGTACCTATCTCGTGGGCTAGCTGGGCGGCCAGCTGTCCTAGGGTCGCCAGGCGAACTTTCGAGGCATTTTCGCGACGCTGATCGTTGAGCAGCCGGTTGAGCTGACCAAGGGCCACGTTCTTGCGCGACAGGTCCTGAGTGGCAAGCTGAATCTCTTGCCCGAGGCGTTGGTTGAATTCCCGAATTTCGCGAGTGGCATTGGAGAGTTGGTCGAGCATTTGGTTGAATCCGAGCGAAAGCCTGCCGACTTCGTCAGGGGCGCCGGGGGTGACCCGTCGATTGAGGTTGCCCCCCTCGACGTCGCGCATGGCCAGTGCGAGCGACTCCAGCCGTCGCAGCACGATACGGTTGATGAGGAATCCGATCAGTAATACCAGGGCCACGAGCTGGGCTATGCCGAGGATGAGTGACCAGCGCTCGGTGACTTTGATTATGGCCGCCACGGGACCCAGGCTCCAGTGCATTAGCAGGTTGCCCCGCCAAGGACCTTTGAGATCGACGAAGCGCTGGAGGATGTAGACATCGTCCTCGGTCGCCTTGCGCGAAGATACGATCGGATCGCGCGGAACGTAGGAGAAGCGCGTGATCTCGGTGGCTTCTCCGCGCGGCGCGACGATACGCACCGATGGCGCGCTTAGCACATCGGGCTCGAAAACCAGCTGCAGCCGCTGAATGCGCGGGTGGCGATTGATGTAGTTGGAAAGAGCGATGGCATAGTCACGTTCTCCGGCATCAGCGTCGAACCGCTCGAGGCCTTGCTTGATATCGTCAGCGATCTCGTCGGCAGATCCCTCTGCCTGTCGGGTCAGCTCACGGCGCATCGCGTATATTCTAACCCACAGCGTTGCTCCGGCGGTAACCGCCGCAGTGGCGGCGACGAGAATCCAGACCTTCGCTCTAATCGTCACGAGGTCATCCTACGAGGTCAATCCTACACGGAGGTCGGGCAACCTGGCGCCGAGAAGACGAAGAGTCGTGAAGAAGGTTGAAGGACCGGCCAAAAAGAAAAACCCCCGGAAAGTTCTCCCGGGGGTCCATCAGAAGAGCCAGGATCGACCAGGAAGCCGTCCCATGCACTTCGTGCGAAGTCGAGTTACTTCGCCTGTTACTTCGCCTCTTCGCCTTCCTTCTTCTCTGCACCCTTCTTGGCCTTCTTGCCCTTCTTCTTGGCCGGCTTTTCCGTGTCACCCGAAGGGGCCTTCTCATCGGCGGCCGAAGCCAGCGAGGTGCTGGCGAACGGGATCGCGAAGGCAAGGGCGAGGAGGATTACGCGAGTCAGCTTCATTGTGGTCTCCTTGTGGTCTAAGGTTGGTGGACCTGATCGGTCCATCTGCCCTCCATACTGCAGTCAGCATGCCACCCGGCCTGGCGGGACAACCGCTAATGATTACATGGAGTTATGCCGGGTCGCCGCCCTTTGCCAAGGGGCTGCGTGGGGCGGTTTTGCTCGACCCGCTCTCCCGATGTGGCAAAAGACATCACCGCTTCTCGTCCTGGGTCAGGATGGCGATGTTCTTCGCCCCAGCTTTCTTGGCGATGGCCATGAGGTCTACGGCGGCACCGAGGAACACGCTCTTGTCTCCGCGCAAGAGCAAGGTTTCCGAATCGACGTCGGCCAACGCCTTCCTGACCTCTTCCTCCAGGTTAGCCGCATCGATCTTGCGGTTCATCAAGTAGAGCTCGTTGTTCTTGGTCACCGTGAGCACGGGATCGGTTCTTCGCTTGGTCACCGCGCCCGCCGCATTGGACTTGGGCAGGGCGACTTTCACCCCCGTCCGCGAAGCCACCTCCGACTCGACGATCGCAGTCGAGGTGACCATGAAGATGATGAGCAGCACCAGGAAAACATCGGTGAGCGGGGTGATGTTGATCTCGGCGACGATAGCCTCCTTGCCCTCGCCATCGTCGTTCGTGCCGGCGGTCCCGTCGTCGAGCTGTAGGCTCATGGCCATGGGGCTGACTCCTAGGAGGGTGGGCTCTTGCCCGGGGTCGGGGCTTGCGCGGGCGCAACCGGCGCTCCTTGGGCGCGGCCGAGCTCGCCCAGGGCGAGCAGGAACTCTTCGCAATATACCTTGTACTGGACGCCGATGGTGCCGACCTTCGCGACGAAGTAGTTGTAGGCGATGACGGCGTAGATGGCGACCAGAAGGCCAGCCGCGGTGGCGACCAGCGCTGCCGCGATACCCTGCGAGACCACTTTGAATCCCCCGGTCCCCGCTTGCGACATCGACTGAAACGCCTTCAAGATGCCTACGACGGTACCGAATAGTCCGACGAAGGGCGCGGATGATCCGACCGTGCCCAGCGCCCAAAGGTACCGGCGAAAGCTGGCCAGCGCAACCGTGCGCTGGGAGGCAACGGCCTCGGTGGTCTTTTGTGGCGTTCGGGCAAACACACGCAGCCCACGCCCAAATACCTCGCCCAGGGGATCGTTGCCGGTTTCGCACAGAGCCGCGGCCTTGGCCAGATCGCCGTTGGTTATGGCATCGACCACCCGATTCTTGAAAACCTCGGACTTAGGCAGAATTCCCCAAAGCGAATAAACGCGCTCGCAAATGACGGCGAGGCCGGCAACGGACCACAAGAGAAGGAGGGTGAGGATTGCCCACTCGTCGTGGACCAGGTTGCGAATGGTTTCCCAGCTCATGAATTGTCGTCGGTTGCAGAGGCAGCGGGTAGCCTGCTTGCTCGGCGGCGATTTGTCCAGCTTATCCGGTAGAATGCCGACCATGTCACAGGGTGCTCAGGGTGCCCACCTCGCTAGCCTCGGCCGGCGTCTCCTGTCGATCGCGCTGATTTCTGATCTGGTCGAGCTCGTCGGTTGCGGCACCCCCATCGTATTGTGGCTGCGGAGCGTGCCCTATGGGTCTTTGTTGCTCCAGGTCAGCCTCCCCTTGACGCTTGCCGCCCTGGCGGCGATCGAGCTGAGAGCGGGTTCGCGGTTGGGCCCGGTGCTGCGTTTGGCCCAGACGGTACGCAGCGGGGCGAAGGTGAGGGCGGAAGAGACCTCGCCGGCGCGGGCCGCGCTCAGCAAAGCGCCCGGCGAAGCCATGGTTGCGCACGTCCTGATCTGGGCGGCGGTTGCGACGGCCGCGACATGGCGTGCGTGGCGTTGCGCGCAGGGTGCGCTTCCTGCTGCTGCCCTGGTCGAGCTCGTCCTCGTCACCACGGTCGGCTTGACCGCATTGCGGATATGGGCCTTTCGCCTCGCCGTAGGACCGGTCCAACCCGTCCTGGTACCCAACGTCCAGGGCATTCGCACTTTGGCCGATGGCTACCGCGGAGATATCCTGGCTATCGCCATCGCTATCGTCGGCATCTGGCAGGCTGTCTTGGCCTTCTTCCTGCGCTTTAGCGTGGGCATGACGGCGCCCGCGCTCACCTTGGGCATGTTCGCGATGTGGCCAGGCCTGATCGTCGGCGCCTTGCTGTGGTGGCACGCCGTGCTGCGCAAGACCGGGCCGATCGAGCAGTACTTCGATCTGGCCGTGCGGAGCAAGGGCAAGGGCCTGGGACGCGCCGACCAGAGCGCCGTCCACGCCTTCGTGGCCGCCGAGCGGGTACCCTACGGGCTGGCAATGGTGGAGGCGCTCACGTTAGCAGCGTCTGGCTCATCCGGGGTCGTGCTCCTGCTCGCGCGGGGCGGGCTAGGGCGGAGCATGGCAGGGCGGGCGCTCCTGCTCATCATGGTGCTGTCCCTGTTGGCGCTGTGCTACGGCTTGCTCCTGCGGCAGCGGGTGCTGCGTCCCTTGCTCAGCCACCTCGGGGCACGTCACGCGCTTCCCCTCGACCAGGTCAGGGCACCGCTAGGCTTGCGCGGTAAGCTCGGCGGCGCGATGGGTTCACTGCTGCTCGCCTCTGCCATCTTCGTGTGGTTATGCGCATCTGCGGCGGAGCCGGGGCGGATCGTAACTCTAGCGCTCGCCATGGTCTTGCTCTCGGGGATGGCCATGCTCCTCATTCGCAGCATCGTGGCGCCACTCGAAACCCTGGAAGAGCGATCGAGTGAGATGGCCAAGGGGCAACTGGCCCGTCCCGTCCCGCCCTGGGGTGAAGCTGATGAGGCGGGCCGGCTCGCCTTCATCTTCGAGGAGATGCGTCGTTCATTGCGCGACCGCCTGCGGTCGACGGAATCGATCAATGTGGACTTGGAGCGCGAGGTTCGTCGCCGAACGGAGGCGCTCGAACAGCGCAACGCCGAGCTGCGGGACGCGATCGAGAAGCTGCGGCGGGCGCAGGACAATCTGATCCGCACCGAAAAGCTAGCGTCCATGGGACGGCTGGTAGCTGGGATCGCGCACGAGATCAACAATCCGGTCAACGCTGTCATCAATTCGCTCGGGCCGCTCGCCGATCTGGTCCGGCAGGTATTGGTCACCGCGGGCTCTACGGAAAAGCTGGCGAGCGAGACGGAAGAAATCTTGGCGGTTGTCCAGCGTGGCGCCGCCAGGACGAAGGCGATCGTGCAGGCGCTACATGGCTACGCGCGTGGCGACGAATCGGTAAAGCGCGAGGTGAGCCTCGCGCGTAGCATCGACGAGACCTTGGGTCTGCTCCAGCATCGTCTCCGTCATGTCAAGGTGACTCGCAGCGTAGATGATGGGGTAAGCATCATGGGGTTCCCCGGGCAGATCGACCAGGTTCTGATGAATCTCTTCACCAATGCCGCCCAGGCTATAGGACCCCAGGGCGGGGCGATCACTGTCTCGGCGCGGAGGCAGGACGAGCGGGTGCTGCTCACGGTGGCAGACGACGGCGCTGGCATTCCGCCTGACGTGCTACCCCATATTTTTGACCCATTCTTCACCACCAAAGACGTTGGGGAGGGCTCGGGGCTCGGTCTCTCCATCGTCCACGGCATCGTCGATCGACACGGGGGCAACATAGAGGTGGAGAGCGAGGTTGGGCGGGGCACGCGCTTCTCGCTTTCATTCCCGCTGTTCGCGGCGGCTCGGGCGGGTTAGCCCATTAGGACCCTGGGAGGGTCCTTTAGAACCACCGCGGGCGAGCTCTGTCAGGCCAAGCCCGCCGAGCCCACGCGCGAGTTATGACGCGACGAGTTTCGACAAAACTTGACTGGCGAGCTGACAGGTCTAGGGTGATGATGTAGGTCAAGGTAGTGATGAACTTTACATACTCCCACATACAGCGGGGACACGATGGCCACATCCAAGAGTAGAGGCGAAGCCGGACGCAGCCGGGAGATCCTCGGGATCGCCCTGCTCGGATCAGGGCTATTCTCACTAATTTCGGTGGTTTCCATGCAAGCCGGGAACACCCAGCTCATGGGTCCCGGCGGTGCAACCGCGGCGGCCGCCATCTACTCCCTGGCCGGGGTGGCGTCCTATCTCCTGATCGGGGCGAGCCTGGTGGTAGCGGTAAGGCTGTGCCGCGGTCGTCCCATGGTGGGGTTGGTCGAGGGCACGGGTTTCCTCGCCTTGCTCTGCTCGGTTGCTGTCCTTTGCCACTTGCCCTTTGCCGACGGCAAGATCACGTTGCACGGCCCGGGAGGGCTAGTGGGCCAATACCTGGGCCAGATCTTGGCCAGCTTCATCGGTGGCGTGGGCGCCGCCCTGGCGGCCACCACGCTTCTGGCTACAGCGATCATCACTCTCACGGACATCAGGGTCGCCGAGGTCATCGACTCGGCGGTGTGGGCAGGTCGGCAGGTTGCCCGGGGCGTGCTCTGGGCCGGGCGGGTGGCGGGACGAGCTATCCTGGCCGGTGGCCGCGCCGGGGGCAGGCTAGCAGTCGCTATGTTCCCCCGGCGATCGGCGGTGGAAGAGCTCCCACCCGATAGCGCGCTGGAAGAGGCCCTGGCTTTGGCACCGGGCGAGCGCGACCAAGCACGGGAGCGCGCGGCGGACGAGCTCGGGACGGACGAGCTCCTCGGAGCTGATGATCGCGAAGCAGAAGATCGCGAAACGGAAGGCTGGCTGGCCGGCGAGCTCGGGCGTGAGCCGGGCCCCAAGGTGTTGCCCGCGGTTGCGCGGGCGGAGTTGTCGTCGACCCAAGAGCAGGCCGCGGCTGGTGAGGCCGACCCGGACAGCGAGGGCCATCCCGACGGCGGCGGTGCCACCAACCTGTTCGACGATGCGTGCCTCGAGGAGAGCGAGTCGCGTCGCGCGGTGGCGGCGCTAGTCGCGGAGGTGGCCGCGGTTGATTGTGCTGCCCTGGCGGAGCCGGCAGTCCCCAGCGTGGGAGCGCCGGCCCCGGCGTCGGCGCCGATCGCCATCATCGCGCCGGTCTGCAGCCCGATCGACGACGGCCCCACCGAGGCCAGCGTGGGCCCCCCCGAGCCTTGGGCGGTGGACCACGGCCCGACGGTCGTACCTGCGATAGTACCGGCCGAGAGCTCGGGGCCGAGCGTCGAGGATGGACCTGGATTCATTCGCCTGTCGGAGGGTGCTTTTCGCCTGCCGTCCTCTGACCTGCTCGAATACACCCCACCCAAGGGCGCCGAAACCGACGAGGCGGCGCTACGGGCCATGGCCGAGCGTCTCGAGCAAGCCCTCGCGAACTACGGTGTACGCGGGAAGGTCACCGCCATCCAGATGGGGCCCGTGATCGTGACGTTCGAGATCGCGCCGGCCCCCGGTACTCGCACCGGCAAGATCGTCCAGCTCGAAAACGATCTGGCCATGGCGCTGGAGGCCCAGTCGGTGCGCATCGTGGCTCCGATTCCGGGCAAAGCGGTCGTGGGTATCGAGATACCCAACAAGAAGCGCGAGACTGTCTACCTGAAGGAGATTCTGGAAGACGACGGCTTTCGCCGGTCGGGCTCCAAGCTACAAGTCTGTCTGGGCAAAGACACCAAGGGCTCTCCGGTCAGCGTGAACCTGGCCAAGATGCCGCACTTGCTGGTGGCCGGGACCACCGGATCGGGCAAGTCGGTCGCCGTCAACGGCATGATCACCAGCATCCTCTACTCCGCTACGCCGGAGGAGGTGCGTTTCATCATGGTGGATCCGAAGATGCTCGAGCTGTCGATCTACGAGGGTATTCCCCACCTGTTGCTGCCGGTCGTCACGGATCCGAAGAAGGCATCCCTGGCCTTGCGTTGGGCAGTTGACGAGATGGAACGGCGCTACGAGCTCCTGGCCAAGAGTGGGGTGCGCGACATCTCCAGCTACAACGCCAAGGTCGAAGCCGAGCAGGGCCTCGCCGAGGCAGAGCCGCTGCACGGGCAAGACGAGCCAGCGAAGCACAAGCGCCTGAAGCTGGTCATGGCGGATGCCGAGGGCCACGAGCAAGAAGTCGAGGTCGAGGCGGAGAGCGGTCCCGCTGTGGCCAGCGAAGAGGGCGCCCTGGCCCAGGGAGGCGTCATCGATGACGAGCTGGCCGAGGAAATATCAGCGCGGGCTGCCGCCGCTCAAGCCGCGCGGGATAAGGCCGAGCCACCGGCGCGCAAGCTGCCCTACATCGTGATTGTCATCGACGAGTTCGCCGACTTGATGATGGTAGCCTCCAAGGAAGTGGACACGGCGGTGGCGCGCCTGGCCCAAAAGGCGCGTGCTGCCGGGCTCCACCTGATCCTGGCCACGCAGCGTCCTTCGGTCGACGTGATCACCGGCGTCATCAAGGCCAACTTCCCGAGCCGTATCGCTTTGCAGGTGGCTTCGCAGATCGACTCGCGCACCATCATGGGGCAGCCCGGTGCCGAGACGTTGCTCGGTAATGGCGACATGTTGTTTTCGGACCGGGGCACCAAGTTGCGCCGCATACAAGGGGCGTTCTTGTCTGACGACGAGGTGCATCGTGTGGTCGACTTCTTGAAGAAGCAAGCCAAGCCCGTCTACGACATGAACATCCTCACCGCGCGCGACGAAGAGGAGGGCGAAGGCGGTGCCGCCTTCGACGATTTCCACGACGAGCTTTTCGATCAAGCGGTGGCCATCGTGTGCGATACGCGCCAAGCCAGCGTCTCCTTCATCCAGCGGCGATTGCAGATTGGCTACAATCGCGCGGCGCGCATGGTGGAGCAAATGGAGCGCGAAGGTATCGTGGGGCCGTCGAACGGCATCAAGCCGCGCGAGGTGATAGCCCCGCGGGGAGAATACTTGAGCCAGCCGGGTGCGTAGCGTCGAGTTAGGGACACGGCCCGCGGGCAACGTTGTATCCTCGGAGCATGCACGCTCTCCTGCTCACGCTGGTCGCGGTCACGACGGTACCGGCGCCCGACCGCCCGCTAGACTTGCGCACGGTAATAGACCGGGTGCAAAAGCGCTACGAGCAGGCCAAGGATTTCCGGGCTCGCTTCGCGCAAGACTATAGTCGGGTGGTGATGGGGCGGAGCACCTTGTCCGCCGGCTGGGTGACGTTCAAGAAGCCCGGACGCATGCGCTGGGACTACGATAAGCCTGAGCCGCGGACCTTCGTCTCGAACGGCCAGGTGTTATGGCTCTACGAGCCCGCTGACAAGCAAGCCTTTCGGCAAGGTCTCAAGAATTCGCAGCTCCCCGCGGCGCTCGCTTTCTTGATGGGCAAGGGCAAGCTGGTGGACGAGTTCGACGTTTCGTTCGCCAAGGACGCCAGGCAGGGGCGACCAGGTGACTACAGGCTCATGCTCGTGCCCAAAGAGCCGCAGTCGGCCTACCAATCCATTCTCTTCGTGGTGGACCCGCGAGAGTTCCTGGTCCGGGAAACCGTGCTGATCGACCAGCAGGGCAATACCAATCACTTCGTTTTCGAGCACTCGAAAGTCAACGATAACGTTCCCGAGAGCCTCTTCCAGTGGTCGCCGCCGCCCGGGGTGCGCGTCATCGACACCGATCACATGAGCGACCAGTAGCCGCCGTGAGCTAGGGCGGGCTTCGCCCGACCGAGCTGGCCCGCGGGGGATGTAAAGGACCCTCCCAGGGTCCTTTATATAATGGCCGGGCTAGCGCTTGTGCTCGCCTTGCGCTAGGTAGGCCAGGATCACGTCGTCGAGGCTTTGGCTGGCACCCACCGGTGCCTTGCTGCGCTCATGCTCTGGGAGCTGGGACTCCGCGGTTTTGGCTTCGCCCGCGGTCGTGCTCGCGGCCGCGGGGTGGGGCGAGCTGGCCGAAGCGGTGGGCGGGATGCTCACGTAGCTGCCTTCCTTGACCACGAACGGACCGCCGAGCAGGGGGCGACGTCGAACCGGGGTAGTCGGGCTCGTGCGCGAAGGGCCGGGCTTGGCTCCCGCGCCTACCACGACCTGCTTTTGGAGCACGACGGGGGATGGCGTCGCGACCTGGCCGGGCAGATGGCCGGGCGTGGTCGGCGCAGGCGTGCTCGCAGGCAGCGGGGCCGGTGTGCCCGGGGAAACATGGGCCGGACCGGGCGTGGCCGTCGGCAGCGGGCCAGGCGTGGCCTGGGAAACATGGGCCGGACCGGGCGTGCTCGCCAGCAGCGGGGCCGGTGTGCCCGGGGAAACATGGGCCGGATCAGGAGCGGGCGCCAGCAGCGGGGCCGGCGTGCCCTGGGAAACATGGGCCGGATCAGGCGTGGCCGCCAGCAGCGGGGCCGGCGTGGCTTGGGTTGGCGTTGCCATGGCGGCCGGGGACGGCGGGGCGGCAAGCGGGGCTGGCGTGGCCGCCATTGCGATCGGAGGAGGTATCGGGGAGGGTGGAGGCGCCTTCGTTCCGAGTACGGCGGCTGAGGTGAGCTCGTTCACTCGCTCGTCGCGGGTCGGGCGCTGGAAGTTGTAGATGCCCGGGCCGGGTAGGGCGGGCTTGGCCAAGTGGATGGGTAGCTGCTCGGACGAGGGCCGGCGCTCGGCGGGTGCTGCGGGAATAGCATCGAGGTCAAGGGCGGCTTCCGCAGGACCGGGCGTGATGGGCACCTCGAGAGGTGCCGGCCCGGGCGGAGGGGTGACCAAGCTGTTGTCGTGACTGGGCGGATGGGTCACCAGCTTGTCATCGTGCTCGGGCGCCGGCACTGGCGCGCTTTGGGCGACAAGCTCTTCGCTGGCGAAGACCTCCCCGCGCGATGCAAAGAAGGCAACTATGCGTTGGTCGTAGGCCTGGTGCTTGAGGTCGCGTAGGATGGCCTTGTGTTGGTCCTGCATGAGGGAGCGCACCTTGTCATCCGGCTCGGCGGCCTCGTACTGGCAGCGTTTGCTGCCCAGGATGCTGCCCTCGTAAAAGATGTGGGTGAGAATGTGGGGATTACCCGGACCGGAATCCTCGGTCTGTATGTGGAAAATGTGGCCCCCGTACTTGACGTTGTGGTTGTATCCGACAAGTGGGCTGCGAGGCGGTTTCGCCATGTTCACGGGCAGTATAGCGCTTGCGCCGTTTGTGCTAAACTGGCTTCGAAGGCAGTCGCATGGTTAGCATCACCGCAACGAAGATTCGCGACAACTCCCGCGATCCCTCTGGCGTGGTAAGTCTGGGGCGGTCTTTTCAGGGCTTTCTCATCAGCTATCCCACCATCGGGCGCGGCATGGTGATCTTTCGCGAGCCTAGCGGACATCGCATGGTGACCACGCCGGTACGGCGCGTGTTGGGTGAGTTTGGCGAGCCAGATATATACGTGGAGACCGAAAATTCAGTTTACCGCCTACGTATTCGGGTCGGAGTTGCGGCTGTCGAGGACATCCGCGTAGCGTCCCGGTAACCTGCTGGTCACCTGCCGCTCCCCGGCCTCCTATCGGCTGCGCTCCCTTCTTCGCCTCGTGATACTCTCGCCCCCACTTTGGGCTCCATCCGTCAAGCCTTAATACTCGCGGCCGGGCGCGGTCGTCCCGTGGCCGAGCCTGGCCTACCCAACTGCCTGGCCCAAGTCGGCCGGCTCTCGCTCATTCACCGCGCCCTTCGTGTGGTGGGCGCAGCCGGTATGCGCAGGGTTGCGATCACGGTGGGTTATCAGGAGGAGCGGGTCAAAAGAGAGGTAGAAAGTCTGCGACGGAGCGAGCCCCAGCTCCCCGAGGTTGTCTTCTTCTCCAACCCGGCTTGGGATGCGCCCAATGGCCTGTCCGTGCTGGCCGCGCGCGAGTTCCTGAGCGAGCGGACGCTGCTCCTCATGGCGGACCAGATTGCGGCGCCGCACTTGGTACGCGAGATGGCGACATTTCCTCACCTTGGCAGCGCCAGCTTGCTCGCCATAGATCGTGACTTGTCGCGGGTATTCGATTTCGACGACGCCACCAAGGTGCGCCTGCAGGCCCGCGCAAGCGGGAATGTGGCCGTGCTTGAGATCGCCAAGGGTTTGGCACGGCACGACGCGGTGAGCGCAGGGGTGTTCGTGCTGTCAGTCGGGCTGGTCGACTGCCTGGCCGAGTTGGCCAAGAACAATCCCCCCTCGCTGACCGAAGGCGTCGCCGAAGCAGCACGGCGCGGCCTAGTGACCGCGTACGATGTGGCTGGTGCAATCTGGCAGGATGTCGACTCGGCCGACATGCGCCTGCACGCGGAGTGGCTGCTGCGCGTATACGGTGACGATCTGCTGCATCCCGGAATGCGCGCCGCAGCGCGCACGACCGGCACGGATACCTTGGCGCTCATCGAGAGCCTGCTAGCCCAGAAGACCCTACCCCGTTACACGCTGTTCAATCCCGGACCGGTGGTCACCTCGGCAGGGGTCAAGGCCGCTCTGGTCCACTACGACGTTTGCCACCGGGACGAGGATTACTCTGGCGTGGTGAGGCGCCTGCAGCAGAAGCTTCGCCCGGTCTTCGGCGCTTCCGACGCGCACGATATGCTGCTCATCACGGGATCGGGCACGGCGGCCATGGAGATGGCGGTTGCATCGGTGGTGCCCGAGGGCAAGAAGATTCTCACCATAGATAATGGCGCCTTTGGCGAACGCCTGGCTGAGATCGCGCGCCTGCACGGCATTCCCGCCATCACCCTGACCTGCCCTTGGGGCAGCCTTCCCGATCCAGCCGCGCTGGAGGCCGCACTGGCGGCGGACCCTGACATCGCCGTGGTCGCGATGGTCCATCATGAAACTTCGGTCGGGGTGGTAAATCCGGTCGGGGCGGTGGGTCGGCTTTGCCGAGAGCGTGGGGTCACCCTGGTGGTCGACGCCGTGTCTTCCCTGGGCGCGGAGGACATCGACGTGGTCCGCGACAACATCGACGTCTGTCTTTCGTCGGCCAACAAGTGCCTGCATTCGGTATCGGGGGTATCGTTCGTGTGCGTTGCACCTCAGGTGTGGGCGCGCATCGCTGACATCGCGCCGCGGGTCTATTACCTCGATCTGAAGCGCTACCGCCGCTACCTCACCCAGGTGGCGCAAACGCCCTTTACGCCGTCGGTCTCCTCCTTCTTCGCTCTGGAGAAGGCCCTCGACGAGCTGGGCGAGCAGGGCGGAGTACACGCGCGGCGCGAGACCTACCGCAGGCGCAATTTGCTCATCAGACGTGTGCTCACCGATCTGGGCTTCCAGTCCTTTACCAATACCGGGCGCGAGTCGCACACCATCGTCACCATGAGGGTGCCTGACCAGCTCAGCGTGGATGCGCTTTACTCGCGCATGAAGGAGCGCGGCTTCATCATCTATCACTGCAAAGGGGCATTGCGCGAGCGCTACGTCCAGATTGCCAACATGGGCGAGCTCTCCGACGCCACCATCGACGCCTTCCTGGGCGCCCTGGCCGAAGAGGTGGCCAGCGCCCGATCATGACCTCACTGTCGACGCCGAGGCGGTTTCCGTGGTCCGCGCCCGCCAGCTTGCAAAGGTAAAGCCCCAGACCCGACGAGGGAACGCCGTTTTTCGGCCAATTCACGCCGGATGGCCCCCGGCAAACGGTCGAGGTTGCTTTTCGGTATGTAGTCGCGGGCGCCATCGCGCATGAGCTCGACCACATGCTCGCTGGGAATGCCGCCCGACACCAGGATGAAGGGGATGGGCAGAGTGGCGGCGTTCAGGCGGGCCAGGGCGTGGTGGGCCCCGAACCCTGGGATGGAGTAATCACAGAGGATCACGTCCCATCGTGATTCGCGCAGGGCCGCGCCGAAGTCGTCGGCGCGATCCACGCGCTGATGCTCGATGCGGTAGCCGGCGCGCAGCAGATGACGAAGAATAAGGTCCACGTCGGCAGGCGAATCGTCGACCATGAGAACGCGCAGGGGTGGGCTCGCAGCGCTCACTGCTCCGGGCCTTCTCGATCAAGTTGCACGTGGCTTCTCTCGCGCGTGGGGGCGCACGACCGATAATCGCTTATCGACATCGGCGGCAGCGCCCATTCCTTTAATCGCGTGAGCTCGGGCGGTCGGGCCAGGGCTCGCGCGCCGCTCAGCCAGATTCCAGTCGTGGAGCAGACAGCAACCTGACGCGTGGGCGGAGCGGCGTCACTGCTCTGGCGCGCCAGGCGGGAAAGCGGCCCCGCCGGGGGCCAATCATTCGGGTACGCTCTTTGCTGAGGGAGCCTGGTGGAGGAATTCCGCCATGGCCCAGGATACCGATATCAAGGACGAGGAAAAGCCGGCGGCCAAGCCGCCCGAAAAGCCCAGCAAGCTCGTTCCCGCCATCCTCGTCGCTAACACCGTGCTCATGGGCGCGGTGCTGGGGGTGGTCTTGCTACGCAAGCCGGAGGCGGGTAGCCCCGCCCCTCCCACGGCACTCAAGGCCGCGCCCAGCGCTGAGCGCGGCAAGGCCGCCGAGGGCAAGGAAGGCAGTCACGGCAAGGGCGGGGGCAGCGAATCGGGGGAGAGCACGGGACAGGGCGAGAGCGCGGCTGCCGATCCCGCGGGAGCGCCTGGCCCGATGCTCAAGCTCGAAAACTTCATTATCCAGCTCCGGGGCACCGACACCGACCGCTACGTGCGGGTGGCCTTCGATCTCGAGCTCACGAGCGAGGCCGATCGGGCCCCGTTGCAGGCTCATATGCCGCATATTCGTGACGCCATCATAACCTACTTCTCCGACCGATCGATCGACGAGCTGCGCGGGAGCGAGGGTATGGAGCGGGTCAAGGCGGCGGTGGCCAAGCGCCTGGACGATCTGCTTGGCAGCATGCGCGTGCGCGCGGTCTTCATCACGGAGTTGGTCATTCAGTAGCAGGGGTTCTAAAGGGCCCTCCCAGGGTCCTTTTCATAATCGCGTGAGCTCGGGCGGGCTTCGCCCGACCGAGCTCGCCCGCGGGGGTTCTAAAGGACCCTCCCAGGGTCCTTTTCATAACAGATACCAAGGAGTCAGGCATGGCATCGCCACTCGATCCGCAAGAGCTGGAAGCCCTGATGAACGCCATACAGGAGGGGCGGGTAGGGGGTGACACCGGCAGTGGCGCGCCCGCGGGCGAGGAACCCGTGGTGCCCTACGACCTGACCAGCCAGGATCGGATAATTCGCGGCCAGATGCCGACGCTCGATTCGATCAACGAGCGCGTAGCCACCACCTTCGGCAAGGCCTTGGCGGGTAGGCTCCGCCTTGAGCTCCACGTGGCTTCGGCGCCCGCCATCTTGATGAAGTTCGCCGAGGTCACCGCGGCGGGCACCGACCAGACCATAACCGGGGTATTGAGCTTGGGCGCTGGCCACGGTCTGGGGCTGGTGATCCTGGAGGGAGCCCTCACCCGCGGCCTTTTGGCCGCCGCCCTGGGGGACCGCAGCGTGGCCAACGTTCCTCCCAGCAATGAGGATCGCTCCGAGCTTACCAGCGTGGAGAAGCTGGTGCTCAGGCATGTGCTCGGCATCATGTCGGATGCCATGGCCTTGGCGTGGGAGGAAGTGCTCGCGTTCAAGCCCGCGGTCCTGCGCTTCGAATCGGACCCGCGCATGGCCATCATCGCTCCGCCCTCCGATGTGGCCATCCTCTGCTCTTTCGAGGTGTCGGGCGCGCTCGAGGGCAAGCTGCTCCTGGCCATCCCTTATGCCGCGGTGGAGCCGGCCAAGAAGCTGCTCACCTCGCCGCCCCGGTTGGGCGGGCAGCGCGACGCCAAATTCTCGCAGGCCCTGGCCCGGGAAATCGAGGCGGTCGAAGTCGAGCTGCGGGTGGAGATCGGCCGGCGTTCGCTCAACGTGGGCGAGTTGGTCGAGCTCAAGGCAGGCGACGTAATAACCCTCAACACCAACGAGGGCTCGCCCTTACCGGTATTCGTGCAAGGACGAGCGAAGATGACCGCGTCGCCGCGCGTGGTGGGCGGCGGAATGGCGGTCGAGATTCTGAGGGCGCTGGGGCAGCCGAGCCATCCCGCTCGGCCGGCGCGTGCCCCTGGACCAGCCTTCGCGCCCGGATCCCAGCCGGCGGCGCACGGCTAGGTGAACACCGACACGAAAGGAACGACAAGGCCCATGGCAAACGAAGCTTCGGTTGGCGCGAGTGACTCGGCAGGCCCGCGCAAGCTCGACCTGCTCCTGGATGTTCCCCTTGACCTCTCGGTCGAGCTGGGCCGGGCGCGCATGTCGATTCAGGACCTGCTCAACTTGAGCCCCGGCTCGGTTATCGAGCTCGACAAGGTGGCGGGTGAGCCTCTCGATTTCATGATCAACGGCCGCCTGGTCGCGCGGGGTGAGGCCGTGGTGGTGAACGACAAGTTCGGAGTTCGCATCACCGACATCATCAGCCCGTCCGAACGCATCGCCCGTCTTCGCTGATCGGAGGTCTTCATGATCACTACCGCCATTTTCTTGCCCCTGGCCGCGGTTCTCATCAACGATGTCAAGGCCGAGCCCGAAAGCGGTGCCCTGGCCATCGCGATTGCCACCTCTGATCCGGTGGCGACCTCGGCGGTGAGGGTGGTTTCCGGCGGGTCGCATCGCATTTACGTGTACGTCGATGACAGTGCCTCGCGGCGTCCGAGCTTCGGCGAGCCGCCCACCGCCATCATCGCCCATCCCCGCCTGCGCTATACCAAGCTGGAGGTTCCGACCGCCGAGCGCTGCGGCGAGCCCTTCGGTCTGGTCGCCACTGACAGCGGGTTGCGCGTGCGTGCGACCTGCAAACAAAGCGCGGCAACGCCGGCGATCCCGCCGACCGCCCCGAGCCTGGAGCACCCGGTCGGGCAAGCCGGCCTGGCGCCGGATACCCGCCGAGGCGGTGACTGGTTGGCGCGGCAGGCCAGCCTGGCCCGTGAGCAGCAGACCGGCGCGTCGCTGCGGGCGGCGCTGGCGTTGCCGGCGGAAGCTCCGGCGGACGAGGGCGGGGGCGAGAGCGCGTCCGGCGAAGCAGCCCAGCCTGGCTCCCTGCCGACTCCGGGCTCGGCCGCGGGGGGCAAGCCCGGACAAGCGCGCGCTCAGGCCGCGGACGCGCCGGCCGACTCGGGCAAGATTGGCGTCAGCGGGCCGCCCGCGCCACCCGTGGCTCGGGAGAAGCAGGGGGCTTGGCCAGAGCGCGGTACCGAGCACAAGTCGGCGGGGGGAACGGTGGCCGCCGTCGCAGTCGTCGCCTTGCTGGTCGGGGTGGCGATCCTGGCGGCATGGACGACCCGGCGGCGGGGGGGGCGTGAGCGCATGATCCGCATCCTCGAAAGCGCGTCGATAGGGCCACGCCGTTCACTGGTGGTGGCGCGGGTAGGGGGACGGACCATGGTACTGGGAGTGAGCGAGGCCGGGGTGGCTCTGCTCGACGCGCCGGCGCACAGCCCGGCAGATGCCAGCGAGCCTGGCCACGGCGGCAGGCTCGATCTCGAGGTGCCGCAGCCAAGCGATCCGGCCAGCGCGGACGATCTCGCCGCGGAGGGCATGCCGGGCGAAGCCAAGCCCGAAGCTTCGCTCTTGAGCCGTCTTTTCCGTCGTAAGGCGCGCGAGGCCGAGGGGCTCGAGCCCGGGGATTTCCAGCAGCTCTTCTCGGAAAGCTTGGAAGACGAGGATCTGCGCCGCAAGTTGGCGATGGGCCAATCGGGTCGTGTTGCTTGAGCCGGAACCATGTCAGTCGGAACAAGCTCGAGCGAGCGGACCATGAAGCATAGGCGATGCACGATCCGGCACGGGGCTAACCCGCCGGAACTGTCGGAGCAGTGCCGCCGTGGGCAGTTGCGGGGAGGGTCACGCTAGATGCCGTCGCCCGCCGTGCCCACCATGGCCAACCTTGCCGGGGCCGGCTTGCAAGCGGTAGGCAGCGGCTCGACCGCGGTCAAGCTGTTTCTCGTCCTCACCGCCCTGTCGTTCGGTAGCGCCATCATCCTTTCCCTTACCTCGTTCACCCGCATCATGATCGTCCTGTCCTTCTTGCGCCAGGCGATGGGAACCCAGCAGCTTCCCCCCAACCAGGTCATGATCGGGCTGTCCCTCTTTCTGACCCTTTTCATCATGGCGCCCACGCTGAAGAAGGTCCACAGCGAGGCGCTCACGCCGCTCATGGATGACAAGATCTCGATAGCCGAGGCTCTGGATCGCGCCCAGGCGCCACTGTCGGAGTGGATGCTGAAGCATACCAGCGACGACGACCTGCGCCTGTTCTTCGAGGTGTCGGGCAGCCCGCGGCCGGTGCGCGGCGAGGCCATTCCCTTTACCGTGCTGGTGCCTTCGTTCATGATCTCCGAGCTCAGCACCGCGTTTCGCATGGGGCTCTACCTCTTCATTCCCATGGTGGTCATCGACATGCTGGTGTCCATCATCATGATGTCCTTGGGTATGATGATGGTGCCGCCCACGCTGGTGGCCATGCCGCTCAAGCTGGGGGTCTTCCTCCTGGCCGGCGGCTGGCACCTGGTGGTCCAGTCGTTGGTGAGGAGCTTCTGATGGCGAGCGATCTGCCCTCTGGTCTCATGCGCGAAGGGTTCGCCGTTCTGTTCATGGTAGGCGGCCCCTTCGTCCTCGCCTTGCTCATCGTCGGCCTCACCGTGGGGCTCTTGCAAGCGGCCACCCAGATCAACGACGCCTCGCTGGGCTTTCTGCCGCGTCTGGTTGCCGGCCTCCTGG
>Ga0187889_10001336_pt1 | contig 26535 bp, 46 predicted proteins | sample June2016WEW_7_10_2_FD_132992 | JGI IMG/M metagenome (GOLD analysis project Ga0187889, IMG submission 132992) | Peatland microbial communities from SPRUCE experiment site at the Marcell Experimental Forest, Minnesota, USA - June2016WEW_7_100 | ecosystem: Environmental > Terrestrial > Soil >... | reverse complement strand
TACTTATTTCTCCATTCCAATATTGTAATATAATATCTATATTCTTATCTATAAATTTTTTAACTAATTTTATATCTCTGGTAGTAATTTCTACTGTATTTCCTATAATTTTTCCTTCAGGAACTGTTATAGTAAAAAATCCTTGGGAGAAACTTACTTTATCTCCATATTTTGTTAGAATTTTTATTCTACATCCATGTTTTTCATTACCAGTTTTAGATTGTAACCAAATAATCATAGGAAGACCTGTATCTTTAGGCCAAAAATTAGCCATTTCCCACAAATCAGTTATATAATCTCCTGTATATTTTATAATAATAGATTTTCCATTATCTTCTATTTTATCAATTATAATTTTTTGATTTTCATCTAAAATATAATCTCCAAATATAAAATTTTTTATGACTTTTCCATTTTTAATATTTTCTTTTAATTTTTCTATTTCTTCTTTAAAATTATAAGAAAAATATTTTTCTAAAATTAATTGATTCATTTTAATATCCTTAACAGTATTATACTATTCTTTTAATAAAAAATCAAATAAAAACAAGGAAATGGTTTTACCATCTCCTATAATGTCTTGATGAACTACTTGAACTTTTAGAAGAACTTGATGATGAAGATTTAGAAGAACTACTTGAAATACTACTTGATGATTTTTCACTTGAAGAAGAACTTGATTCATTAACATAATTAGTTATTGTAATAACATTTGTTGTAGTATCTGTGTTGCTTCCTCCTCCATTTCCTCCAGGCTGATTTGAACAAGCTAATACTGCAATACTTAACATTGCAATTACAAATAATGTTGCTAAAACTCTCATTTCTTTATACTCCTCTTTTTAGTTATTTTTACTTCTTCTTTAGATTCTTTATATCTATTATTCCAAGATAAAAGATTATTGAATTCTGAACAAGTTATTACTACATTTTTTCCTTTAGAAAATTCTTTAAGATGATGTTCTGATAATCCTATTTCATCTTTGTAAAATTTATATAAAGCTTCATTAGATTCTTTTTCACAAATTACCTTATATTTGTTCATTGTTATTTTTCTTTTAACATCCCACCAAGGAAATTTTATTCTATACTTATGAAAAAATCCTGTGGTATAAGGAAGTAGTCTCTTTTTACAATTCAACTGAAAAAACATAGAAAAAGCTGCTGAACCTAATTCTTCAAATCCTACAAATTCTATTTCTGATTCACACTTGTTATTTATGTAATCTATAAATACATTAGTAGCACCAATTCCACCTCCTGGAGAAGCAAAGTACAAAATAACTTGATCTCCGTTAGCATCTTCAATATCTTCAATTAAATCCCTTATAGTATCATCACTAATACTTCCATAGAAAACTAGTTCTATCATTTGTATTCTCCTTTTAATACTTCGGGATTTTCATAGATATTTCCGATGACTTCTATATATTGCAATCCGTAAACGGATTCAGTGTCAATATCTGGTAATCCATCAAATCCTGCATATTTATCATTCCATTCAACAAATAAATTTAGATGAGTATTGTAATCCCATATATCATTTCCATCTTTACCATCATTTTTACTATTAAGAATGTCTCCCTCGTAAATTTCTTTGCCGTTCTTGTCCTTTAATCCGGTGTACTGCATTAAGATTTTTGACTCATTATCACATACCCAATTATATTCATAGTCTTCTATCATAACAGTGCCCTGCGGAGGATTACACCTCAAATTAATCTCATTAGGAATAAACATAATTCTTTTAAAATCATTCCACGCCCTAAATTTAATTTCTCTCATATTACTTTCTTCATCATTTGATACAACCTTCTGTCCTGGTCGCATCTTATACCAAGATATTTAGGAGTACCATTTTCTTTTAAAATATCCTTGAAAGTAACAAAAACATATTCCATTGTAGGATTTTCTTTAGTAACAAGTTTAGAATTTGTTATTCTTGTCAGTTGAATTTTCTTTTTAGAAAAGACTTTTAATATTTGCCATTCTGCTTTTTCATATGTAAGTTTTTGTCCTTCACAAAGAGAATTGAAATCTATATTTCCCATTTCTTCTTTACTTTGCATAGTAAATATTTTTCGACCTTCTTGTCTTTCCTTTTTAAGGTCATATCCCAATTCTTAATCTTTTTACTCTTTTACCACTCATTTATTCTTCTCCAAAAATTATAAATTTAATTAAAAACCAAATTCCTGAACATATAGCTCCCAGTATGAATAATGTTCCGAAACCTAAAAACCAAACCAACAAATAGTGCATTGCAACAGGAGCATTATTTAATGAACTATAATCTAAAAATTTACTTAATACTAACATAGAAAACCAATAAGGTATTTCAGTAATACAAATACCTAGAAAAATTACTAATCCTAATCTTTTTAGTATTCCTAACATTACTTCTTCTCCTCTGTTTCCATTATTGCATGCTTCAAGTATCTTTTTTCGCATGAATCACTACAAAAATTTCCAGAAAAAATATCTTTCCTACAAACTTTACATGGCTTCTTTCTAGCTTTCTCAAATTTAAATGGTTTCTTGTAAGCATTCATTTGAAGCATTCCTAACAAATCTTTCAATCCCATTTTATAACTCCTTAAATTTATTTTGGAAATCTATTCCAGAATTCTTTTATTTTATAATACATTATTTGACATGCGCTATAATCATAATTTTTTAATTCTTCAAAATCTCTCCATTCATTTTTACTTATACTTTCAAAGAATGTTCCATCACCTTTACCTCTAACTTTTTCTGGTAATCCATCATCAAGAAAAGCTACAAACATGAAAACAGTTTCATTTGTTTGTGTTCCAACAATGTATTTTCCAATTTCCCAAATATCCTTTCTATCATGAATTACAATACCTGTTTCTTCTTCTACTTCCCTTATAGCACAATCTTTAGGATCTTCTCCATCATCAATACTTCCCGTAATAGGACAAGGAAATAAAGTTTGGTCATTTGTATTATCCAAAGGTAAAGGCTGCCATCTTACAAGACATTCCCATATGGAAGTATAATCATATCTTATAAGAATAACAGCAACAGAATTTTTACCTTTTCTTTCAAGATACTGAAATCCATTTTCTGTTTCTAGAACTGAGATCCATTTTGTTTTAAATAAAACTTTATCTGCCATTTAAATTTCCTTTTTTAAATTTTCTTTCTCTTTCTTTCTATTGTATGTCTTCTTATCCTTATGAACTCTTGTAAATAATTTTATTACTTGCTCTCCCATAAGGGATGCAAGTATATTCATATCTCTTTTCTTTTTCATATTTTTCTTTCAACCTCTTCTTCTTTTTTAACAAATTTGTAAAATTTACATCTCGAAGCTACATATAAATATTTTAAATCAAAATTAGATATACCAGCATTCTGCTTTTCAATTCTCACTCTGCATATATCATCCATTGTACTTACTTCGGGATGTTCAGCCCCAAATATGCGTTCTGCATAATACTTAGGTCTAAACAAAGAAAGAACAACTCTACTTCTTTCTCCATAAGATGCAGAATTCTTTATATTATCTAAATTTGGTCTTAGTCTTTCTATTTCATTAATAGTTTTTGGTTTATTTTCCTGACTTCTATTAGCTTGAAGAATATTAAAACTATGAAAAAATTCTCCTTTTACTATTTCATGCCATTTATTAACTCCGGTTTCAATTTTTTGAGGAGTTATATCAGAAGAAAATTCCTGAAGTTGAGAATATAAATCAAGAAAAACATTAACATATTTTGCTCCAGTTTTCTTTTTAAATTCTCTTATAATTATTCTACAATCATCCATATTTAAATTTGGTTCATCTACAAATCTAAAAAATTCCATTTTATAAAAATTTCTCTTTTCTCTTTCAATAGCTTCAACTACTTCCTGGTCCAATTCTTCTCCTTCTTTAGAATAAAATCTTGAAAAATCAATTTCACTTCTTAAGGAAATTAATCTATCCATTGTCATTTCTAAAGAATTTTCAAGAGAAATATATAAACAAGGAATTTCTAAATTTATTTGTTTATTAACTAAATTCAAAGCATACATGGATTTTCCTTCACCTGTTCCTGCAAAACAACTTGTCATGTATTGAGGAGCAAAACCCATTGTCATATATCTATCCAAATAAGAATCTCCACTACTAAATTTTTCTCCATTATTTCTTTTTACAATAATTGTTTTATAAGTATTATACATTTCTTCAGGAGAAATAAGTAAAGATTTTTTTCCTTCTATCATTTCAAGATTTTCAGTTATAGCATCTCTTAATGATAAAAATGCTTCTTTATTTAATCTATCTTTAGAAGTTGCCTGAAGCAATGTATCTTTTAATATTTTATTTTCAAGATTTCTTTTGGCCCAATTTTCTTTAAGAATCTTGAATTGAATATCAAATTCTTTTATATCATATTTTATAGATCTAAGATTTTCTAAAAATTCTTTGGTTATTAATTCATTATATTTTCCTGCAAAAATTATTAAATTTTCATTAGTTAATATAACATTTTCTTCAGTAGCTTCTTTTATACCTTTGTATATATCTTGTGCTATTCCTGTTAAAAAATAATTCCTATCAAATTGGGATATATATTCAGGTTTTTCAATTAAGCAATTTAATACGGATTGCTCAGAAATCATCAAGTTTAGCTGCATTATTTATCCTTATTAATTTAATATATTATAAATCATTGTTTTGAAAAATATCAATAATTTATTTTTTGAATAACTTCTTTGATGTGCTTTTTTTCTTGGTCATTAAAATTAGTTTGATTCATAATTTTATATCCGTTAAAGCTTCAACCCAATTTACTTTATTTCTTACATGCCAATTATAAGGAGTAGTTATATTAGAAATTAATATTGAAAGTATCCCCATGTTTTTTGCAATTATTACATTTTCTGGATTATCATCTATCCAACAATTAATTCCAGTATCTAGGAATGCTTGTTTTTTGTCATGACTATTTAATACTATACAAGGAAGTTGAAATAATTCCCACACAAATTTTTTTGTTTCTTGTTCAATTTCTTTATCTCTAGCAGTTATTACTATTAAGTCATATCCTTTACTTTTCCATTCATTTACTTTGTTTGTAACCCCAGGAAAAGGATCTAAATCGCACATAATTTCTGGAGTTTTAAACATTTTATACAATAACTGTCGCACTTCATAAGGATAATCTTTGAATCCCCAATCTGTAGGATAATCATAAATATTATAATTACTAAGAAGTTTCATTTCAGCTTCAGCAATATTAAGCAAAGTTCCATCAAGATCTACACCTATGATTTCTTTCATATTTTACTCCCATAATTTTTTTATATCAAAATCATTTTTAAGACTTACATTATCTTTAAATTCAAGACAAGTATTTTTGCAATTTCTTTCTATAAGAGATTTTAGACTTAATCCAAAATCTAATGATATATCTTCTATTTTTACATTACTAATAAATATTGTAGATTTTTTATTTCTTTCCAATCTTTTTCTTAAAAATTCATCCAAAAATGGAAGTTGATGACCCGACTTCCAAATACTAACTTTAGATTTGTCAAAGCTTTCATCTAAAATTAATAAGTCAGAATCATTATATTTTTCTACTAAACAAGAAAGTTCTTCATTAAATTGTTCTGAACAAAGAAATCTTGTAAGTTCCTGCATAGTTAAATAATTTACTATATTGCCTTTTTTTGCAATTTCTCTTCCTAACCAACTAATACAGGTAGTTTTTTGTGTTGCATTTATTCCAAAACAATAAAGATGAATACTTCTAAATTTTTCTTCAAATTTATCAATAAATATTTTTAATTTAGGAATATTACCTTCTTCATCTGAACCAATATATTTTTCAATAGAATAGTTTTCAATATCTTTTGGAAGATTACAATTAGCAACAATATTTTTATTCTGTTCATCTTCTTGGAATTTTATAAGACATTCACATTTTTCAGCATCATCACCAGATATTAACCATCCGTTATTGCATTTTCCACAATTCCTAAATTCAGCCATTTATGCCTCAATATCAATTTTTTGTCCATTTTGTTCTTTCCATTTTTTATCAGGTTCAGCTATAATACTAAGTTCTGATTCTATCTTTCTTTCATATATCTTTTTGATTTCATTTTCCATTCCTTCTTCTTGAATCTGATTTATTATTTTTTTTAAATTATCAGAAAAATAAAACTTACAAATAGGAAATTCTTCAGTATCAATAAATTCTAAATTTCCTATAAAAGGAATTGTAGTATCTTTTCCTTCTATATAATTAAAAATTAAAAAAGAAACTAATGATTCAAAAAAATCTTTTGTTAAATTATAATCCTGACCTGATATAAGACTTACTCTTTTTATTGCATCTTTTTCATCAACTAAAAGTTTCATTTATTAATTATTCTCCTTTATTAATTTACTCTTTGATTACTTCTATTTTTTCCCAATCTTGAAGGAAAGGAATTATAGTTTTATAAAATAATTGATTAAGATTTTTTTTAGAATTATCATATAAACTAACACATTCTTTTCCAAATAATGTTTTGTCTTTTCCTATTCTTAGAATATATGATTGACCAACCATATATCCTAAGAAAGAAAGATCTGAATTTTTACATATTGCTCTTATTACCATCATTTACCATACTCCGCACAATAATCAAAAACAGCTTTCTTTTCACCATCAGAAAGAGTATTAATATTTATTCTTCCACCATTTATATTTGCCAATAACATTCCAACATTGATAGATTCATTTTCTAATTCTTCAGAAGTAGCTTCATAATTATAAAACATAGAATTAATCCTCCAGTTTTGTGCGATATTCTCCTGGTGATTTTTCTACTATTTTCATTCCTTTCTGTTGTTTTGCTTCCTTAATTTTTTCATTTAATTGTTCCCTTGTTACCTGAACACCATTTAACTTTATGTTGTCAGAAACATTTTCCATTACAATTTCTTTCTTCTTTCCCATAGTTATATCTCCTTTATTTTTCTTCTATTAACTTTATATCTGAAAAATCTATATTATTTTTAAATACTATAAATATATCTCTTATTGGTACTTCTATATTATAAACCAATTCTTCAAAAAATATCAAAAAGAAAGGGACTAAAAATGTTTTTTAGACATATTAGTCCCTTTTAAAATTTTCTTTTTTATTTAAGAAATTTTCCTACAATACTGAGAATAAACATCTGAAAGATTTCCTTTATCATCTACTAGGAGAAGTTTATCTCCAATTGTTCCTATACAAGTTAATTCATCTTCGTCTTTAATTTCAGTATGAGGAACATACAGTCCTGCAATAAGTTTAATTTTTACTCTAAATTCTTTCATATTTCTCCTCCTTATTAATACATTTCGACATAACTTTTGATAACATGCATTACTTCAGATTTTTTGTAGCGAGATTTTGTAGCTCCCTGTACTGTATAGATAACAGGCTTTCCATAAACAAGGATATCTGTTGTAAGTCTCTTTTTAAAAGTTCTACAAAGCTTAAGTGGTATATGTGTCTTCTTATGGATATTGAAATCTGTAACAAGTTTATCCTTGTCATTTTCATTTTCGAAAAGTGTTTCAGTATAAGTAAGGAACTGAGCAAGATTATCACTTATAAATTTCTTGAGAGTAAGTTTTTCATTGTCAAGAGGAAATATATCATCTTTGTTTCCTTTTTTCTTACCACTGAATATGAAAAGAACCATGATAATGTCAAGGAAGAATATCCTGATCACAGTAAGTATAGTAAAAAGTATAAGACCTGAAGTAATTCCTATCTGTTTAATAATTCCTACTCCTGCTATTACATCATAAGTTTCATCAGTTGAAGGAACTGCATTAGTTGTAACTGCCTGTGTATTAGTAGATATAGAATTCCTCTTAGAATTTTCTTTGTCTATTTTTGTCTGATTTTCAGTCATAACATTGTTATAATGATCCTTTACCTGATATTCAGTCCAGTTAGAATTTGTAAAAAGTTCTGCATGCATGTAGTGAAATTTTGCATCATCTCTTTTAATTTTGTAAAGATCAATGTCATCATCAATAGTAGTAATATTCTTGTCATTCTGGCTGACATCCTTTTTGAAGCCGTCCATTATGATCTTCTGCTTCTGAACAGAAGTTATAATGAAAGCTGTTCTTGAGAAAATTGAAGGTATTGAAAGACCAAGACCGAGTATAATTACAAGTGCAAGTTTTACCTTCCACTGCCAATCCTTCTTAGTCTTGTTTTCATCAAGAATCTTCTTTGCAATGAAAAGGACTTTTACATATCCTATTTCAATTACAGAAACAATAGTTCCATTAATGAGTTTTTCTACCCATTCGGGAACATTAATGTGAGTATAGACTATCACGTTGATGATGATGAACAGAACAAAAGCTACAAAAAATGAAATGTTCACGAGATAGTTCACTATCCTTTCTTTGTCTATCGAAAGAAAGAAAGCCCAGAACTTTGAACCTATACTTCTTTTTGTCATACATTTTCCTCCTCTACTTCCATTATGACAACATAATTATAACACTCTTTTATAAAAAAATCAAATTTTTGCATAGTTTGTTTTTAGTTTATTCTTCAGCACATATAGAATAATCTCTAATAGCCTCCATAAAATGTTCAGCAAATTTCTCATCTATTTTAGTTTGAATCTTTTTTATTTTTCTGTTTTTAAAAGGATTCAACTTCTTCCTAAGTATTATAGATATTCCAATATCTTCTTCATCAAATTCATTTCTTTTCATATAAAATATTTCTTATTTAAAAATGCAATAATACTGATTGAAATTAAACAAATTAATACAACTAAAGCAATTATCCATCCATTAAAATAACTATTTATATATTCTGCATCAAATAATGAACAATACCAACCTTTAGAAGTATTTATTATTTTATCTTTTAATTCTCCAGGATTTCCATTTTTATGATCCATTTTAATATTTATATAGTTAGTCATATATGCAAAGTATTCATCTTTCTTTTCCTTTATATTTTCTATAGGAATTAAGATAGCATCTTCTAACATTACTATATTGTTTAACTTTGAAGATATCATTTTTGATCTTTGATATTCATCGGGACCTGAATCAAAAGTAGAATATCTTATGTAATGCCAAGAATGAGAAGTTGAAATAGAATTAGCATAATTTTCATATTCACTTTTAACAGAATTATAAGTATTATTTATATCATTTTTATTCTTATTGTAAAAAGTTCTATCAGGCCAACTTCTTATTAAATTTGTAAGGGTATCATTATTAGTAATTTCTTTATAATTTTTCCATGATTTTTCAGTTGTATATTCTCCCTCAGTTCCTGTCTTTTTAGGTGAATATATATTTTTAAATAAAATATTAGGAAATAAATTTAAATTCGATGCTAATAATTCATTTCCTTCTTCAGCTTTGTCTGGATAAAAAGTATAATCATATATTGTATAATCATAAACTTGTCTTGACTTTTCGACCATAACTGTATGTTCATGTCCTTCGGAATCTGTTTCCTCTTCTTCTTCCTCATAATATTCTGTATGATATACATCATTTTGATATTTAGTCCAAGAAGAAGAAATATTTTCATAAGCAGATTTTAAAAGATTATCAGAACCAATAAGAGAAATATTTTCATTTACAAAATCTTCAGTTAACTTATCTATATTTGTTAAAATTCCTGGAATGTTATACTTATGAATCTTAAAAGCAGGATCTATGCAAGTTTCAAGTTCAGAAGCAAATTTATAATCTTCATTCCATCCTATTGATAAATTTTTTGCTTCAAGAGGTTTCATAAATAAATCATTCATAAGAGCATAATATTTTGTAGTAGCATTGATATTAGTTCCTTGTTCTCTTTCTATTTCATGAATCTCAGAAAAAGTTAAAGGAATTAATTCTGTTCTTTTAATTTCATTAGATATTAAAATCCATGAAATAGTAATGGTAATTGTTCCAATTAAAATTGAAAACAGAATATTTTTGTTCATATTTATCTCCTTAATCTTCTAACCAATTAACTTCTTTATACATATCTTTTTCACATTCATCACATAATTGAAGTTCAATATCTCCATCATATACTTTATGTAATTCTTTCTTTTCTCCACAATAACTACATCTTTCTTCTTTTAATTTTCTTTCATTCCACATAAACTTAATTTCCTCTTCTTTATCTTCAATAATATTATACTTCTTAATCATGAAAAAATCAAGAAATTTGAAAGATTATTTTATTGATTAAAACCTATACTTTTTAGATATTCTTCTTTGATATTTTTGTTTTCTTCTTTCTTTTCAGGTTCACGAATTTTGAATGAATATTTTTCATGAATATTTTCAATTGCTTTCTTTTTTAAAACATTATTATCAAGAGTATCACCTGAATCTTCATACCATTGATATCTTGGAATTCCTTTAAAATGAGTTATACAATGATAAGAAGCACCACAATGGGCATCACTTATATCTTTACTATTCATACCCATAATAGATAACTCCCAGTTAGCACCATCTTCATAAGTAACTTTTCCTTTGATATGATCTATTTTCTTTTTAGTTTTATTTTCATTCCACATTTCTTGTAAAGATTTAAGATTATTTTTTAAAAATATGTTTTTTCCAGATTTTATTCTTCCATTTTTTATCCATGAAATATAAACAGAATAAGGAATCATAGACATATCAACTGAAAATCTTTTTCCACCAGTTTCAAATTCTTCTCTTTCAAGATTTTGTCTTTGCTCTGAACTTTGATATTGGTCATATGTAACTAATTCAATATTTAAATGTCCTAAATCTCTTAAATCCATTACAAAATCTTCTATACTTTCAAGATTAATTCTATCTTTTCCGGGAATAATAGCTATCGTAAAATCAGTTACTACTACCATATTTCCATCTTCTGCAAGTTCTGGATGAACACATCCTATTCCTGCTATATCTTTTGTTTCTGCAAGGTCAATATGAATATATCTTGGAGCATATGGAGCTCTATAAAATTCAAATCTATTAGGTTCAAGTTCTATAAAAAACATTCTCCAAATCTGATCCCATATTAATCTTTCAGGATTAGAAGTAGCTGGGCATATAATATATTTATAAACATTTTTTAATTGCTTTGAAAAAATTTTTTCTATATAATTAAAATCATTGATGAGTTTTTCTTCTGATCCTCCTGGCCAACCACAATAATCTTTTACAAGTTTTACAAGATCATTAATAGCCATTTGTTTTAAATCAATAGGAACGTCATATATTTCAATAGGAACATAATTTTTTCTTTGTTCTTCAACTAATACTAAAGGTGGTCTTCCTGCAGTTCCTCTAAATACTGGAAAAGTTTCTTTTGTTTTTGACCATATAGGATATTTTGATGGGTGAACATTCCAGTGAGTTGAAGTAACAACTAAATTTTTAGGATCTTTTTCAGCTTCTCCAGAAAAAACATATTTATCAATTGGAGAATCAAAACTATTTGGGGAACTATCAAGTATTGTTGTAGCAAAATGCATTTCTGAAAATCTTGAAAAGACCCTTCCTTTAAGATCATTATACATCTGCGCAATTTCTTCAGGAGCTATTCCTTGACCTAAGAAAAATGAAATTTCAGATAAAGCTCCTGAAAGAATTGTTAAACCTAGTAAAGATCCAATAGAACTTACTATAAGAATGTTTAAGTCATTTCCAAAACATAAAGCTCCTTCCATTTTTGAAGCAGTTGTCCAAACAATTTTATTACTTCCAGAATTATCTTCCTCGTTTTGAACTAATTTGACTCTATCTTCTGATTTTACTCTTCTAAATTTTTCTGAGGTTTGAAGTATTTCATAAAAAGGTTTGAACAATGTTTGTTTAGCTTTTGCTAATGTAAAAGAACCCAAAACAGAACAAATAGCTGATGCTTGCGAGAGACCGTAAAATTTTTTAGGATCTTTCATTAAATTCATATGAATCATAGGATAAAGAATTGAAATTGCAGTAGCAAGGGATTTTCCCCAACCTATTGCACAAGCCAAAATTAAATGTCTATATGGTGATGTAGGTGCCCAAAATTTACAGAGTGTTTCTTTTACCTGAGGATATATAGAAAGAGCAGTAGCTCCTATCCATTGAGGAGTTAAAAATTCTTCTATTGTTGGTGGTTTTTGTTTATAATTTATTCTCCATGAATTTTCTATAATATATCTTTTTTCTTGTTCATTTAATGCAGGATTATTTAATATAAAATTAAGAGTATTTTCAACATCTTGAGAAGAAAGAGATTTGAAATCTTCTCTTTTATCAATACTTTTATCACCTGCAAGTACATCTTGAATCAAAAATTTTGCATTGTTTAATATATTATTTTGTTCATCCATTACTGAAGCAACTTATCCAAGAGTTCTTTTTGCAAATAATCCATTTTTGAAACCATCCAGTTGTAACCAGTTTGAGGATGTTCTTTTATATATTTTGATATAGCTTCTTTTTCTTCTACTGTTGATATTTGAAGTATATTTCCAAATTTATCTTTAACTGGTTTACCACTAAATATATCTATCAATAAATTAAGAATTGATATACCTGACCTTCCTTCAAGTTCAAAATCAAAATCTTGGTATGGAGAAACATTTGGGTTGAGAGAAGGCATTTCCTGTATTAAAAATTTCATTTATTTCCTCTTTTTAAGTAACTCATCTTTCAGAATTTTTATAAAATGTCTGTAATACAATTGCTGAATTTCAGGAAGAATTCTATCTACTTCTATCATTGATTTTTTTGTTATTATAATATTTTCTATGAGATTTATTTTTGTTATCAATCTCATCATATCTGCTATCAAAATATTCTTTTGTTTTTTCTTACATTTTTCTAATTCTTCTTCACATAATCTTATTTCTTCTTTTTGAGATTTTATTATTTTTAATATAACATCAAACATTTCTTTATATTTCTTTTCTACTTCTGGAGAAAGTATTTTATTCAGTTCAAATAATGAAAGCCTGTCAATTGTACTATTTGAAAAATAATTTGAATCCATATATTCTGTAAGAATTATATCAAAGCATCTTATAGCATCATCAATATAATTGTCCCAATTTTTTATATTTTCAAACCCGTTGCACCTAATTCTATACCTAATTTCATCAGCAACTTTAGAAAATCCTATAATCACATTCTGATGATAATCTCTTACTTCTGGCATATTTATAATACTATCTTCATCTAAATTAAATTTTACTGGACCTATAGAATTTGGTTTTGTTTTTAATATTAAATAAACTATCATTTTTACTAAAACATATATTACTCCTATGAAACCTGAGAAAAGAATACCTAACTGATACCAGGGGGTATTTGCGAGATCAACCAACCATTGCATTAGAACTCTCCTTTATTATTGATTATAAATATATAGTTAGTAGAAAATAAGAAAGAAAAAGGCTGCCAAATTAATGACAGCCTTTTGAAATTTAATTTTTCAATTTACTTAGAATCTTCTGAATGTCCTATATCTAAGTTTAATAAAGAAGAACCTAAACCAACATACTGAGGGAACTTACCATCCCAATGGTCCTGAAGAACTTTAACTTTAAGATATTCAACATATAAAGGTGTTAAAGTTTCAACCTGTAAAGCCTGCACTTTTGCCTGTGCCTGTGCCTGTACAACTGCTATCTGAGCGTCTGCCTGTGCCTTTGCTACTTCATTTTCTCTCTGCATAGCTAACTGAACAGCTTCATATTTAGCAGTAATAGCTTTTTCAACTTCATCCGGGAACCTGATGTCAGACAAAAGGCTAACTCCATCTATGATAAGACCGTAATCTTTAGTTTCATTACTCAATGCAACTTCAATCTGTCTTATCATAGTTATCTTGTTAGTTCCATAAAGTTCATCAACTGACATTGCAGAACCATACTGCTGAACTTTGTTCTGAATAAAAATTCTAAGATTCTTTTTCATTATGTTTGTAAGATCTTCCCTGTACTTCTGAAAAAGTATGCTTACCTTATCAGGATCAGTATGTACCTGAATACCGAGATCAAAATTACATTTTACTCCGTCCTTGTTCTGGAAATAAAATGCTTCATCTTCAGGTGACTCTCCACTTGCTGCTGACTGAGTAAATCTGTAAATCTGAACAGAAGTTGGGTAAAGGTATAACATCTGATTTATTCCAAGATAGTAAAGACCTACTGGAACAACATCATGATCTACTCCTTTGTTACTTCCTAAAAGATTTACTCTTACTCCAACATAACCAGCCGGAACCATAGTTCCGCAAGAACTCAAAGCTATTACTGCCAAAAGAGACAGAGTTACCAAAAATAGTTTCTTCATATTGAAAAAACCTCCTTTAAAATTTTTTTCTGTAATTTTTATACCATGTTCCTATCTTTGGAATATCAAGCAATGCCCATAAAAATATAAAAATTGCTATTGGAACTGCGATCCAATCAAGTATTAGACCTAGCCATACTGTCAAATCACTCGGATAAGAAAGTAAAATAGGTCCAAACAATCCATAGGTAAGTGCAATGAAAAGTACTATTAGGGATAACTTTACATAAAATCCTATCATCTTAAATCTCCTTTATTTGTTCTTGTTCTTCTTCAATATCAATTACAGATTCATCTTCTTTAATTAAACCTTCAAGTATTTTAAATTCTACAGACTTATGCTTCCATGCTTTCCATTTGCATCCGTCTACTCTTACAACAATTCCTTCCTTTATATGAGTTTTTCCAATAGGATCTTCTCCTACAACTTTTTCTTCGCAATATCTCTTGAAAGATTCCTTGCAAGAATTTTGAGGATCTACTTCTACTATGTCATCATGAAAAATAAACTTATCAACTTCAACTACATGCTTGATGGACATTTCTTCACATCTTCTTTTTACAGTTTCCCAATCATAGTCAACTTCAATTCCGTCTACATTTGTCATAGACATTCTATAGACATATACTTCTGACTGACCAGGTAAACATCCGTAATTAAATATTGTTTCTTTTCCGTATTTCTTTACAAATTCTTTATCCTTGAGTTTTTCATTGGAAACTTTAGGCATAATAGGAGTTGAAGGACTTACCCAACCTACGATCTCATAATAAACCGTTTCCCCCTTTGCAAGTTTTTCAAGAAACAAATTATGAGCAACAGTTCTGAATTCTTCCTTATCTCCATAAAAACCAGAATTTCTTTTTTCAATATCCTTAATAGTAACTCTTCTCGTTCCACTGACATATTTCCATTCTGACTTGGGTTGAACAAGTTTCTTCTTGAAAATATTTCCGTAAACATAGTTTATAATATTTCCTATCTTTGAAGTTTTTTCACAAAGAGAATATGAGGTCCTTCCAGAAGTTCCATGCATTTTTACTGTTATTACAAGAACCATTCCTTCTTTAAGTTGATTCATATTGTAGAACATCTGCTCAGTATCTTTATGTTCTGAAAATATAGGATAGGAAATAGTTTCTCTGAAACTTCTCTTTCCAGGTTTGCCTTGGTTCTGTCCATGACTTCTAGTTGCCTGAGTAACATATTTTTCACAAATTGGATACCCGTTTATTGTCTCAAACATCATTCCGGGTTTTAAAGTATCAATCTTTATTCCAGTGTATGACAAAGATTCTATAGGCATAATAAATCCGTCAGATACTTCTTTTCTTAATTTCAGTGTGGATATTTTCCTCCTAGAATCAAAATAACCTCCTTTGTGCTCTCCTGTAACTGGATCATTAGATCCTATAAGATTATTTATTTGACAATATTCCTCAGATAGTCTCCCATCAGTAGGGAAATATACTACAGTATCCCCAACTTTCATAGATCCATCAATTATTACTTGATTCCCAAAACATTCTGTCAAGAAAAGTCTATCAGCATTTGAATGTTTCTTGATTTCTTTAATCTCAGTTATGTAAGCATTATACATATTTATTCCTCCTCAATTTTTAACAAATCGTTTATATAATTTCTATCTTCGCAAAATATTGGAATATTTTCATCTATTACCCATTCTTTATAAAACATGTCTTCTATATTTCTATGGGGAATCATATCTTCAGGATTATCTCTTATAATTTTTTGTTCTTGAATGCAACATCTTCCTCTCTTTAAAGATACTGATAAATCATTCCAATTCTTTCCTTTCTGGAAACACATCTCCTGAAGATTAGGACAATTTTTATTCTGAAGTTCTTTATGGGAATATAATGATTGAGCAAGCATCTGAATACTGTTTCTTTCCCAGTCCTGTTGTCTCCAAACAAAATAATTACATACTTCTGCTTCAGAAGTACAAATACTCTTGAATCAAAAATACAAGGTTTCAGAATATCTCTATGATTTCTGTAAGCAATAACTGATTCATTATACATCATTGTAAAATAAGCACTTGCCATTCCTGCAGTTATGGAAACGATTTTTTCAAGCTCATTGTCAAACCAAGCAGATGAAGTCAATCTTTTGTAATTATGAACTAATATTGAAATTTCATCTGACTGTACATAAGCCAAAACAGCTCCTTGAATATTTTTACAAAGATATTTTGTAGTCTGGTCCATAAGCTTAATTATATTCATATCAAAAGGTTTTTCACATCCTCTTGTTAATGTATGAAAAGCTTTGCCATCTAATCTGATTATTAATGGCATTCTTCTAGGCAATACTATTTTAGAACAATTTTCATAGTATATTTTCATCCTATCTCCAAGAGACATGTTATCTTTAGAAGGCATATTTATTCTCCTTTTTTTATATTATCAACCAAATGCATATTTTTAATAAATAAATTGTATCTTTCTTTTTCTTCTGAATCTTTAATTTTAATTATTTCTTTATCAAAAGCTAAACATAGAGGACAATCAATTTTATTCCAATCTTTAATTAATTTATCTTCATCATTTTCCTTAAATTTTTCAGTACATAATTGTAATGCATATTTACTACCTACTCCTAAATAAGAACTATGAAAATATAACACTGCATAATGAATCATTTTTTACTCCTATTTTTTAATCTTCAAAATCATTAATATCTTTTTCTATATTTTCTGATATACCATAAATACATCTTGAATCATAATATGTTGTATTTTCAACAATTTTCCCTGCTTGTTCTAAACAACAAGTTCCTAATTCAACATTTTCTGCATTTTTCCAATTTTTGCAATTACAACATAATATTAATCTATACATATTATTCTTACCATCCTATAAATGTATAATTTCCTTCAGAAAATTCTTCTACTTTAAATCCTCTTCCGGCTAAATTTCTTGTCTCATCATCTTCAAGCTTTCCTATATTTATCATATATCTCAATTTGTTTTCAGCTTGAACTAATGTTATTGCCTTGAATATTCCTTCGATGTTCATTGAGCTATTCCTGGAATTCCATGAGAATGATTTTCACATTTTTCAATTCTTTCTTCAAGCCTTATTATTCTATCTGATAAAACTCCAACTACATAACCTAATATTTCTTCAGATTCTTTAAAATTATGATTTTCAATTCCTGTATAAATTTGTTTAACTAATTTTTGAGATTTTTCTGATGTTGTCATATTTTATTCCTCCATGTTCTTTACATAATAAATTAGTGCTTCATACGGTGTTTTCTTGAATTGTTCCTTCTCAGTAAAAAATGAAGTAAATACATCACTCTTTTTTATTGAAGCATCCTGAATACATCCATCAGGCATACCCCAGTTTCCATGATCATCATTCACAAGAGAAGGAGCAAAACCTAGCTTATCCAATTTTATTAATGCTTCTTCTAAAGGAATCATTTTAGATTTTATTTGTTTTATCAAATAATTTAAATCTGAATCATGACATTTATCTAACCATTCTTCAATTTTTCTACTTCTTTCTTTTTCAAATTCTTCTTTAATAATTTTTTTCTTTTTTAAAATTTCAATTACATTTTTAATATTTTCAAACATTTTATTCTCCTCTTTCAGCTCTGTACCAATTATGCCAATGTTTGTTTCTGTATCTATTATAAGCTTTATTTTTCATAATAATAAATGAAACAATTATTTCTAAAATTCCGAATATTAATAAAAATATTACAATCCATTTACTAATTTCAATAAAATAAAAACTAAAAGGACATATCAATAATCCTGATAATAATAAATGAAGACTTATAGAATCAAGTCTATCAAATTGTTTTTTAGTCAACATTTTCTGTTTCATTCATTTTCTTCCAAATTATTCAAATAGTAATATGTCTTCATTACCTTATTTGCATAACAATTAAATTTACTAGAACCATTATAGTCGCATATTGCTTTTATTATATCTCCCTTATCTTTTTTAAGCAAGTAGTTAAATATATAAGTTCCAGCATTTATATTATATACAATATCATAATATTTACTTTCATCTGGGAATACATTCTTCCATTGTGCAAAATTTACTTGCATCAGTCCTTTTGCTAATGGAATCTTATCATAAATAATATTTTTCTTATGCTTCACAATTACTATTCTTTTTATGTAATAATATGAAGTTGAATTTTGATTGTAATCACTTTCACAAAATATAATAGCTTCTATCATATGCCTTGGAATTTTATATTTTATAGAATTACTATTAATAGAAGCAGCAAGTTCATTTAAAAACTTAGGTTCAAATTTTATTGCCTGATCAATATAGAGAGAATTTACTTCTTTTTTTATGTTACTCAGTCTTATTTGATTGCTTGCCCAAAAATTAAGACAGTTTGCGTAGTAGCCCAAAACTAAAGCAACAATAAGAACTGTTATACTTAATCCTAAAGCTTCCAAGATTGATAGCAAAACTTTTTTCATTTTATCTCCTTATAATATCTCAAATCCATCAAAATGTATATCTTTCTTACTTTGCTCTAAATCTGCAAATATATTTTGGTCATGATTTCCTTTTATGTAAACAATCTTTCCATTGAGTTTTCTTTCAAATTCTTTATATGGACCAAAACAGAAATCCCCAAGATGAAAAACAACATCTTCTTTTGTTACTTTTGAATTCCAATTATTTATTAAAGTTTTATTCATTTCTTCTACAGTTTTGAAAGGTCTATTGCAATATTTGATTATATTGCAGTGATTTAGATGCAAATCTGCAGTAACAAAAATCATATTTATTTTCTCCTTAAAATCCTATAATATTATAAACCTATTTTATATAAAAAATCAAATTTTATTAATGAATGATTTCAGCACTAATTTTTTCAATATCAGTCATTTTAACAAATGTATCATTATCAAGTATTAATATGTTCTTTTGAAAATCTTCTAACTTTCCTTCATATAATCTACTTTCTCTATCTATTATATAAACATATTTTCCTAATGATTTTTCTATAAAATTTTTTGTTATCATATATTCCTTAAACAAAATAACCAAATTAAAAAGAAAAATTCAAGAACAAAGAATAATATCCAATATAAATGTCCTAAAGGCTTTTGTACATTAGAAAAATTAAACCATTTCATTTTCTTCATTTCATACCTGCCTTCATATAAGGAGAACAAATCTTCCAGGCTGCTTTTATAATTTTACTAGCTTTTAATAATTTTCTACTTGCATGAAATAATCTATATGCTAATTGTTTTCTACCTTTTGCCAAATCATTAATAGAATCCTGGTAAATATATAAACTAAGATTTTGTAATATTTGTTCTAAAACATCATACCTTAAATTTCTTAAATCATTTGGCAATTCAAGGTCTGAATCTCCATCATATTTTTCAACTTTTTTATCATGCATTTTATTTAATCCTTATAAATGTAATGAATCTAAAACTTTATCCTTCTTCTTGTTCCAATTTTCAATTATTTCTTTTAAATTTTCTTTATTAACTTGAATCTTTTCTATATAAAGCATTAAAGCTATTTGTTTTATAGTATTTATATACTGTCTTATTTTGTCAGCATTCTCTACAATCCATTTTGTTTCTTCTTCTAAATTATGTTGTTTATGAAGTAATCCGCAATGCCATTCAAGTTCTCTTTTTTGTATAAAATTATCTAAATATGTAAAATCTTTTTCACTTCCTATATTGTCTATATAGAGCAATAAGTCATTTAAAGTTTTATCATCATCTGTTAACAATGAAAAACTTTCACATATTTTTTTCATGTATTTGATAGAGAAATATTGTTCCTTTCCTTTGTATAGTAAATTTTTTCTGAATCAATATATTTTATTACATTATTATCTTTATCAAATTTAACAATTTCATAGTGCAAGTGTGGTCCTGTTGTTTTACCAGAGTTTCCAGTTAGAGCAATTGCCTGACCTTTTTTAACAATATCACCTTCATTAATAAGTGATTTTGATAAATGTCCAAATCTTGCTCCATAACAAGTACCGTTAAATTTAATTAATATTTCATGTCCATAACCGCCTAACCATTTATTTTCTAAAACAGTAGAATTATAAGATGCAAAAACTACCGCACCAGGAAGCGTTTCATAATCTGTTCCAGTATGATAACCAAATATAGGAGAATCTCCGCCACCACCAATATTTTTACTGAACGGATCGAACCGCCACCCAAGAGGACTTGAAACTTTAAAATAATCCACGGGACGGACCAATCCCATCCCATCTAACATTTTTAATTCTGGATCTTTTACTTCATTATAACTTGTACTGTTTGTAGCCATTACTTTAATTCCAGCAGGCATAATATTACTTTCATTAGGATCGATAGTCGAAACTTTGTATTCTGCTTGAATATTGTTCTCAAACCAATATCTTCCAATCCAATACTTTTTATTTACTGTATCAAAAGTTTGGGTATTGTTAATATTGAACAACTTTATTGTATTATAAACACCACTATCATACCCCTCTTTAGCAACTGTTTTTACTATAGCATCAAATTTCCTTTGTTGTTCAGTTTTAATTTCAGAATAGATAAAAAGGTTTATGACAATCAAAGCAATACCTACTACTGTACTTAGGCCTGCTATGATCGATTTGAAATTCTTGTCGACCCATGCAGTAGTTGACTTTTTAGGCGGTCCCTTTGAATCTTTAGGTTTTACAACCTTTAAACTAGGATCTTTAGGAATTCTAGCCATTTAAAACTCTCCTTTTGTGTTAATTTTGGATTAAATCTATATTAATATAGTTATTGTTTTATTTATATATTGCGAAAATACTTCTTATTTTTCCTTATTCTGATTTTTCTTCTTCTTTTTTAAGATAATCTTCTAAAGAACCTTTTATTGAGGAATTTGATAAATCACTATTATAAGAAGCATTTGCCAAAAACATCTTCCTTATTCCTCTTGGATTATTTTTATAATTTGTAGTATTTGATAATTTCATTCCAAAACTTCCAGCTACACCAAATGAATCTATGTTAGCTCCAATAAAAATAAACTCCCACGAGTATGTATCTTGCTGAACTTTTACCATTTCTTTTATTTTTTCATAAGTAAATTCTCTTGAAGAATTTTCTTCACCATCAGTTACTATATTGACAATGACTTTGCAAGGCTTATCTTTTTCATCTATCTTATTTAATCTTTCTCCAACTGAATTTATTGTTTTTCCTATTGCATCAAGAAGTGCTGTGGAACCTCTTGGAAAATACAATTTATCATCTAATGTTTTAACGGCATTTATATCAACATTATCATAAATCTTGTCATAATCACCATCAAATAAAACTAAAGTTACCCTTGTTTCTTTTCCATTAGATTTTTGTTTTTCAACAAAATCATTATAACCACCAATTGTATCTTTTTTTAAACCTATCATACTTCCTGATCTATCAAGAATAGATACAATCTCTACTAAATTTTTGTTCATACTTTTTTCTCCTTTTACTTTTCCATTATTCATAAATATATTATAAACTGAAAATTGCAAAAATATCAATAAAATTAATTATTTTATTTCACAAGATCCACCACCCCCACAAGCTACTTCTCCTTGTAAATCTGTTAAGTCTTCAAATTCAGTAATATCCTTAAAATCTATCTTTACATCTTTTATTTTTTCAATAAAATCTAGATAATCTTTTTCAGTACATTCTTCATACGGCATCTGAACATAAGATCCTCCATCATAAGGAAGCACAGTTATGCCATTATAAAATGAGCGGTTATTCCACATCCATTCTCCTACTTTTTCCCAATCTTCATCTTTAATAGAAAGAGTAGCTGAAACATTGTTAGTATTTGCTCCTTTTATATGTCCTGGACCAATCCATTCAGAATATACTTTTTTTATTCTTTCAAGAAAACTTATGCAATCTTCATTTCTGAAAATACTATTTTCTGGAGATTTTATAGGAACTTTTATTATTCCAAGATTTGTATCTCTTATGTCATCTTCTAACAATTCTTCAGCATTAATTTTAAAATAAGTATAAATAGATTCTGTTTTATTTATTCTCATTCTTCTATAATAATATTTTGAATATCTTGGATGAATACCAGAGGAAGTTCTTAATACAACTGAAGAATTTCCTGATGGTTTTACAGTACAAGTTCTATATGCAGGATTTATATGAATTATTTCAGCTACTCTTTTATTTTCATATTTAACTATTTCAGCAGCTTCTGAAAGGTTATATTTAAGAATTTCTCCATCTGCAATTCCTGTAAGACTAACTCCTATCAATGCTTCTTTCTCAGTTTGTTTTTTCCATATTTCTCTAAGAAAATGAAAATCAGTATATGATGATTGAAGGGTTGCTATAAAAGCTGCAACTTTAACTCTTTCATTTAAATCTTCTTGTGACATTATATTAGAAGCATTTACTTCTACAAGATTGCAAAATTGATTTGCTTTTAAAACTATTTCTCCGCAGTTATGAACTAATAAACCTGAACTATTTAAATATCTTTTATCATTTGTTTTAGTTATAATATAAAAATTATGATTATCTTCTACTTCTAAATCATAAACTTCCTCGGAAATATTTAAATATTCAATTTTTTCTACATATAAATCATAATTAAAATAAACATTCTTGTCTACAAAAGGAATAATAGGTTTAGGATTATTTTTTAAAAAATTATCTAAAGCTTTTTGTTTTCTTTCTTCAGACCAGTTATATTTCTTAGAATTTGCTAAAATATTTCTTCTTCCATTGTTCCATAAAGTAAAATCATGATTGACTTTAAATATGCTATTATTTTTACCTCTTTTTTCTAGTCCATGTAAAGTATCATGATCTTTTTTTGAAATAAGATCTAAATTTTCAATATTATCCTCTAAAACAAGTTCTTTATTTTTATGATGAATAGAAGTATTTTTATCATACTTTTTTCCATTAAAAAATTCCCATATCATCCTACATTGTTTACTAAAGCTATTTGTGATAGTATTTATCATTCTGTGAGATGAAGAAGTATTATTGTCTGAAAATGAATAAAATTTTTCCAATTGTTCATTTTCAGAGTCTTGAGCATTTATCCATCTTCCATCTGAAGTACATAATTTATGATCAGGAGTACATCTGAAAGATGATCCGTCAGATAAATGAATTTTTATTATTTCTTTTATTCCACTAAATTTTACTTTTGCTTTACTAATTTCTACTTTATACTTAGTTAAATTTTTTCTACTAGAAATTCTTCTTTTTCCGGAATATACTAAAATTTCATTATTTTCTTCATTTTCTAAAAATAAATCTTTTATAGTGATACCATTTCTTCCATCTGCTACAGCTATTACCGTATCACCAGTTAAACAAGGATTACATAATATATCTTTATCATTTGTAAAAAAGAATCCAGGTTCACCTGATTTATTTAGTTCAACCTTTTTCCATAAGTCAAAAAATTCTTTCTTCTTAATTTTACTTCTCATCAGAACTACAGAATTATTGGCTCTTCCTCTTTGGGGCTCTTTTTCCCACCAATCTCCTGCTTTTGAATTCATCATTAATTCATCACCAAAAGTAAATAAAGAAATAACAGCAGCTCTTCTTATTCCACCTGACAATACTGCATCTGAAATATGACAAACAATATCATGACATTCTAATGAAGTTAAGGATTCACCATCTTTTTTGTTTTCAAATATAGTTTCTATTTTGGTAAGACAAATTTTTAATGGACCTGACCCTGGAGCTTTTCCTCCGGCAGTTTTCAATGGAGTTCCTTTAGGTCTAATTTCTCTGTAATCAAAAATAGGTTTTTGACCATTTCTCAGATATGCCTTACAAAGAAAATGAACTGCATCAGCCCAGCCTTCTATACTATCACCAATTAAATATCTTTTATTTTTGATAGGTTTTTTTATTGGAGGCAATTTATCAATATGATGCTGTTGAACTGAAATTCCAACCCCACAACCTCCAAGAAGCAAAAACATTATTTCTCCAAAAGCCTTATAATTATCACAAGGAGTAAAACTACAATTATAAATTCTTGTAGGATTTATTTCAGCAGGTTTCCCTGCAAATTGTAAACTTCTCATTGAAGGAAGTAACTTTTTATCTTTTACAAATTCAAAAGCATTTTTTATTTCTTCTTTCAATTCTGGAAATTTTTTGATATGCATATCTCTTACACGATAACATATTTCATTCCATGATTCTCTTCTATTTAACTTGGGAAGATATCTTGCATATTTATTGTATATGTTTAAATCTGATAAGATTTCTTGAGTATCTTCTGTTTTCTTTCCATCCAAGTACATTTATTTGTTCTCCTTTAATTCTTCTATAGCAAAAATAAATTTATTATACAATGTTTCTAAATAAAAGAAATCTATTTTTGTTCCACAATAATTACCATCAGAATCGTATTCTACATATTTGGAATCATTAGCGTCTTTGAATACTTTTTCTGCTTCTTCTAACCAAGTATTTTTATCATGATCTTTAATTTTTAAATAATTTATATTTTCCCAAGAATCTAATGTATTCTCAACTTTCAATACTTGATTTTTTAGTTTTATAATTTCATTACTTAAAGCTCTTATATCTTCTTTAGTTGGCAACACTTATATCTCCTTGTATTCAAAAATTTCTAGTTTATAATCTTCGGCTAATTTTTTCATACTATCCGTTCCTTTTCCTCCTGGAAACAAGATACACGCATTTGCTATTTTTGCCATTATTTCATTTCTTTTATAACCAGCGGCTAATCCATATTTATCCCATTCTGCAGGATATAAGAACTTTTCTATTTTTAATAAATCAGCAATTTCTTCTCCAAAAGTATCAGCACCTTTTGCATGACCTGAAATTATTACATCAGGTTTTAGTTCATCTAATATTTCTAATAACCAAACTGTAGCTTTGATAGTAGGTTTATAGTCTCTTCCGCCTGCTATTATCACTCTCATACTAAAGGTTGCTCATAGAAATTATCATCTTCTTTTGCTTGTTTTCTATCTAATTCTTCATATATTTTAACTTGTTGTTCAAAAGAATTTATTATTCCTTTATCTACAGAAATATTTTCTCTTTCTCTTAATTTTACTGGTTGACCATTTTTATCAAGAATTTTTATTCCTGCATTTGAAGTTACAACTTTTGGTTGAACTTCTTTTCTTCTTATTCTTCCATTTGCAGGATCATCAGGAAGTAATGGTTCTATTTTTTCTTCAGGACTTGATTTTATTACAGTAGTATTTTTTGGTATAATAGTTCCACTTTGAAATAATTCTTTTTTTAACATTTCAGCAATTTCTTTTATACTTTCTTTTGTAATGACAGGATCTTCATTTTCTGGATTAGGAACATAATCTTTGAGCTTTATTTCATTAGTTTCATTCTTCTTTATTTCAGAATTGACTTTTTTGTTTTCCCCAGTAATAAATTCTGTATGAGATTTTATGCTCTCTAGGAACTCATCAATGTACTTCTGGATGTCAAAATTTTTGCTATTGAAAGATTCTTTTACTTTTTCATATTTGTCCACTATTTCTCCAATTTCAACTATTTCATTTTTTATCTTATTGACATGATGATTTAGAGAATTCAAAAACATGTCAAATATCTTTTTAATTTCTTCTGTCTTTTTCATTATTATCTCCGAGGTATATTGAACATTTTTATTATCATTAATCTTATTCTATAATCTTTATTTTCTTTTATCAAAGTAATTCTTGGCCCAAAAAATTCATCATTATCATCCAAAACTTCTCCAATATTATATGTAATTTTTCCTGTAAAATCACTTATTAAATCATTGAGATTTTTTAATAAAATATAATCTTTAGTTACAAATCCTGAGGAAGCAAAATAACTTAATGCTTCCATATTACTAAAAATAATATGCATATCATTAAAATTATCTTCTGTATTTAATAATATTTTTCCATATAAATTTTTATAAAGTTCTTTAATATGTGGGTATCTTGCATCAAAATATATATTTTCTTGAATATAATTTTCCATTCTTATTGAACCTCTCCATTATAAAATTCAAAATTTACTGCATTATAGTTACTACACAAAAGTTCTTGTACATCAGGTTTATGACTTATCACGAATATTTGTGAATACATATCGTTCAAACTTCCTAAAAGGTTATACATTTTTAAACTATTATCAATATCACCTTGACTATCAATTT
>Ga0187889_10001328_pt1 | contig 26646 bp, 24 predicted proteins | sample June2016WEW_7_10_2_FD_132992 | JGI IMG/M metagenome (GOLD analysis project Ga0187889, IMG submission 132992) | Peatland microbial communities from SPRUCE experiment site at the Marcell Experimental Forest, Minnesota, USA - June2016WEW_7_100 | ecosystem: Environmental > Terrestrial > Soil >... | reverse complement strand
ATCATCGCCAATGTCCTCTGCCTCATCTTCTCAATCCACCTACTCGCTTGCACTTTAACCCGAGTAGCTGTGGAAAGCAGAGAACTTAATCAGAGTCTCCCTAGCAGACATCCTTAGAGCGTCGAAGGACGGCAAGGCAACTGTCACGCGGAGTGCAATTTATTCCGGGATTTCAAACTGACCCACTATCGGAGTGGGTACTGAAATCGTGTTCAGGCCTGATCCGCTCGAACGTGACCCGCTGACGAGTGCGGCTGACGTGCGCAACCTTCCAGCCTACGGACAGCCACGCGGATGCTTGACTGTGATCTGTGGCTCTCCACCATGCGTCGTATTCGTGCGCTGATGCCGGAAGCTTTGCCCCGATAATTCGTTCTACCTCAGCGAAAGCCATTTCCAGGACGGCGGTTTCCACTGGTCTCGACAACAGCAGATGAGCCAGCGGCAGGTACTTGCGCGTGCGTATCAGCGCTCCAACCATTTCGAACGGCGCGGGGGCAGTGGATAACCGATAACGAATCGGCGGCTCCTCAACTCCAGCCCCGCGCCTGTCCTTCGCAATGATCTCGATGCGGCTTACGCCCACAGTCGAAACATCAGTTTGAGACGGGGCAATCTTCGTGCCGTCGACATGCATTACGAACGCACGGATTCCATGCTCTAACGCATGAAGCTCGGCGAACTGCCGCAGGCTCAGTCCTCTTGTCGGAAGCCTGCCTTGACTTTGTCCATTGACGAGCACCTCGATGACTGACTCATCGGGTGATATTGCTCGCTCGACCATTCGCTGCACACTGAACAACGGTGCAGCAACAGTATCTGGTGGGGCTTCCATGCCCCACTCTGGTGTGCGCTCGGCAAACCGATATGCGTCGTCGTGATTGCCGACGTACAGCAGGGCAGGAGCCGTCTCCAACTCGCGCAAAATCACTCGGTACTGCTGATCCACTCGAAAGGAAAAGAGGCTGTCGCGATGCAACGACTCGTAATTGAGGCTTGGGTGGCGCGGATCACGCCGGAGGAAATTCAAAGCCTTCGCCAGTTTGGCTGCTATGTCTTTCGGAGCGCGGGCGAGCGCCTCCAGGAATGTGTCTGTCATGATGAAGACGCTTTTCATATCGGTGACGAATGTTACCGCATTGCGAAACAGCCGTCCACGCGCTCCGTTACAGAACACCAGCACGGTCGCTGAATCTGGATATGCCCTTAGCTTATGCCCGTCAGGTTTTTGTTCCGGTTCAGGTCTTGGACAGCCTTCGTGCCGGGCGGCAGGATGCGGACTCTGCCCGTCTTTTCGGTGAACTCGACCTGCCGTTTCACGTGCAAGTTGCGGATCGTGCGCCTGACGTATTTCGTGTCCCCGTACTCGACCCACTCGATCAGTTCATCGACGCCCGCGTCTGGGACGGACGACGCGACTAGTAGGAGAATTTGCTCGTGCAGCTTTAACTCAGGACGCAACACGCGCTTGATGCCGTCACTACCCGACAAAATCACAGGGAGCCGAATCTCGGCAGGCTTGTTCTAAAAGGGTGTGAATCCCGACATTTGCCGCGTGCGATGTGAGGTTTGCTGAAAACGGAACATAGCAGGGCCTAACGGCAAAAGAAAACAGAAAATACAGCCGTGCTGCATATGTTGTAAGCACGCTACTTCCGAAAAAGACGTCCAAGACGGGCGGACAGCTTACCCGGGCAGCTGGTCTCGCACTCCCACACCGTGATCACGCGCCAGCCGGCCTGCAGCAGCTGTTCGCGAACCTTTCTATCGCGCTGGACGTTCATGGCAAACTTATTGGACCAGAAAGCGACTCTCGATTTCGGTGTGTAGGCGAAACGGCAGTTCGCATGGCGGTGCCAGAAACAGCCGTTAACCAAAACCACGGTGTTCCAGCGGGGCAGGACGATGTCCGGTCTGCCTGGCAGATCAGCACAATGCAGTCGGAAGCGGAGGCCAAGGCGGTGCAGAAGCGAGCGCACAGCCAGCTCAGGGCGGGTATTCCGGGCAGTGATTCGAGCCATGTTCCAGCTGCGGTGCGCACGGCTGATGCGATCCATCACTCGACCCCGCTCAGAATTTCACTGACAGTGCCGGCGAGCTGCCGCGCCAGCAGCGGTGGTACAGCGTTTCCGACTTGCCGGTACTGGGACGTACGTGTGCCGGCAAAGAAGTAGTTGTCCGGGAAAGTCTGCAGCCGCGCCGCTTCGCGGACGGTACCGTAATGTTAATAACCCGAAAGACCCTGCAGACCAATTCGGCAGGTTTTTTAGATTTGCTGACGGAAAATCTATCAACAATGCTGCCGGGTTTCGCCCAAAAAGCAAGAAGGGCGAGATGACAGAAATAACGAAGTGTGCGTTTTGCCTGTTGGTGACGACATTCGGGAAGGTTGAATGGCCCGACCACCTAGATCGCGAACAAGGCATATTCACTTACTACGGAGACAATCGTCGCCCCGGCAGGTCCCTGCACGACACGCCTGTTGGAGGCAACCAACTTTTGCAGCATGTCTTTTCCTTGCTTCACACAGGTAAGCGTAACGAGATTCCTCCATTCTTGTGCTTTGAAAAGTACATCGGTGATGAAGGTACATTTATGCGGTTTCTCGGACTTGCTGTTCCTGGGGCGGACAAATTTTCGTCGCTGCAGGACCTTGTGGCAGTGTGGCGTGTAAAGGACAATAACCGTTTCCAGAATTATCGCGCCGTTTTCACTATTTTGCGCCAAGAATCCATCTCTCACGCATGGCTTGAGGATCTTGTTTCTAACATGGTTAGCACGGACTCGAAGCATTGTCCTACTTTATGGTCCGACTGGGTACGGAAGGGAACTTATGACGCACTCACCTGCGAGCGACAGGAACGTCCACGTACGAAGGCCGAGCAACTCCCGCATTCTGAAGAGGAGTGGAGCGTCCTTGAGACTGTTAGAACTGGATTGACGGACAGAGAATTCGAGTTTTTGACAGCCGAGTTAGTCCGAATCATGGATGACAGGTTTACGAGTTTGGAGGTCACGCCAGCCGTTCGAGATCACGGACGGGATGTTGTTGGCAGGTATCGAGTCGGCCACGATACCCATCATGTATCTCTGGACGTTTACGTAGAGGCAAAGCACTGGAAATGTGATCAATCTGTAGGGGTAAGACCTATGTCACGGCTACTGTCTCGCATCAAGCACCGCGACCTAGGCGTGTTCGTCACCACGTCATTTTTTGATATTCAGGTGCAAAACGAGCTTATTGAGGATCGACACCCGGTGCTGTTGATCGCGGGTGGGGATATAGCGAGGCTGCTTATCAGAGCTGAACTTGGCACGTCGGAAGGTGAAGTACGGCTTTCTGGCTGGTTAGACAAGATACGCAGTAGGGCGGGCCTTCAACAAGACAAGGCTGTAGCTGCCGCTGGTGCGACTGGAGCTGGGAAATAAGAATCGGGTCATGACTTACAGGAAAGCGGAGCTGGTATTTACCTGATAGACGAATCGTATTAGTCTCCCGGTCTCCCGATTAGTCTCCCGAAACTGCCGAATGACGTAACATCAGGTCATTTCGGAACGTTCAGGATGACTGTAAGTTGTTGATATTGCGTTGGGTAACGTGGGGCAGGAAAATTTCAAGACCGCCTGTTTCAACCGCTCACACCTTTGCCATAGGGTGGTGGGACGCCCGCAGGATTTTGCTGGAGTCCCTTAATCGTTTTCCAATGCGCTCTATCCGCGCTCTGTTTGTTGGATTATCACTGCTTTTTGTGGTCTTAGGTGTCATCCGCTGACCTAGACCGGACGCGAGAGAAGGTGCAAAACCCACACGGAACTCTGTTCTCCGTTCCGTGCCATTCGCGCTCTGTTTACGCCTTCCATGTCGCGCTAACCAGTGAATCCAGCCGATCTTGTCGCCCCTTAATCCATCGCGCATAGTGGCGCTCTGTTGTTGTGACGCTCCTATGTCCGAGCAGTTTTGAAACGTGCTCAAGTGGCATGCCCTTTTGCAGCATGTCCACGGCATACGTAGCGCGGAGCCGGTGGCTTACCATGTGATTGTGCCCATCACTGGACACACCCGCATCCTTAAACACTTTCGCGATCTGCTCGCCCATGTAACCGGCGTGCCTATATTCGGATGAGTCCGCCGTCTGCCGATTCCAGAAAACGTATACGGGGCTGCCGTTGAGCACTTTAAGCAATTCTTCCGCCAGTTCCTTCTTGATCGGAATGTATAGGGGCTCCCCGGTCTTCGTGCGTTCGCGGATGATTTTGTACATGTCTTTTTCTTTGTCAAAGCACAAGTCCGTGCGCTTCAGCGTGGACGCATCACGCACAGCTAAGCCGCTCCAGCGCATCAGCTCAATTAGTGTTCGCGTCTTGCCTGTGGCGGCCTTGAGAATTTCTTCGTATTCGGCGTCCGTTAGCGGCTCTGTGTCGGGCTCGTTGATTTTGATTTGCGAGAGTTTGGGTATGCGCTCAATCCATGCGGCGTTGTAGCAAAACCGGAGGAAGTGGTTTAAGTGCTTCTGGACTACGGCCCGGCTATATGACGATTTATAAACGGGCGTCCATGTGGCGCGGAGTGCAATCAGGTTGTCGATTGTGAGCGCCCGCTTAACAGTCATCAGCCCGCGCCGCTCCGAGAATTCGCAGAGCCGCCGTAGCTCGCGCCGATACATCGAAAGCACTTTCGGCTTGATACCCTGTGCTTCTTTGTTGGACTCAAATATGGAGATTGCTTCGGAGAGCAGCAAGCCTTCCTGTTTCGGCTCGGGGTCACGGCCCGCTAGCTGGTCCTCTAGCTCGCGTTTTTTCTCTTCTGCCCCAACCCATGAGCGCGAGCGGGCCGCCTTGCGGAACTGCTTGCCGTTTTGACTCCAGCGGAGGTGCTTGCGGCAGTTACAGCGCTTGCAAAATTCATCCCCGGCGTACTTGCAGTCCTTATTATGTCGGACGAAAATCGTAATGAGTGGCGCTTCCATGAGTGGCCGTCCTTTTCAGCAATTCACGGTAGCACAAAACTAGCACAAAACTCTAACAATATTTTGTAAGTGATTGATAAATATGACACGAAAAGACGCTTGGGAATTGCTAACTGAGTTCACCCAGTCTGAAAGTTTGCGGAAACATGCATTGGCGGTCGAGAGCTGCATGCGCGCCTATGCCCGCAAGTTTGGCGAAAACGAAGAGACATGGGCCATCACGGGGCTGCTCCACGACTTCGACTACGAACGGCACCCGACCCCGGAAGAGCACCCGTTTGTGGGCGAAAAAATTCTGGCCGAACGCGGCTACCCGGAGGAGATCCGCCGCGCCATTCTCTCCCATGCGCAGTACAGCGGCGTGCCGCGGCAGTCGAAGATGGAAAAGACGCTGTTTGCCTGCGATGAACTGGCAGGCTTTATAACCGCCTGCGCCATGGTTAAGCCGAGCAAGTCGCTAGCCGAAGTCGAAGCCAAGAGTGTAAGGAAGAAGATGAAGGACAAGGCCTTTGCGCGCGCCGTCAGCCGCAGCGACATTACAGAGGGCGCCGCCGAGCTGGGCATCGAGCTCGAGGAGCACATCGCCTTTTGCGTTGACGCCATGCGAAGCGTGGCCGGCGAACTTGGCCTGGCTGGCTCATAGGATAGTTCCACCCCGACACGCGCAACCACGGCGCGTGTCGGAGACCCCAGCGGGAGGCATTCGGTGAACTCGTCGAGCGTAAGCATTCGTGCCAGCGAAGACCGCGACGTGCCCGCGATCACTGCCATCTACCACCATCACGTACTGCATTCGCCGGCGACATTCGAATTGGAGCCTCCCGGCGTCGAAGAGATGATGGCTCGGCGCACACGCCTTTTGGAGAAAGGATTTCCCTACCTGGTGGCGGAGCGGGATGGTGAGGTGATTGGTTATGCCTACGCAGGGCCTTACCGGACCCGGCCTGCCTACCGGTTTACGGTGGAGAACTCGGTTTACGTTCGTCCCGGCAACCTTAGGCAAGGAGTCGGTCAATTGCTGATGGCGGCATTGCTTGCCGAATGCGCACAAAGGGGATTCCGCCAGGTAATTGCCGTGATTGGCGATTCCGCCAACCAGGCTTCCATACGCTTGCACGAGAGACTTGGCTTTTCTCTGGTGGGCATTCTCCGGAGCGTTGGGTTCAAGTTCGACTGCTGGTACGACAGCGTCCTGATGCAACGGAAACTCGACGGAGACGATCGGCAGGTTTTGTGCAGGACAAACCCACAATAACCCGCACTGGCGCACGGCGTGTGCTGGGAACGGCGAGGACGTTTCGTTCTTCGTGCTTGACTTTCGTGCCATGAGAAATTCAAATTCACGCGACATCCGGTGTTCATCTGGTCGTAACGGCAAGGAGATAAAAATGAAAGACTCATTTGAACAGAGAACCAAAGACCACGGCGATCAGCCGGCGTCTGGACGAGGCATCGTAGAGATCAACAGGAGAACATTCCTGGCCTCCGGCGCCGCTGCTGCCGCGGTGGTGGCGTTGAATCCGCTTGCGATGGCTGAGTGGGCGCCCAGTGAGCGGTATCCCGAACCGAACGTGCTGGTCATTGACCCCAGCTTCGCGAAATACAAGGTGTTCAATTCCGGCATCGAACGCCTTGCTACGGGAATGCGCTGGTGCGAAGGGCCAACGTACTTCCCGGCCGGGCGTTACCTGCTTTGGAGCGACATCCCCAACGACCGGGTTATGAAATGGGAGGAGGAAACCGGTGCGGTAAGCGTTTTCCGCAAGCCCTCCAACAAGGCGAACGGCACAACGCGCGATCGCCAGGGACGATACGTCGTTTGCGAGCATGAATCCCGTCGCGTGACCCGGACCGAGTACGACGGCACGATTACCGTGCTGATGGACAGCTTCGAGGGCAAGCGCCTCAATTCGCCCAATGACATTGTCGTTAAATCCGATGACTCAATCTGGTTTACCGACCCGCCGTTCGGTACCTTCAACTGGTACGAAGGCACGGTGGCCAAGCCGGAGTTGCCGTTCAACGTTTACCGCATCGACGGAAAAACCGGAAAGGCCACGGTCGCAACCGGCGATATCAAAGGACCGAACGGACTGGCCTTCTCGCCGGACGAATCGAAGCTGTATATCTGCGAGAACATGGTTTCGCCGCGCCTGATCCGCGTGTTCGACGTGGTTGACAATGGCACGAAGCTGGCCAACAACCGGGTGTACCTGGATGCCGGGCCCGGAACGATCGATGGCATGAGGGTCGACGTCGACGGCAATCTGTGGTGCGGCTGGGGAATGGGCAGCGAAGAGCTCGACGGCGTGAGCATTTTTTCGCCGCAAGGCAAACTGATCGGGCACATCAAGTTGCCTGAGCGGTGCGCCAACCTCTGTTTCGGCGGTCTGAAGCGGAATCGCCTGTTCATGGCTGCCGCCCACTCACTCTACTCGGTGTACGTGAACACGCAGGGCGCGCTCGGGGGCTAGACGTCCGGCGTTGCATTTCGAAGACCCCATCTTTTGCGCCATCGGGGGCGAAGGATGGGGTTTTCTGTTGTGACCCGGCATGCACGTGGGCGTAGATATTCCGCCACGCGCAATCACGGAGCGTGCCGGGGCGTCCCCAACCCCAACAAGCCAGCAGCGGGCTTGTCGGGGACCACGGCCCCCACCCCAACAAGCGGGCTTGTGGGGGAGCGACGCCAAAAATGTGAGTCTTGGAAGTGGGAAAGTTGGTACACTACTCCCGCCATCTGGCCGCCATCGGAAGACTATCCCGCGACCGTAGCCTAAGTTTGTCTGGGTCGGCGCCGTGGATTATTTTGCATTCACGTGCATTCACAGTGTCCCGAAAGGATAAAGAGCATGGATAAGAGCAGTGTCGGCGTGTTGGGAGCCGGCCTCATGGGCGCGGGCATTGCCGAAGTGACGGCCCGAGGGGGATATAGCGTGCTGCTGGTGGATGTCAGTGGCAAGGCTCTGGAAAAAGCCAAAGTCCGCATCAAAGCCAGTCTCGACAAGTCAGTGGAAAAGGGCCAGCTTCAGGCTTCCGCCGCGCAGGATGTATCCTCCCGTATCCGGAGCAGCGAATCGTACGACGAACTGGCATCGGCGGAGTTCATCGTCGAAGCCGTCTACGAGAATATGCCGGTCAAGAAAGAGGCTTTCAAGAAGCTGGACGCCATCGCCAGGCCGGGGGTCATACTGGCGAGCAATACCTCGGCGTTGTCGATCACCGAGATTGCTTCTGTCACCAAACGGCCAGAGAAAGTCATTGGTCTGCATTTTTTCTATCCGGTCCCCAGGATGAAGCTGGTAGAGATGATTCGTGGCCTTGCGACCTCCGACGAGAGCTACAACGAATGCCGGGCTTACGTCGAAAAGATCGGCAAAACGCCGGTTCTTGCCAATGATTATCCGGGTTTTATCGTCAACCGGCTGCTGCTGCCTATGATGAACGAGGCCGTATTCCTGGTGATGGAAGGCGCGAAGCCGGAGGATGTCGATGCCGCCATGAAGTTGGGGTGCAATCATCCGATGGGGCCGTTGGAGCTGTTGGATTTTGTTGGCCTTGACGTTGCGCTTGCCACCATAACCGGCATTTACGAAAACATGCGTGATTCGAAGTACCGCCCCTGTCCGCTGTTCGTCAAGATGGTCGAGGCGGGTTGGCTGGGCCGCAAGAGCGGCCGCGGTTTCTACAACTATTCCGAGAAGAAATAGAGAATCAATCTACGAGAGGCAACAGAATGAAAAACCGAGTTTTGTGGTCAGTAGTGCTCATGATGCTACTCACCTTCCTTGGGTTAGCATTGATCGCTTGCCAGGGTGGCGGAGAAAAGGAAATCAGAATTGCTGACATGGATTGCCTGTCCGGCAGCAACGCCGATGCCGGCATACAGGATCTGAACGGGTCGCAGCTTGCCGTGGACGACATCAACGCCGCCGGCGGCATCAAGGCGCTCGGTGGCGCCAAGCTCAAGCTGGTGGCGGTCGATATGACGAGCGATCCTAAGAACGCCGCCTCCACCGCCGAGCGTACTTTCAGCACCGAAAAAGTGGTTGCCGCCAAGTGCCCCGGCATCAGCGGAATTGCTTTGCCGATGCTGCCGATCGCGGAGAAGGCGCAGATTCCGGTCATCTGCAATTCGATCAATGACCAGATCTCCGGTCAGGGTTATAAGTACACCTTCCAGATTGCGCCCCACGGGAGCCAGTTCGGCAACACCCAGGTCCAGTTCCTGAAATGGTTGAATGACAAATACAAGCTGGGGATTAAGGACGTTGCCGTGGTCTACGAAAACTCCGGATACGGGGTTTCGACGGCGGGCGGCGTTAAGGACTTTGTGACTCAAGGTGGATTCAACCTGGTGCTTTACGAGTCGTATCCGCACGGATTCACCGACGCCTCGTCACTGGTAACAAAGGTTAAGGCGTCGAAGGCGCAGGCGCTGTTCCCGGTTGCTTACACCACGGACGCGAAGCTGATCACCAGCACCATGAATCAGATGAATGTGCACCCGGTCATCGTCGGCGGTGGCGCGGGCTTCATCTGGCCGGCGTTCTTTACCGAAATGGGAGCCGCGGCCAACGGCTTTGTCTCGGTTGCTTCCTGGAACTGGGATTCGAAAAGCATCTCCTCCGTACCGGAGCTGGCGGCGATCACCGACCGTTACCAAAAGAGGTTTGGGGTATTCATGGGCGAGCATGCCGGGCCCAGCTACGCGGCCGTTCGCATGATTGCCCAGGCGATGGAGGCGACCAAGTCGAGCGACAGCAAGAAGATTCGCGACTACCTGGCCGCTTTCAACGACAGCGGCCCGGTTGGCGGCTTCATGCAGCCTGGGACGATAAAGATTGACAGCACCGGCTTCAACGGTGTCGTTCATCCGATCATGATCCAGTGGCAGGATAACCAGCCGCGGACCATTTACCCTGAGGCTGATGCAACGCGCAGCTATCAGCCCCCTAAAAAATGAGAGCAAGTTGCATCCGGGGTGCCGCTCAGACACCCCCTTTTCTTAAGCCGGAGGAGATAGGATAGTGAATCCTACTATCTTTGTGCAAACGACTCTCAACGGGTTGATGGTGGGCGGCGTCTACGCCCTGGTCGCCGTAGGGCTGACGCTGATCTTCGGGGTGATGAAGATCGTCAACTTTGCCCAGGGAGAGTTCGTGATGCTGGGCATGTATGTCAGTTGGATGCTGGCAACATTTGCCCGTATTAGTCCCTATCCCGGATTGCTGATCGTCGGGGCTGTCATGTACGCGCTCGGCTATCTGGTATTCAAGTTTCTCATTATCCGGGTAATTGGCAAACCCGACGAAGCCTTCATCCTGCTGACTCTCGGTTTGTCCATCGTTTTGCAGAACCTGGTCCTGGTCATCTTTGGCGCCGAATATTTTTCGGTTGACACACCCATCAAAGATAAGGCGTTCCACATGGCCGGTCTCAGCCTGTCCGTGCCACGCTTGATTGCCTTTGTGGTGGCGCTGCTGATGGTTACGGCGCTGACGATTATGCTCAACAAGACCGACCTGGGACGCGCCATGCGGGCGACCTCCGAGAGCCGTGAGGTCGCAACCCTGCTCGGCATCGACCCGATCAAGTGTTTCACGATTGCGTTCGCCATCGGTATTGTTCTGGCGGGCATCGCCGGCGTGTTGTTGACGCCGATGTTCTATGTGTTTCCCGGCGTGGGCACGCTTTTTAACCTTACGGCCTTTGTGGTGGTAGTGCTTGGCGGAATGGGATCGGTACCCGGCGCATTGCTGGGCGGGTTGATCATCGGCGTCGTCGAGGCTCTCAGCAGCACTTATATTTCGCTGGACTTGGCGCAATTGTTTACCTTCCTGATTTTCCTCGCCGTGCTCTTCTTGCGTCCAAGCGGATTGTTCGGAGAAGCTGCGAAATGAACCCCAAGGCGGCAAAATTCGTTCTGCCGGCACTTATCGTGGTGGTGCTCGCCATTCCGCTTTTCGTAACTGTTCCCTACTACCTGCACATCATGTTCATGATCTTTCTGCTTGCCACCATGGGGCTGGGATGGAACCTGATAGGCGGTTATGGCGCGCAGCTCTCGCTCGGTCATTCCGTGTTCTTCGCCATCGGCGCCTACACTGCGGTGTTGTTCGTTGTCTATAAGAGATTAACGCCGCTGGTGGGCGGAGTGATCGGCATGGCGCTGGCGGTGGTGGCAGCGGTCATCATAGGCCTGCCTTGCTTCCGCTTGCGCGGACCTTACTTTGCGCTGGCCACCATCGCTTCTGGCGAGATCACGCGCACGCTGCTGCTGCACTTCAAGGACTTCACTGCGGGCGCCAACGGCGTGCCAATTCCCTTCCATGGCAATGACCCGCTGTTTTTGCAATTCTCGTCCAAGGCTGAATACTACTACCTGGCGCTGCTTCTGCTAGCCGTGGTTTTCATGATTGTGCGCACGATGGAGCGCGCGAAGATAGGCCGCTATCTGGCGGCGGTGCGGGAGGATCAGGACGCCGCCGAGTCTCTCGGCGTCAAGACCGCCTGGGTCAAGATGGCAGCTTTTATGCTCAGTGCGGTGATCGTGGCTGCCTGCGGAGTTCTCTACGCGTTTACGGTCGGCTACATCGATCCCGACAGCGTTGCCAGCGTCGACCTGTCAATTCAAATCGCGGTAGTGGTGATCGTCGGCGGAATTGGAACGCTGTGGGGACCAATCCTGGGAGCGGCAGTGATTGTGCTGCTGACGGAGTTGACCAACATGTATCTCGGCGCGGTGAGAGGCGGAGCCAGTTTGGTGCTCTATGGGATTCTTCTCATCGTGGTCATCCTCGTGAAACCGAATGGTCTGATTTCCCTGTTTGACAGATTCTGGCCCAAGAAGCAGGTTGCTCATGGAACCACTGCTTAAGGTTACCAACCTCAAGAAGTCTTTTGGCGGCGTGCATGCGCTCAAGGACGTTTCCCTGGACCTCGATCGGGGCGAGATTCTCGGTTTGATCGGGCCCAACGGCTCGGGCAAATCGACGTTCGTCAACGCGATTGCCGGCCTCTACAGACCTGACGGCGGCAATGTGCTGTTGGAGGGCGTCGATGTGACCGCGCAGGCGCCACCGGCGATGGCTCGCCACGGAGTTGCCAGGACATTCCAATCGTCGCGGCCTTTCCTGAACCTGAGCGTGCTTGAGAACGTGACCATAGCGGCGTTGCTCCACACCAGCCGTACGGTAGAGGCGGAGACGGTCGCTTTGCAATGCATCGAGATGACCGGCCTGAAGAGTTCCATGCACCTTAAGAGCGCGAGCCTGCCGGTGGAAAAAAGAAAGCGTCTGGATTTGTGCCGGGCGCTGGCACTGAAGCCTAAGCTCATCATGCTGGATGAATGCCTGGCCGGCCTCAACCCTCACGAAATGGAGGAGGGCCTGGAATTGGTGCGCGAAATCAATCGCAGCGGAATCAGCGTCATCTTTATCGAGCATGTGATGAGAGCGGTGGTGGCGCTTTGCCACCGGCTGGTGGTGTTGAATCAGGGCGAACTGCTCGCCGAGGGAGCCCCGGAAGCAGTCATGGCCAATGAAAAGGTGATTACAGCCTACCTGGGCGAGGGCTACAAACGTGCTTGAGATCAAGGAAATCATAACCGGCTACGGAGATATGAAGGTGCTGGACGGGGTGTCGTTGACGGTCGGCAGCGGCGAGGCGGTATCGCTGGTCGGCTCCAACGGCGCCGGCAAAACCACCCTGCTGCGGGCCATCTCAGGACTGATTCCGGTTTGGTCGGGCAGTATCGTGTTCGACGGCAAGGAGCTTACGAAGGTTCCGGCGCACACGCTGCCTGGGTTGGGGATCGCCCACATTCCGCAGGGCAGAGGAGTGCTCAGCCAACTGACGGTCGAGGACAATCTGATACTGGGCGCGTATACCCCCTCGGCCAAACCGCAACGCGCCGCCACGCTGGAGAAAGTCTATGGGCTGTTTCCCATGCTGAGGGAGAAAAAGGAACACCTTGGCGGGTCGCTCAGCGGCGGACAGCAGCAGATGTTGGCCATTGCGCGGGCCTTGATGAGTCATCCCAAACTGCTGATTCTCGACGAGCCATCGCTCGGACTCGCTCCGATCGTTGTGGCGAGCGTTTTCAAGATCATCAAGGAGATCTCGATCGAGGGTGTCTCGATTCTGCTGATCGAGCAGAATCTGGTGGAGGCGCTGGCGGTATCCAGCCGCGGCTATGTGCTCGAAACCGGCCGGGTAGTGCTGGAAGGTCCCAGCGAAGAGCTCGCGGTCAACCAAGAGGTTCGCGCCGCATACCTCGGGATCTGATGTATTGGTGTAGTGTCCCCGAAGGTTTAGGTAGTACAAGCGGACGCTTTCTAATCTCTGTGGCCGCTCGCAATCCGGGAAGCGAGCTAAGTTTTAGAGATAAACCTGCACTGGTAAACTTATGATAATAAATGTCTTATCATATGTTTCCATGCTAGAGTCAGTGTGTTGATTCTAGCATGAGTAGCCTGTATACTCACATGCCATGCAGGTTATTTCATCGGAAGACATCCTTGAGCGAGTTCGGAGCGAGAATCCCTGGTGGGAAAGCGATCGCGCCACCAGTGAAGCCCATCGGAAGATGAAGCGCCGCCCGTACTTTGATCTCTTCTACCCGTTGCTGACGCAGTCGGTGCGCCGGGCCATCGTTTTGATGGGACCTAGGCGCGTCGGCAAGACAGTGATGATTTATCACGCAGTCCAAAAGCTCATCGACGATGGCATTCCACCTCAAGCAATTTGCTATTTTTCCGTGGATCACCCCATCTACAACGGACTCAGCCTGGAAAAGCTGCTTGAATATTATGGACAGGCTAGTGGGGTGAATTACAAATTAGACGATGTTTTTGTCTTCTTTGATGAGATCCAATACCTGCGCAATTGGGAGATTCATCTCAAATCTGCGGTTGATACCTACTCTAAAATCAAATTCATAGCCTCCAGCTCTGCTGCTGCGGCATTGCGGCTGAAGAGTACAGAATCAGGAGCCGGACGTTTTACCGATTTTTTGCTCCCCCCTCTTACTTTTCACGAGTACTTGTATCTTTTGGATAAGACAAACCTCGTTGAAGAGCTGCCACCGAAGGAGCACCGTAAAGGCGAGACCACATTTTTCGAAACGAAGAACATTGAAGAACTGAATGAACGATTCATTTCCTACCTGAATTTTGGAGGCTATCCAGAAGTGATCCTGTCTCCTACTATTCAGGCTGATCCAGCCCGGTTCATAAAGAGCGACATTATAGATAAAGTGCTGTTACGGGATTTGCCCAGCCTCTATGGTATTAGCGAGATTCAAGAGCTAAATTACCTGTTCACGACGTTGGCTTTCAATACCGCGAATGAGATTTCTCTCGGGGAATTATCGGTAAACTCTGGCGTGGCAAAGAATACAATCAAAAGATATATCGAGTATCTTGAAGCCGCATTTTTGATAAAGATTGTGCACCGCGTAGACCATAATGCAAAGAGATTCCGCAGGGCCAATTTTTTCAAGATTTACCTGACGAATCCCTCGATGCGCGCCGCCCTTCTCTCGCCGATAAAGAAAGATGATAGCGCGGTCGGATCACTCACCGAGACAGCAGTTTTTTCTCAGTGGTTCCATAGCACTAATGTAAATCTCTATTACGCCCGATGGCAAGACGGCGAAGTGGACATCGTAAACCTAAATCAGCAAAGGCAAAAGCCGCTATGGGCGGTCGAAGTGAAATGGTCGGATCGTTACTGTGACCATCCCGACGAGTTGAAAAGCCTCGTTAGTTTTTGTAACGCCAATGGTCTAAAAAACACTTTGGTTACCTCGATGACGCGGAATATTTTTTGTGAGCAAGATGGTGTGAAAATAGAATTTGTCCCCGCGAGTCTGTACTGCTATACGGTTGGACACAACTTAGTCCGTCGCAAGTTCCAGGACGAGCCGCTGCGAGCGAAAATTGCCTCAGATGAGGCGGAGTCCGAGGGGTGATTCCATGTTCGCGGCCGCGCTGCGGATGGCAAAATTGCCGATGGTTGTGCTTCCGCCTCACCCAAGCGAGGAGCCAACCAGGCTGAACAGCAGTACGGCGAGCACGAACAAGGTAATGCAAACGTAGAGCTTGTCTTTTTCAAACGCGAATGCCACGGCCGAAAAGACGACTCGCGCCACAGGCGTGGCGATCAGCAGCAGTACTCCCAGTTGAATGATGGCGCGCCCGCGGAATTGGCGGCAGCCGGCAAGGATGCCTTCGACGGTACTGAGCTGGACGGTTTCGCCATGGAAGCTCTTGTAATCGGGCAGTGGCGCTCCCCCATTCCGAATCAGGTAGATGACCGCCCCGAAGAACACGACGGCGCCAGCGATCATAACTCCCAGCCGAAGCAGGATGCCAATAATCAATTCCATCCGCCGGTCGCCCCACTCGTGTACGTTCATAATGTTCCTCTGATTCCGTTGATGATCATTTCAATCCCAAGCGCGACGATCACCAAGCTGAAAACAAGACGCAGCGATTTTGTTTTCGCTTTTACCAGGAGCTTCGCCCCGGTGAGCGAACCGGCAAGCACCCCCAGCATCACCGGCATCGCCAATCCGGGATCGATATAGCCGCGGCTGAGATACAGCCCCGCGCTTGCCGCCGCCGTCACGCCGATCATGAAGTTGCTGGTGGTGGTCGAAACCTTGAACGGGATGCGCATGGCCTGATCCATGGCAAGCACCTTCACGGCGCCCGAGCCAATACCGAGCAAGCCCGACAGCGTGCCCGCCGTAAACATAAGGCTGAATCCAGCCGGCACATTGCACACGCAGTACGACCGTGGCCCATTGGGGGTCGGATAGCTTCCGCTCAAGCGTAGTTTTTCCGACAGCGAGCCGCATTCCTCCGCCGTCGGTTGCTCGCGTTGTTTCCTGCTGGAGAGATAAGCCGAGACAAGCAGCACCACGCCAAAGATCACCGCGATTGCCCGGGCGGATACCATGGTGGCGATCATGGCGCCGAGAATCGCACCCACGGTGGTCGCAATCTCCAGGAACATACCGATGCGAATGTTGGAGTAGCCTTCACGAACGTAAGCGGCTGCCGCACCGGAAGAGGTGGCGATCACCGAGATGAGCGAGGCGCCAATCGCATAACGAATGTCTACCCCAAAGGCCATTGTGAGCAGAGGGACGAGAACAACTCCGCCGCCCAAGCCGGTCAGAGCTCCCACCAATCCAGCCATAAAAGACGACACAGCGACCAGCACTGTGAAAACAAGAATCGTCATTTGGTTTCGAAACCTTCGCCGCCTCGCGACAAGTGCAGACAAGTGAAAGAGAATTATAGCGTTCCGTGATGTTGGCGTGGAGAGCGGAGCATTTCCGAGACTGATATAACCTGAATCATCCACCGCCGAACCGCCCCGACTCTATACGGGCACGGCTGTTGCGGTTGTGCTGAAGGCGGCCTCTCCTTTCGTGGAGCCGTTCCGCTGCTTGTGACTTTCGTAACTCTCGCACTTAGCTTTTTTCGGCATACTCATCCGAAACTGCCAAAGACTCTCAGTGTTTGACTCTGCGAGGGCTTTACCAGAAGTTTACAGGAACTTTACTTTCCGGGCCCCACGCCAAACTGACGAACAAAATTGAGAGGGCAACGGACTATGAGGCGGTCGACCATTTTCTTGCTATGTACAATGTTGTCGGTATTGCTGCTGCTGATGGCATGCAGCGGAAGTTCCAGCACTGTCACATCTTCACAATCGGGCACTGTGAACCTGATGGTGAGCGACGCCTCGACAGAAGATTGGGCAGTCATCGGCGTGAAGGTGCTGAGCATTACCCTGACCCCGCAGGGCGGTGGGAGTCCGGTAACGGTCTATACTGCTCCGACGCCGGCGCCCATCGTCAATCTGGTGCAGTTGGATCAGGTCTCAGAGATACTTGGCAATGCGTCGATACCGGCGGGGGCCTACACCAGTGCCACCCTTACCATCAGCACCAATTCCAGCGACGTTGTCCTGACTCCTTCGAACAATCCGGAAACGGGATTCGCCGGTACGGCCGGAGTGCAGATTCCGTCAGGCCAAATCCAGGTGCAACCCAAGGGCAGCACGACCGTGAACGTGCCCGTGAACTTTGTTTCACCACTCGTGATTACGGGCGGCCAGAGCAGCGCCCTGGATCTCGAGTTTGACCTTTCTCATCCCGCGTTCATCGTCTCTTATACGCCTGTGAGCGGAACCATCCTTTGGTCCGTGAACTTCAACCCCGCGCTGCGCCATCATCCGATCCGCGACATCACCAGCTTGGTGCTGCGCCACATGTACGGAAGCTTCACCTCGGTGTCGTCCGACAACTCGTCCATCACCATTACGAAGGTTTATCCGACTGAACCGGTGGTCTCGCCGGAAACCGCCGTCGCGACCGACCAGAGTTTGCAGATTCTAGCCGACAACAGCTCAAATGGAACCTACTTCTACGACCTCGATGCCAAGACCAGCATCGTGATCAAGGACTTCTCAACTGTGGCAGCGGGTCTGAAGAACAGGTATGTCCGGGTCGCTGCGCGCTATCAGCAAAACGGCACGCTGGTGGCGACGCGCATCTGGGCCGGCGCAGCCTTCAATACCGTCTGGATCAATCCTGAAGGCCACGTTCTGAACGTCGATACGACCCACAATACCATCACGGTGGAGAGTGAAACGCCGCAAAATCCGATCACTATGACTGTGGGCCCAAGTACACAGTTCTTCTTTGGCGGCACACTGATCGGGACGGGGCCGAGCTTTCTGTCTAATTTGGCTCGCGGCTTCAAGGTCGACATCGGTGCGGACCTGACAACGCCCTCGTTGGCTGATTTCGTCGACATCCAGATCGCCAGGTACGACGGAGCAATCCAAGCGGGTGCGACGACTACGAGCTTCACTTATGTTCGCGACTTCGCCAACGTGGCCGATGATTACACGCAAGCTCTAGGGTACATCGCCAACACCACGGCGAACGGACTCGATGGAAGTGGTAATCCCGTTAGCGGCTTCAAGTGGTGGTATTTCGCTCACCCGACGGGGACGATGGATTCGCTGAATAATAGCTCCAATCCGATACAGGATTTTGTCACCACGGTCGTCGGAACGGTGAACTACGGCGGCACGCTGGGCACACAGCGGGTGGCGGGCCAGAACTATGCCAGTTGGGGCACGAACGCGTGGCTGGCTAATTGGACCGTGCTGTTGCCTACGCCGGCGCCGCTTTCCACGGTGACCACCCCGGCAAGCACGTCAGGCAGTTTAGTGACATTCGGCATGACCCCGGTTGCTCCCGGAAGTTCCGCAGTTACTGTGAACATGAGCAGCCAGTCACAGAATGCCACGCTGGTCTATCAGGTGGACAGGAAGGGCGGCGTTATCGCCATTACCTCGCAGGATATTACGCAACCGAGCGTGCTCAATACCGTCATGGCAAATCTGAACAGCGGCGCTCTTGTAAAGGTATACGGGGTGCCGCAGTTGGCCGATTTGCAGGCGTACGTGCTGTTCTACTACACGTTTGACACGGCACAGAATGCGCCGTCGAACTAAGGCTTAAGGTTTTTTCGAGATCGCCGCCCTTCGCGGGGCGGCGTTTTTTTGGGGTGCGCAGGCGAAGGTCGCGTACCACATCCTGATTTTTAGCCAGCGGCTCTGATTTGACTCTTTGATTAACAGCGAACGGCCCTTTAAATGCGTAATGAGGCAGTGTTTTTGCTGGCTCCGTAAGGTTCTCCATCCGGAGCGGCTCAACCTTCATTCGCAGCCGTTCGATGTCAATAGAGGCACGTCAGATAATCATTTCTTGTCGAAATCGCGGAGGATTGGTAGGCTGCCGGTAGCAGATGTAAATCTGCATTCCAAACAACAATAACTCCGCTCCGCACCGTGAGGCCAGAAAAAGTCACACAATGCGGGGCTTTTTTACGTTTGCGCCAGTTACTATGAAGGCAAACGAAAGCAAACATTCGTGAGCAAACCCAATCCGATTATCGCCATCCATGGGGGAGCAGGAGCCATTGCCCGCTCCGAGATAACAGCCGAACAGGAGCGAGACTATCTGGAAGCACTGCATGCTATTGTGCTCGCCGGCCAGAAGTTGCTCGCCGAGGGAGCGAGCGCGCTCGACACGGTCACGGAGACCGTTTGTCTGTTCGAAGATTGTCCTTTGTTTAACGCGGGCAAGGGAGCCGTCTTTACCGCCGCCGGGACGCACGAATTAGACGCCTCGCTGATGGATGGCAAGGCGCTGGCGGCCGGCGCCGTGGCTTGCGTCCGACGGCTGCCGAATCCGGTGCTGGCGGCGCGGGCCGTCATGGAGCACAGCGGTCACGTGCTGATGGCGGGCGAGGCCGCCGAAGCGTTCGCGCACGCTCTGGGCTTGCCGCTGGTCGAGCCGGAATACTTCTACACAGAGTTTCGTTACCGGCAATGGCAGCGCGCCCGCGGCGGCTCCGGTACCCTGCTCGATCACGATGCCCAAACAGATCCGAGGCTGACGCCGCGCGGGTTGGATTCGGGAAAATATGGCACGGTCGGCGCGGTTGCGCTCGATGCGGAAGGCAATCTGGCCGCGGCCACGTCCACCGGCGGCATGACCAACAAGCGGGAGGGACGGGTTGGAGATTCTCCGATCATCGGTGCAGGCTGCTACGCAAACAACCGCACCGCAGCCGTCTCCGGGACGGGCATGGGCGAGATGTTCATGCGCGCGGTGGTGGCTTATGATGTGTCGGCGCAGATGGAGTACGGCGGAAAAACGCTGCAGCAAGCCGCCGAGCACGTGGTGTTTGAGAGGCTGCCGCGCATCGGAGGGCGCGGGGGATTGATAGCCGTCGATCATCTCGGGAACGTTGCCATGCCGTTCAACACCGAAGGCATGTACAGAGGTTTCGCGCGCGTCGGGCAGACCCCGGAAACAGCCATCTACGGCAACGAATAAGCGGCACAAAAGCCCAGGAATGGGTGGGACTGATATTATCGCGGTACAAGTGGACCTGTGATAGACATGACACAGAGTTCATCGCGCGCTTCATCGACGAGGACGCCAGGGGGCCGGGATTGAACAGTGCGGAGACCGCTGCGTCGGCCAGGATTCTCGACGTACAGCAATTGACGGTGCACTTTACGACCTCGGAACGTAAGGTCGAGGCGGTGCGCAATCTCTGCCTGCACGTTGACCGCGGCGAAACGCTCGCGATTGTTGGTGAATCCGGTTCGGGCAAGTCGGTCTCGGCTTTGGCCATCATGCGGCTGGTTGAGCACGGCGGCGGGCGCATCATCGGCGGCCAGATGCAATTCCATCGGCGCGACGGCCGCGTGCTGGACCTGGCACAGGCCACGCAATCCGCCATGCGCGAGCTGCGCGGCGCGGACCTGGCAATGATCTTCCAGGAGCCAATGACGTCGCTGAACCCCGTCTTTTCCGTCGGCGAACAGATTGCCGAATCGATTCGGCTGCACCAGGGCAAGGACGGGGCGGAAGCGCGTGCGGAGTCCCTGCGCATGCTCGAACTGGTCCGCATCCCCGAATCGCGGCGAGTGCTTGGCCGCTTTCCGCATCAGCTCTCCGGCGGCATGCGGCAGCGCGTGATGATCGCCATGGCACTCTCCTGCCGGCCGTCTCTGCTGATCGCGGACGAGCCCACGACGGCGCTGGACGTGACCATCCAGGCACAGATTCTGCAACTCATCCGCGAATTGCAGCGCGAGATGAACATGGGCGTGATCTTCATCACGCACGATATGGGCGTGGTGGCCGAGATTGCGGACCGCGTGCTGGTGATGTACGCCGGCGAGCGAGTCGAAGAAGGATCGTCGGACCAGATCTTCGCCGAACCGCGCCATCCTTATACGCGGTCGCTGCTGTCGGCGGTTCCGCGGTTGGGCGCGATGCGGGGGACAGATGCTCCGGCCAGGTTTCCGCTGTTGGCGCCGAACGACGCACCGCCGGCGGAATCCGAGATAAACACATCTTCTTCGAGCGCCCGGAGGGCTCCGGACGAAGTCTCCATCGATAACCCGACCGGAACTGGTTGCATAAATGCATTATGGAAAAATGAACAATTCCCTCAGGGGCTAAAGCCCGCGCCAATACCGGCTCTGGACGGCGCTAAAGCCGCGCCCCTTCAAAGAAATATTTATGCAACCAGTTCCGGGCCTGGGCCGCTATTGGCGGTTCGCAACCTCACCACGCGCTTTGACGTTCGCACCGGCATCTTCGGCCGGGTAACCAGCCGTGTGCATGCGGTGGAGCAGGTCAGCTTCGATCTCTACGCGGGCGAGACGCTGGCCCTGGTGGGCGAGTCCGGATGCGGCAAGTCAACCACCGGAAGATCACTGCTCAGACTGGTTGACATTGCCGGCGGGGAAATCGAGTTCGACGGCCGTGACATCACGCAGCTCTCCGGCAAACGGTTGCAGGTGCTGCGCCGGAACATTCAGGTTGTCTTCCAGGACCCGTATGCTTCCCTCGATCCGCGGCTTACGGTTGGCTACACGATTATGGAGCCACTGCTGGTGCATCGCGTGGCAACCAGGGATGAAGCGGAGCGCCGGGTGGCGTGGCTGCTGGAGCGCGTCGGACTGCTGCCGGAGCACGCGCAACGCTACCCGCATGAATTTTCGGGCGGACAGCGGCAGCGCATCGCGATTGCGCGCGCACTGGCGCTGAATCCGAAGATCGTTATTGCCGACGAGTCGGTCTCGGCGCTCGACGTTTCGATCCGGGCGCAGATTATCAACCTGCTGCTCGATCTTCAGCGCGATCTTGGCATTTCGTTTTTGTTCATCTCGCACGACATGGCGGTGGTGGAACGGGTGAGCCATCGCGTGGCGGTGATGTACCTGGGGCAGATCGTCGAAATCGGTCCGCGCCGCGCGATCTTTGAAGATCCGCGACATGCCTACACGCGGGCACTGCTCTCCGCCGTGCCGATTGCCGATCCGGCGCGGCGTCATTTGCCGCGATCCTTGCTGGCAGACGAAATGCCCAGTCCGATTCGGGCCGTCGGCGACGAACCGGAGGTTCAGCCCCTGAAGCAGGTGAGCCCCGGACATTTTGTCGCCACTCACAGAATTAGCGGTATGTATTAGCGGGTCCCCGGCGAGCTCGCTCGTTGGGGCAATTCGTGCAGTTACCCCCAACGGCGGCAACTGGTGCCTCTGCCGGGGATCTCGATAAGGAGACGACAGATGCGAAGAATAAGATCAAATGCAGGCTGGTTTGCAGTGCTGGCGCTCGCGATGACGGTGGCGTTTGCCGCCGCTATCCCGGCTTGGGCCGAAAAGGTTCCGGTGATAGCCACCGAGCAGGCTCCAGTCACGATGGACCCCTACGACGCTAACGACACCATCTCGCAAGCCATCGCGAAATCGTTTTACGAGGGACTCTACGGCTTCGACAAGGACATGAAGATGGTGCCCGTGCTGGCCACCGGTTACACGGTCAGCAAGGACGGGCTGGTTTATACGCTCAAACTTCGCCAGGGAGTCAAATTCCAAGACGGCACCGATTTCAATGCGGCCGCGGCGAAAGTCAACTTCGACAGCGTGACTAACCCGGCCAATAAATTGAAGCGCTATAGCCTGTACGAGCCGATCGCGAAGATTGAAGTCGTGGATTCCTACACCATCCGCTTTACGCTGAAGGAACCCTTTTCGGCGTTCATGAATACGCTGGCGCATCCCGCGGGAGTCATGATTTCTCCGGCCGCGCTGCAGAAATACGGCAAGGAAATATCGTTTCACCCCGTGGGCACCGGACCATTCGAATTCGTGGAATGGAAGCAGCCCGATTACGTAAAGGGCAAGAAATTTGCCGGCTACTGGAAAAAGGGTTATCCCAAGGTCGACGGCATCGTGTGGAAGCCGGTGCTCGACAACAATACCCGCACGGTCGTGATGCAAACCGGCGAGGCGAATTTTGCCTTCCGGATTCCCCCCGAACAAGCGGCTGTTTTGCAATCTAAACCCAACCTCGTGGTCGAGGCCACGCCGTCGATTGTGGCGCGCTTTCTCACCATGAATGAGCTGCAAAAACCTTTCGACAACCTCAAGGTGCGGCAGGCGATCAACTATGCGATCGATAAGGAAGCCCTGGTCAAAGTGGCTTTTACCGGCTATGCGGTAGCGGCAGTAGGCGTGGTGCCGCCGGGCGTGGAGTTTGCGACCAAGCTGGGTCCCTGGCCGTACGATCCCACGAAAGCCCGCGCTCTGCTGAAAGAAGCGGGGTATCCGAATGGCTTCGAAACCGATTTGTGGTCGGCCTATAACAACACGACAGCGCAAAAGGTGATTCAGTTTGTGCAGCAGCAGTTAGCACAGGTCGGAATCAAGGCGAGGGTGCGCGCACTGGAGACCGGCGAAAACGTCGAGAAGGTGCTGGGCGCTCCCGATCCGAAGACGGCGCCCGTCAGGCTCTATTACGCGGGCTGGTCGAGTTCAACGGGCGAGGCCGACTGGGCTCTGCGGCCGTTGCTGGCCTCGCAATCGTGGCCGCCGAAGAGTTATAACGCGGGCTACTACAAGAACGATCAAGTCGATGCCGACATAGTCAACGCTCTCAAGACGACCGACCACGCGAAGAAAGCCAGCCTGTATGCCGACGCGCAAAAGCGGATTTGGGACGATGCGGCATGGGCGTTTCTAGTCACCGAAAAGAACCTTTCCGCACGCAGCAAGAACATTTCAGGCATTTACGTGATGCCTGACGCGTCGTTCAACTTCACCGAGATCGACATGAAATAACAGCCGTACGCTTCCCGCCCGGTGGCGCCGGTCACAAGCGCCGCCGGGCTTTATCTCACCGTAAACGCGCGAAACCTGACGGATTCATGTTCAGCTATTTTTGCAAACGCCTGCTCGGCCTGCTTCCCACGCTTGTGATCGTGGCTGTGCTGGTGTTCTGGTTCGTGCACCTGCTGCCCGGCGATGCGGCGCGGCTGGCTGCCGGTCCGGAAGCGGACGAGTTTACGGTCGCCATGGTCAGGCACGATCTCGGGCTCGACCTTCCACTGCATCAGCAGTTCGCGCGTTTTTTCCGCAATGCGCTACACGGCGATTTTGGCATGTCGATCCGCTCCAAGCGGCCTGTCTCGCTCGAAATCGGCGATCGATTCATGCCGACCTTGCTGCTCACCATCGCCAGCATGGCGTGGTCGGTGGTGTTCGGGATGGGAATCGGCATAGCCTCGGCGGTGTGGCGGAATCGCGCGCCGGACCGTCTGGGAATGACGCTGGCGGTTTCCGGCATCTCGTTCCCTTCCTTTGCTCTCGGCATGCTGTTGATGGAAATTTTTTCGGTGTGGCTGGGCTGGCTGCCGGCCATCGGCGCCGACTCCTGGCGCAATTACATCCTGCCTTCGCTGACGTTGGGAGCGGGCGTTGCCGCGGTCATGGCGCGCTTTACGCGGTCGTCGTTTATCGACGTCATGCAGGAAGACTACGTCCGCACGGCTCGCGCCAAGGGCCTGCGCGAAAGCGTCGTGGTGGCGAAGCATTGCCTGCGCAATGCATTGATCCCGGTGGTAACGATGATGGGCCTGCAATTCGGCTTTCTGCTGGGCGGCTCGATTGTCGTCGAGACGGTATTCAACTGGCCGGGACTTGGCCGGCTGCTGGTCGATTCGGTCAGCATGCGCGACTACCCGGTCATTCAGGCGGAGGTGCTGCTGTTCTCGATGGAGTTCATCCTGATCAACCTGGTCGTAGATGTGTTGTACGCGGTCATCAACCCGGTTATCCGCTACAAGTAGGGGAGAAATGGCAACAGTCGAAACAGCAGGGGGCGTGGCTGAATCCTCCGCTGAGGTGCGCACACCATGGCGCGAATTCTGGCGCAAGTTTCAACGGCAGCATGCCGGGGTTGCGGCTGGAGTATTCGTGCTGCTGCTGGTGCTGGTGGCGATTCTGGCGCCGCACCTGGTGCCGTTCGATCCCGAGAATTATTTCGACTACGATGCGCTGAACGCCGGGCCTTCCGCCAAACACTGGTTCGGCGTGGATTCGCTGGGCCGTGACGTCTTCAGCCGCATCGTAATGGGCGCGCGCATCTCGCTGGCCGCCGGATTCTTTTCGGTGGCGCTGGGCGCGCTGGTCGGCACCGTCATGGGCCTGGTGGCGGGTTACTACGAGGGCTGGTGGGATCGCGTGTTCATGCGCATTTGCGACGTGCTCTTTGCCTTTCCCGGCATTCTGCTGGCGATCGGCGTGGTCGCAATCCTCGGCAGCGGCATGACCAACGTGATTTGCGCGGTTGCCATCTTCAGTATCCCGGCATTCGCGCGGCTGGTGCGCGGCAACGTGCTTTCGGTCAAGCACCTCACGTACGTGGAGGCGGCGCGGAGCATCGGCGCGTCAGACTTCACGATTATTTTTCGGCATATCTTTCCCGGAACGATTTCGGCAATCGTGGTCTATTTCACCATGCGCATTGGCACGTCCATTATTACCGCCGCCAGCCTCTCTTTTCTGGGCATGGGTGCGCAGCCGCCAACGCCGGAGTGGGGCGCGATGCTGAACGACGCGCGGGCTGACATGGCGATAGCGCCGCATCAAGCTATCTTTCCCAGCCTGGCCATCTTCCTCACCGTGCTCGCATTCAACTTGTTCGGCGACGGCTTGCGCGACGCGCTCGATCCGAAAATCGATCGAAGATGAAGTCGCGGGCCAAAGTTTCCAGAAGACTGGCGGCAAACTAGAGCGGTACCATCGTAGGTATATCCCGACATATCAGACTGTCATGGCGAGCGAAGTCGAGCCACCTTTTGTTTCTGCTGCCGAAAAACAAAGGGTGGCTCCGCTCCGCTTCGCTTCAGAATTGCGCATAAATAACTTGTACATGTAGCGAATGTATTGTAGTCTAACTGCATGAAGCGGAATGGACTAAACATAGCGACATAAGTAATTGCGTATGTTAAGAGATTGTGTTTTCATGGGGACATGAAAGCACTTCGCATTGCCGACTCCGCAACTGTGGTTCTCGGGCTGCAAGACGAGATTCGACGATCCGAAGAATCACGCTACGATCACCGCTTGCATGGCGTGCTCTTAGTGGCTCAAGGCTTGACCTGCCCGGAAGTCGCTGGCTTGCTGGGCGATGCTCCCCGCTCGGTCGAATACTGGGTGGGGCGGTTCGAGGAGGAGGGGTTGGCGGGTTTGCAGGAAGGCGAACGTCCCGGTCGGCCACGCCGTTTGAGCCGAAAGCAATTGGGGGAGGTAGATACCGTTCTTCGCAAGGCGCCGAGAGAGGTAGGTATGGGCGGCAATTTATGGGACGGCAAGACCCTGGCCGCATGGATCGAACGACAGCATGGAGCCAGCTTAGGGGTACGCCAGTGCCAGAGACTCTTTCGACAATTGGGGTTCCGTTTACGCAAGCCGCGTCCGATGGTGGCGCAGGCGGACCCAGAACGACAGAAAGCGCATAAAAAAAACTCCAAGCCCTGATGGCAGATCCGAACGTGGAGCTGTGGGCGACCGACGAGGTGCATTTTCAGCAACATGGGTCGCGCTGCCAGATGTGGATTCCGCCGGAGACCAAAGATCCGATTTTGCTGCATCATCCCACTCGCCGCAGCGTAGGCTACTTTGGTGCTGTTCGGCTTCGCGACGGCAAGTTCTTCTTCCATCGCGAGACGGACAAGTTCAACGGTGTCACCTTCTTCGCATTCCTGAAAGCTCT
>Ga0187889_10001325_pt1 | contig 26691 bp, 28 predicted proteins | sample June2016WEW_7_10_2_FD_132992 | JGI IMG/M metagenome (GOLD analysis project Ga0187889, IMG submission 132992) | Peatland microbial communities from SPRUCE experiment site at the Marcell Experimental Forest, Minnesota, USA - June2016WEW_7_100 | ecosystem: Environmental > Terrestrial > Soil >... | reverse complement strand
GCCCTTTGGGTTCCGGCTTGGAAGGGGCATCTGCTTCGTTGGCGCTCCTCGACGATGTGCACCGACATCGCCTGCGTCGCGCCGCCTTGCATCTGCCCCTTCCAAGCCAGGAACGCGGCCCCTCCCAATTCTCAGACAGGCTCCTAGCCTCGAAGTCTCGAAGGCTCCAATCTTGGAGCCTTTGAGGCTTCGAGGCATGCATCTCCACATCGCCATGGAAAAAGGCCGGCCAAGCTCCCTCCGTTATTTTGAGTCTTCGAGTCTTTGAGCCTTCGAGTTAAACTCTAAGGCTCAAAGGCTCGAAGAAAGCGCTGGAGGAATTCATGGAACAGAGGCAGTTGCCGATTACCTGTCCCGTGTGCGGCCGAAAAAACAATTTCCCGCTCGAAATTCTGGTTGAAGGAGCCGTTCTCAGCTGCCCGGTGTGTAAAGTGAAGCTTTCGCTGCACGGACACATGTTGAAAGAAATTCAGTCGGATATAGAGAAGTTGAAGAAACAAAATAACTGACTACGGAGCGCACAAAAAGCACGATGGTGCATTTTCGCGTATTCCGTGGTTTTATGATTTGCCGAGGACTCCATGATTTTAACCAGGGATAAAATATTGGCTGCGGTGCAGGCGGGTGAAATCAAAATTGACCCGTTCGACGAAGGAGCGCTGGATGCCGCTTCCTACGATTTGACTTTGTACAACCAGATCCGGGTGTTCATTGAGGGGCTGAATGAAATCGATTTGAACGATATGGCTCAGGACGCACATGCCTTGTTGCGCATCACGCGTATCGTGCCGGTTCCGGCTGAGAGCTACTATCTGCTCAAACCGGGAGAATTGGTGCTTGGCATGACTGTCGAAAAGCTCACCCTGGCGCCGAACATCGCGGGGTCGCTGGAGGGGCGGAGCCGCTTTGCACGCATGGGGCTTATGGTGCATATAACCGCGAGTTTCTTGCAGCCCGGGATCAGAAACACCCGCCAGGTTTTCGAGATCTTTAATGCGAGCCGAAATGCAATAAAGCTCCGATCCGGAGTCCGGATTGCACAGGTTGTTTTTGAAAGATGCGAAGGAAGCGCCGTCTACGGCGGCGTTTTTGCAAACCAACGCAGGTTATAGTTTCTTTTAAATTGCCGATTCAACGGTAGAAATATCCACGAGTCCGCGGCATCCATAAAGGGCCGGCAATACTTTTTCAGGCGGATATTTCCTTCTCAGCTCTGCTACTTTTTCGGTCCCTGCACGGTAGGCGGGCAGGCACATTCTGCCGAGAAGTGGATGCCGGCCCCAGGCGCCCGACAGCGATTCGGCACGCTCTTCGGATACAAGATAGTCGCTCCGCAGGACAGCGGCGACCTCTTTTTGATCCAGACCTTCTTTCCAGGTGAGATACGCTGCTTGATTTTTGGCGTCGTCCTGAAGCAAGGCCAGAAGCACTCCAATCTGCAGATCGGTGTCGGGAAGTTCGTCGACCTCGGTCACGCCGTATGCAATCAGAATGGCATTGTTGGCCAGACCCTCAAACAGCGTTGCGCCCGGTGTATTCATGGTCAGTACCGTTCCTTCAAAACCGATTTTGTTGCGCTCATACAGATTTTGCAGGAATGCGAATGTGGTGACATGTCCCGGCGTGACCTCGTGGCTCACGAGTTGCTGAAATTCCGGTACGGAAATGTTCAGCGAGGCGTTGATTTCGTAGCTGGCCTCGTATTCGGGACTTCCGTCCTCTTTCCGCGCCCTTCCCAGGTAGTTCATGGAGCCGGAGAACCATGCGCCCGTGATCGGCAGAAACCGGATATTCGCGAGCGGTACGGAGTGGAAAGCTTTCGGAAGGCAAGGAAGGAGGTTTTTCCGAGTGAGGTTTTCGAATTCCGCTATAAAGGCGGAGCTCAGGGCCGGAATCGAATTCTGTGGAATCGCCCGCTCCGTACGCCATGCATCCACGGCGGCAAAAAGTTCATCATTCCCCGATGAAGGATACCCCGAATGATGAAGGAGCGTCCTCACGCGTTTGCGCTTTGCCGCAGGATTTGAAGGCTGCGGGTTGAGACCGGTCGAGGCGCGAACACACCGCTCAAAAGGAACCCTTCCGCTCATTCCCAACTGCTCCATGGCCAAATCCCACATGACCTCCAAGCAGGGAACCAGTCCCTTCAGATAAGACCGGCGGCGCGGGGGCAAAGCCTTGAGTTTGTCGGCCATTTTGTGAATAGCGCCGCGCACATCGACCGCCGCCACGTAGAATTCAATCGCGCGCCGGTCCGGATTCTTTGCCCCGACTCCACCCGTTTCGCGCAAGCGCGCCGCGGCCGGATGTGTATACGCCTGCGGCAGCGGAGCGCGGGAAAACCATGAATCGGCGATCAGTCTTCCTGTCCCCGAAGGGTGCATGACATCTCCGCCCCAAAGCGTATCAATCCCGATCACAGCATCAGCGGTCAGGCGATCAAATTCCGTAAACTCCTTTGCTGCATGCATCTCCATTCCTCCTTTGCCTTTGAGCTTCACTCCGAATTCTCAAAGACTCGAAGCTGCTCATCTCACAATCCCGCACTTCTGGATAAAGCCTGAAAACTCCTGGCCGGCGACGCTTTGAAACGTGAGTTGAACAGTCTCTCCTTCCAGGTCCTCGCAGGGCTTAAAGCCTGGCTTGACGGGCCTGCCAACGGATTCATACTGGACTTCGAAATAATTCTCTGCGCGAAATCTATATTGTTTGCCACCCGATTCAACCACGATATCCATGGTTGCGGGGTTCTCGCATTGGACGGACTTGACCACTCCGGTCATTCTTCCTGCCGGTCCTCTTTCGATTGGCGTCTTCAGTTCGTTTTTATTACGGCGTTCCTCAATTTCCTTCGCCTGCTGTCGAACCTCCTCCTCGCGTTTTTGGGATTCAATGATTCTGTCCTGGCTGCTTTTTATTTTGGAGAGAAGTGACTGCACGGTATTTCTGTCTTGCTCCGACTCGGCGACTTTGGCGATCTCTTCGGCTTCTCGGGAGGCCTCTTCGTACTTTCCAAGTGCGATTAAGATCTGACAGACATTCAGACGGTGTCTCAGCTCCGCCGGTTCGAGACTGGCCGCTTTGATCCCCATTTCGAGTGCTTCCGGTAATCTCGTGTTTTGCGTCAGCAGGATTTTTGCCAGCATGCTATAGGTGGGCACGTAATTCGGATTGATCTCGAGTGCCTTGCGTAAGTAAGTTTCCGCAGTTTGGTAATTGCCACCCTGTTCGTATTCCGCTTTGCCGGCATAAAATTGGGCAAGGAAGTTTTTTGAATCGGCTTGTGCCGCAACCAGGAAATATTTCTGCGCCTGTTCCTGATTTCCGAGTCTCAGGAAAACCAACCCCATTCCCTCATTGGCATCGACGCTGTGTGCATCCTGCTGCAGCGCCTGTTCAAGCATTGCCTTGGCCTCGTCGGGTCTGTTTGCGGCAATGAGGCACTGACCTCGCAATGCCAGCGATTCTGCCTGTGTCGGCGTCCGGACAGTGAATTCCTCTTCCTTCACCTTCAGTTCTGTAACAACTTCGTAATGACCCATCGCGGGTTCATCTACACGGAGTCTCCTGCGATTCTGCTCCAGGTATTTTCCAAAATCCTCATCCAAAATCTTTAGGTCGCCGAATGCACTCGCCCTGGCCTCCGGTTCAGCAATGCCGTCCTTCAGAAGCCTGAGAAACTGCTTGAACTGGCTGGCATGCGCGCCTTTTTCGTCCAGCATCAAATAATGGGTCAGCGCCCATGATCGTGCATAGAAGGCCTGTTTCGTGTCGGCTTGGGTGTAATAAGGCGATTGATCGGTCACTGTCATGAGAACCGGGAGCGGTATCCTGGATTGCGACCGCAGATGGCGAAGCAATTCCGGACTTTCATCTCCCAAGCTGGATTTCCTGTCAGAAAGTTTGGCAAACGCGAGCAGTTCCGCCAAGCCTTCGTCCAGCCACAGCGGCAGCTTCCGATAGTTTAATCTCATGACCATGTGAACGTATTCGTGATAGACGGTATGGTTTACCCAATCACCCGGAACATCAAGCCGGAGCGCGACGAAACGCATTTCCGAATTACCCATGAAAATGCCTGCCGTCTCTGCTGCATTCTTTTTCAGCCGATCCTTGGGAAGGAGAGCTTTCAAGCCGTCGCCGTCCTTCATCGCAAAAACGATGAGAGGAGATCCGGCATCCATCTTGTGATCGGGGGGCAGAAAATCCTCAAGCAGCACCCGGAACTGCTCGAACGATTTTGCCGTTTTCCTTGCCTGCATTGGGGAAGCATCGCTGATGACGGTAAAATGCGGGCTCCTGGCTTCAGTCCAGACGTCTTCGCGCGCCATGCAGACCTGGACTGAAATCAAAATGCAGAGGCTGAAAAGAGGACTGATTCTCATGGAGCGGTGCATTTCTTTGTTTACGCGGTAACGCGTGAACCCGTGAACGCGCAAACGCTTACTTCGCAGTTAAATTTATAACTCCGAGCCATAATTGCCCTTAGGTAAACCCCCGGCTTTGCCGGGGAGACTCCCATAGTTTGACATTTTCGGGAGTCATGTAGAAATTAAGTCTCCCCACCGTGAACCGCTCAAAGTTACACGGCAAGGAGACTTTTAATGACTGATTATGAGAGCCTAAAACATACGAGATGGGAATGCAAATACCACGTGATCTTCATACCGAAATGGCGCAAGAAGCGGATCTATGGTCAGCTTCGGAAGGATCTGGGATCGGTCCTCAGAGAACTCGCGCGACAGAAGGAAAGCCAAGTCGAGGAAGGGCATTTGATGGCAGATCACGTTCACATGCTGGTTTCGATTCCACCAAAGTATTCGGTTGCGCAAGTAGTTGGATACATAAAAGGGAAGAGCGCTATCCATATTGCGCGAACGTATATGGGAAAGCGGCAGAACTTTGTGGGCCAGAATTTCTGGGCACGAGGATATTTTGTTTCAACGGTCGGCCGAGATGAAGCTACGGTTCGGGAATACATTAGGAAACAGGAACAGGAAGACGAGCGGCTGGATCAGCTGCAAATGTTCAAATAAACACTTGCCACCTGGGGTGGCTCACAATAACCGCTTTGAGCGGTTCATGGTTTTCAGGCCTCGGGCTTTGCGGGAGGTTTATGACTGGTACAGGCGGTGATAAGCCATCCCGATCGATGACAAGCCTATCAAGTTCTTTCTCACCTTCGGTCCGAGGGCCTTGGCAGCTGCAAAAAGGATGATCATCGCGATCATTGTTCCTATCAGTGTTACATAAAACGCCAGAAGCAAAACAACTCCTCTTTCCGGCGACTGCCGCCAGCCACTCAGCACGATGGGACCCAAAACAACACTCCAGCCCAGATATGGATTTGGATTCAGCCAGTTCACAACTGCCGCTTTCCATAAGCTGTTGGAGTTGGATTGGGGAGGGACAGAGCTTTTCGCTTCAAAGTCGCGCCACGATTGCCATGCCTCAAACGCCAGGTACAGAATAAATATTCCCCCGATGAGCCGCAAATACTGCACAACACCGGATGGCACCTGACTTAGGACGGTCAAGACCAGTATTGCCACAGGGACGTCGCTGACCAGCGGCGAAAACGCCGCCGGGATCGTCCGCCGCCAGCCCGCGGCAATGGCTTGTGAGATCAGATACATGCAAAGAGGACCAGGAGTGACCGCGGCGGCAAAACCATAAGTCAACCCTGTAATCAGATATGAAAGCATACATTTTGCTCGCTTCTAAAAAACAGGTATATCATGATCGATTCTTCCTTTTGGAATGAAATACTATAAAGAACCCTAGTGCCGGTAGCACTGGCGTTTTAATACTCCCTAAGGAGAAACAGCTTTGTTCGGTGCAATTGAGGCCGGCGGCACAAAGTTTTTATGCGGGATCGGCACGGGACCTGATGATCTGAAATCCGTTCAAATCCAGACCGCAACGCCCGAATCGATGATGAGAGAGGCCATCAGCTTTTTCCGGAACAGCGACGCCCCGATCCGCGCGGTGGGGATCGGCTCTTTCGGGCCAGTGGATTTCAATCCCCGATCTCCCGCCTTTGGTCACATCACATCGACTCCGAAGCCGGGCTGGGCAAATTGCGATCTGGCAGGAATGATTGCGCGCTCTTTGGAAGTACCGGTCGGATTTGACACCGCAGTGATCTCAGGAACCACGGATGCATGGTCAACCTGAATAGCCGGAGCTATCCCTGGCAGGGCTTATCTTGATGCGCTGAGGAAGGCCGGGTTCGATTCAGCGAAAATCTTGGGCAAGACCGGTTATGTTACTTCTCGCTATACAGAAGCCAATTACATCCTGGCAATTCGATGAAAGCAGGAATGCTGCCTGGAGGGCCAATGCATTTAGATACTTGCTTAAGCAGTCGAGTATCTAATGAGTTTAAGAAAAGTTCTTGCGAACCGCAGAATATCGAGCACCGAATGTCGAATATCGAAGTGCCGGCTACACTGGCTTCACTTCTGCGGTTCGATATTCTAAATTTCAAATATTTTTGCTTAGGATTTAGTTTGACTTCCGTTTAATCAGATATATCGGGTGCTGGGAACCGATGAGCGTATGGCCTGTCATCCGGCACCATGCAGGCAAATCCTCGGGCGCACCCGAATCCAATGCCCTCAGTTTGAAAATCTGGCCGGGTTTCAGAGTGTTCATCCTGTTGCGAAGTTCCAGCACGAGATCTCCGCATCCGATATTGCCCGCGTCCCATTCTGCATCGTAATTCGAATCCACGCCGGGAATCGGCATTTCATTCAGAACTGAGTTCGATAGCTTCCATTCTTGATCGGTGTTACCTGTGGATGCAGCCGGCCAGAGACAACGCGGGAGTTGGCCGGGCTCAAATCCTTCCTCTCGGCTTGCCCATCGCCATCCCTGGTAATGGCAAGATCGATGAGCGATATAGGCAAAGATGTGGTCCCTTAAAGCCTCTCTCTCATATCCCATCGCGGCGGCAAGGCAAGACCAGCATCTGGGAGCGTCTTTGAATCCCATGGTGAGGCTCATCAAGGCTTCGTGGCCGCAGATTGACCCTCCACACTCATCGCAGGGACGACCCTTCGACGATTTTATATCGCGCAATAAAGCTTCAAGTTTGATCTGATCTTCTGGATCCAGTTCTTCATGCATACCGCTACCCTGAACACCGGAGGATAATGCTCGCTTTTCTATTCCTATCCGTGTTTTTCCCTCAGGTGGCGTGCCGCTTTCACAATGTTTCTCATCTTGCGCGCGGCGCTCTCTTCGTCGTTGACGCATCTGTTGGCGAAACATCCAAAACCGCAGTCGGGATTGAGGAAGATCTGTTCCGGCCGGTAATACTTGAGCGCCCTCTCCGCATTACGGATGATGGTTTCAACGCTTTCAATTTCCTCGGTTCGCGGATTAACAACGCCAAGTCCGATTTCCCGATCCGAGAGCGATCTTCCCACGACATCCACATCGCCGGCTCGTGGCGTGGCATATTCGAGGACGAACTGTTTCACGCCGATCTGCTTGAAGCAGGGGATGAGCGGCTCGTAATCTCCGGAAAGAAGCACCTCCTCGGAACGGCTCCAGTTGCCGCGGCAGACGTGAAGGCCAATTCGCAGTCCTTGCACTCCTTCGATGACCCGGTTCAGAAGCTCCGCTGCATATTCCAGTTCAGAACCCGCATCCCGGCGGGTCGCGAGAGTGGCTCACATGAATGTCCGCCGCTCATTTTCCTTCGAAAAGACAATTTCGGTGAGAACGGGCTCGTCAAACTGCACAAACTCGCATCCTTCGGCAGCCAGATCCATGAGTTCCTCCCGAAGGATTCTTACCACGTCATCTCCCATTTCCTGCTTGTCGCCATAAGCCTTTGAGGTGAAATGCCCGACCCACATCGCCCGAGTCAGCAGATAGGGGCCGGGAAGAGTGATCTTGACCGGTTTGTCCGTAAGTTTTCGCAAAAACCTGAGTTCGTTAACGGCCAAAGGCTCTTGCCGTGACAGCTTGCCCATGCATGTAGGATTCTTGATCGCTGAGGCCGGAACATCCAGAGTTGTGAGCATCTCTTCGAAGCCGGCTTTATCCTCAACCGTTTCGAGCATCTCTGCCAGAGACATCAGACGAGTACCTGAGACCTTATCCGTAATGAAGGAGTAGAAATTGTCCCGCCTTTGTTCCCCGTCTACGATGATGTCAACCCCTGCATCGAGCTGAATCTGCACACATCGCCGGACTTCTTCGTCGGCAATAGAATTGAATTGTTCGCGTGAAATCTCGTTTTTCTGCTTCGCACGCAATGCTTTTAGCAGTTCTCTTGAACGAGGCCAGCTTCCGACTTGTGTTACTGAAAACATATTTTTGCCGTACAACCGCCGGATTGTGTTTTAGAGGATAGAGAGTTTGATTTTCAGATCAACCGCTTTCTTGAGCGTAGTGGCCAAAGGTGAGCGCCCCAGCGTCCGATCCCACGCTTCTCGAACCTTTGCCTGGTCTTCGAACGATGAGACAAAAAGCTTCATTTCTATTGAAGAGAACGAGGGGTCTCCTTCTTCGAGACCCAGATGAGCGAGGATATTGCTTAGTTTGCCGTTGATGGTCATCTCGATATCGTCAACCGCTAAATTGCTTTTTGCACATTCGGTGGCAAATCCCGTAGTGAGATCACCTGCAAGCGCTGCAAGAAGATATTCGACTGCCGATGGATGCTTATCCGATGCCTCGAAACTGGCTGGCTGTCCAACCTCGAGAGAAAAGTTTCTGCAATAGACAGTACTTTTCAGCCCTCCCGTGGAGCGTGCCCTGGCTCTCCATTCATACTCTTTTGCTCTGCTCTTGTCCTTCTCAAGGCTTTTTCCCTCCTCGACCGCAGTTACCGTTTTGCGGACAAAGTATCTGGTGAAGCCCTCGGCTTCAAGAAAACCCAAATACTCAAGACCGACCATTCTGCACCACGGCGGGAGGTCATTCTTCACGGTGGACTCCCGGCTCCGCATCTCGAAAATGCCGTGTTCGGGCACTCGGAGCATGTTCTCACGGATGAGAAGGATCAGACCGGAGCCGCAGTCCAGATCCCCCCCATCAAAAACGTGATCCGGTTTAATCGATTCGAGGTCGACTTTTCCGTCCATAATTCAGCACGCAGGAATTGTTCAATATGCGACTGACGGAGAGCCATTCGCAAGCCATTCCACCAATGCCGCTCCTCCAGCCGGCGTAGCGCCTTTGATTAGCTGGTCCTCACCGATATTGCGTTTCTTCATGCAGGGCGTGCATACAAGTATCTTGCCCCCTCCTGCAACGAATTTGTCGATAAGTTCTTTAAGCGGAGCGAACGGCGGCCCTTCCTTGATTTTTTCTGCTTCGCCTTTTACCGCGCACCACACGCCGTCCGTGCTCAGGAATACCATCGTATCTTTCTCGCTGCCGAGTGCGGCATTGGCAACCACGAAGCCTAGAGTCGCTTTATCTCCATCCGTACGACAATGAGTTATTGTTACACAAAATGCACCTGCCATCAGTCTTGCTCCTTTCTTCTCCAGATTATTTCAATCATGCCATAGACGAGGCCAAATATTGAGACTTCTTTGGATGCGAGCGGTCTAGCTCTCCGAAATCAACCAGCGAATGATCGGCATAAAATTGTCTTACGATTTTGAAGGGAAAGTCCTCAATCTGAGCATCGTCGATATGGATCTCCCGTTTTGTGTTTTCAAGCGATCCGGATTATTCGCACGCTTGCTTAAAGGCCGTGATTTTGCACAAATCCAGTGCGTACAAACAATTCTAATGGATTATCAAAAGTATGTTTGATGAGTGCATCCCGAACTATGCCCGCGAGAAAGTCAGCGCATCCAAACCCAGCCAAAATTGAGAAGGCGATTGTTTTCAACTATCCAGAAGGGAAAGATTCACGATTTTGGATTAGCAAATGAAAAATCGGCCTTCCACAAGTAATGGGTCCGACCCCGAAACAAGTCATTGGGTTGGGCCGATAGGCGGCATAAGCCGCATTCTCCCTCAATTCTCCAGAACGGCACCGTGCTTCCAGCTCAGATAAATCCCTTTATGTGAACCTTCCGATTTCCTATAGGACCGTAGACTTCGGCATTGCCCGGTGGGCCTTCACTCTTCAGCAATGCCGCCTCGGCCACAAAAGCTGTATTCTCGCCGCTTGGCGCACTTGACCCGTAGAAATTGTGGACGAGAAGAATTTTAACAACCAATGAAACGGTCGATAGATCCTACACTGGAACTCTATGGTTCATGTAGTACCATTTCTTTGCATACAGCCTGTAACGTAACAATCTGTATTTCATCAAGTTGGATCGGCTGAAAATTGAGGTGGGATCGGGCAGATCGTCTGCGGCGATTCTAAACAGGATGCCGCCAACTCCACGCCACGACACGTTGTCGCCCGCTCCAACGGCGAAACTGTACCGGTAATGTGCGCCGACCTGCTCTGCGACCGAAGCGTTGAATTGGCCGTAGGGATATACGAAGGAATCCACCGGCTGTAGCAATTTCTCCTCGATCACCTCTTCCGATTTTTTGATCTCATCGTCAAGGTGACGCGAAAAGAGCAAATTTTTATGAGAGTAGGAGTGTGAGGCAACCCTCACCAGGCCGCTCCCGCAGAGTTCACGAAGTTCCGCCCATGTGCAAAACGGAACGGCAGTTGCATAGGTTGTGCTCTGCATCATTTGGTCCGTCGGCACGCTGAGGCGCTTTTCGCTCCCGATTCCGCCATCTGCCTCAAGAATGAATCTCGGCGCGACCGCAAGGAGCACCCGGATGCCTGTTTGCCGAAGCAGGGGGAAAACATATTGATAGAAGCTGTAACTTGCGTCGTCAAAAACCAGACAGACGTTCGGGACGTCGTCTGACAATGCTTCTCCCGGCAATACCACATTAAAACTTTCGCTGATGTACCTAAAGTGTTGCTCAAGGATGAGGCGGGAATTGGAATCCTTATCCGCCTCTACCCGATGGTACATGCAACAAAGTAGCATGCAGCCTCCTGTCGTGACAGCATGTTTCGCCCCTTCACGCGGCTTAGTTATCTGCGCAAATATACACTATTCGACAATATCATCAAACGGTTGCCGAAGATTTTTTGGAGCCGATCGGTGGCATTAGCCGCATTTTCCCTCAATTGTCCGGTACTACGCCTTGCTTCCATTTCCGATAGATCGCTTTATGAAAACATTCCCATTTCCTATGGGACGAGCAACGCTTCCAGTCTACGTCGCGCAAAGATAAACCGAGCTGGGGAAATGGCCCGGGCTGTCAGGTTCCTCCAGCAGACCGTCTTGCATAGCGGCGGGCCGGTAGTTCGGCAACAGGGATTTCAATTCATCGGGCCGGGCATGGTGAAGCATGCTCAGCGAGGCAGCGATGGACCACCGGCTGTTGTTGATCAAGAAGGCGTGCAGCAGCGTGCTCTCTTCGGGGAAAAAGAGGGTGTTCAGAACTGACATCGGATAATCATACGGGAAATAGATGTCATGAAAATGCGCGAAGACTCCGGCCCTCAGCCGGGGAAGCACTTCAAGGATCAGCCGGTTGACTTCGCCGCCCGGGCGTACGGCGTGGGTGGAGTCGACAAAGAGGAAATCGCCTGCCGTCAGATTCGTCAGCGTTCCCAACTCGACGTTTTGAGCCTTCTCGCGGACTAAGGTGATCCATCGGCGCTCCGCCGCTGCGACGAGGTAGCGGGTCGGGAAGGGCTCGATGCAGAGCAGATCGGGCTGGTAGCCGGCTTCCTGCGCCGCCAGGAGCATGACCGCCGTGGAAACGCCGCAACCGATTTGGACGATTCTCCGAGGCCGCTTCGCCGTGATGAAGCAAAACAAGACATCCGATTCGACGGCTCCATAGCCGGCGTCCCCGTTTTCCCGGCAGGCCTGCTCGTAGATGCCGCCCCGGCGAAGCCGCTCCTGCCGGGACTCGCTGCAGCACTCGCGGACGAAGCGAATCTGCGCGTCGAGGTCCGCGCCGCCTACGCCGACCATCGTCGACGCGCGCCGCCAAGAGGCCGTCCGCCGCAATTCTCCGATGTCTGGGATCGAGGAATAGAAGTGACGCGGCAGAACGTCCCACCCAAACTGTTGTCCCAAGACAAAAAGGCGATGCCAGGCGATTTTAAGCGTCTCGTGCAAGTTTCGATTGACGGAGAACATCGGATCCCTATTCTACACCGCTCGGTTTTCCGATACAACGGCGGTCGGATGACCTTTGGAGAAAACCTGGCGGGCTTCCGGACTTTCCTGGGTTCGCGACGCTTGACGTTCCCGTTGCTGGGCGTTCCCGGATTTGTCTGTCTTTCCGATTTTATCCGGGTGATCGCCTACGAAGAGTTCGGGTACACCAATTCCCCAGTACGGAATCCTGCTTCCACTTCAGATAGATCGCTTTATGAAAACATTCCTATTTCCTATGGGACCTTTGATTCCGCCATTGCCCGCGATTTTACTCCAGATTGGGGCGATAGAGTGCGCAGAATCAAGCAGCGCGTCGAACCGGGAACGGATGTGGAAGCGCTGATTTGTTCGATGGACTCGGAGCGCATGGAGTACGTTCGACTCCATTACAAACGGAATCGGCTGGATCACGGGACGTGGGCCGTGTTCCGCCATTTCTATCACGACGCCGCGGTCCCGATTGTCCAGCTCAGCATTGACCAAACGCAACCTGCGGCCTTCCATTTCGAACTCGGCAATAGACTCGCTGCGCTGAGGGACGATGGCATCCTCATCGCGGGCAGCGGAAACCATAACCTTCGGAAATATGCATGGGGACAGCGCATGCCCGATCCCTATGATTGGGCAGTTCGCTTCGAAAGAAATGCGAAGGAACTGATGCTCGCCGGCGATTACAAAGCGCTGATCAATTACGAAAGCCTCGGGCACAATGCCCTGCTTTCGGTCCCGACGCCCGATCACTATCTGCCGCTATTGTATGTTCTTGCCACCAGACAGGAGGGGGATGACCTCAGTTTTCCCGTTGAAGGGATTGAGGGGGGATCCCTGTCGATGCTCACTGCGCGTATAGGTTAGGCCGATCGATGGCATAACCGGTGATTTTCTCACAATGATTGGTCCATAAAATAGGTGCAGCCCAAAAGCCGGAATTTTCTCATTCAAAATGACCCAGAAAATGGGGAGCGCCCAATGGTGGATTTTACACCTTAGTCACTGGTCCTAATTGGGGGAGTTTCTTAAGAAAGCCGCGGGAACTGATATTCAGTAATTCATTGAAGGTTAGTTCCTCCATCAAAATATGCTCTGGAGGTTGTCCATATGTACTTTTACTTTCTCTCTGATTTCGTTAGTTTTCGCCGAATCCAATTGTAACAGATTTGTAGACAATGCTTTTTCAACTTCTACTGCAGACTCTTCTTCTACGCTATACCCCATTGACTTCACCAACAGATTGGCAAAGTGGACGATCAATAGCTCTCTTGAAATAGGATCGGCTTTCTCTGGATTGTCATGGAATAAAGCTATTTGCTGATGCAGGCTTGAGAACCCCCATCTCTTAAGCAGAATGGCGCCAAAGGGGCCATGGTTTTTAGAAAGAGTGTCAAAAAATTCGGCGCGATTATTCTCATCATCAGCAATATCGATATCCAGTTCTCCCATGATCTGCAGAAAAAACAGCTTCCCGATGTCGTGAATCAAACCCATCGTAAAAACTTCTTCCGGTTCTTTCATATGAATGATCTCACTAGTAAATTGCGCAGCAAGGCCACAGCTGAGAGAATGCTTCCACAATTTCTCTATCAATTCCCTATTCTTCTTTTTTTGCGTGGCATAGAGAGATTGGTTGCAGATGATCCTGACATATTGCTTTGTTGCAGTAAGGCCCAAGCGGCTAATTGCCTGCTCCACCGTTGTGTTTTCTGCCATGCCCCCGAAATATGCGGAGTTTGAGACACTGATCAGTTGTGAAGCAATAGAGATATCCTGTTTCAGAAGCTTTGCCATTTCTTGATAGCTTTTTTGATTCTTAATCATCTCTTCAAATTGAATCTGTATGTTGGGAGGGCTGGGCAGCGTGATCTCTCCTTCTTTTAGCTGCGATATAACGTCATTAAAACGAGGTCTCGTCGGTTTACTTTGCGTATCCGGACCTCCAGCAATCTGCTGTTCCAGTTCTTTCACTTTTTTATTCAGCTCAACAATTGTTTGTTTCAGCTCTTCGTACTGCTCGAATTTCTGAATCGCCTCCTTCATCAGGACATTCACAATGTCATAATATTGGTCCGTCTTTATGATGTAGTTAAACGCACCCAGGTTCAGGGCTTCAGCGGCACATTGGGGATCATTGGGAGGTATTACCATCAGAACGAGAAGGGAGGCTTTTTTCAGAATCTCCACAAGAAAATCAGTCCCATGAGATTCCGTAAAATTGCTGTCGAGAAGAACAAAACGAATATTTTTCAGGTCTCCGGTAAGCTCTGCGGGAGATGGAATAACAACGGCATCGAACTGTTGGCGCATAATTTCGATCAGTTTCTGCCCTTCCGCACGGTCCTTATTTGCTATCAGAATTCTCTTCACGGCGTTGTCTCTCTAAAATGAAGATCATCAAAATCCTGAAACCGGATCCAGCCTCGCGTTTCTTTTCAAGTTGCGCCATCCTCATTTAGCACGCCATAACCTGGCTGGTGTTAATCCAACAAGCGTTTTGGAAAAGTGATCCTGCGCAATCTGTGAGTTGATAACGAGTGATTTATAAAACGCGGTATCCGGGAATACAAGCTGAAAGATTGGCATTGGAATAGAAATTTGCCAAAACTCCGCAATTGACGACTGGGACAAAGCGCAACGATTGGCCGATCAATTCAATCTGCGTGCACTCCACAAACGCCTGCACCAGTTCGCACGACGCTACTACCCCGCGATTCGGCATTTTCCAGTCCAGTACCACTGGAGCATCATACAGGCAGAATACGCTGCCGATATCATCGTCTTCCGCCAAGCCTGCCTGCAGGACATCTACGGCACGCTGACCCGAACTGCCATCCACGCGGTGAAAGCCGACAATATCGCCCCCTTCCTCGGATGCAAGCTCATCTTGCTCCGGATGATGTAATTTGCTGCAGCCAAAGTGCAGGAACCGGAACGTGATAAAATAATCTCTCTACTTCAGTGGCTCGCGCATTTCCGGTACGAAAGGAAGGAGGATGGCATATGAACAGAACTCTTTCTATCTGTTTGCTGGCGTTGCTTGCTCTCGCAGCAATGCCGGTGTTTGTCGGTTGCACCAAAAACATACTAACGTGCCCGCCGGGATCGGCAGTAAAAACCAAAGTCATCCGCTTCATTTGTCCGAGATGCGGAGCCGAATACGAAGTGGACGCGATAAAATGCGCCGGAGATGCCCATTACCGGCTTGATACGACCTGCCCGGTGTGCGGTTACAATTACCGCTACAGCATTCCGCGATGGCCATATCCGTACCTATGGGACCAATACTATTTTTACAACGGATTCTGGTATGAGCATGACTACTGGAATAGGTATTGGGCTTATGGTTATCATGCCCCTGTTGCGCCAGTGCTAACTCCGCCACGGACCACCAGGCCGCCAGGAAAATCAGAGCCGCCACACATTCCAGCGCCGCCGATTCGGCAACCACAACCGCCACGCCGGGGCAACATTCAGCGACCACCCGTACCATTTGCCCCACCCGCTCCAATTGTGCGAAACCCGGCTCCTGTTATTCGGCCTCCAAGCCCACCGCCAGTGACAGTCCGACCAACACCGGAACCGGAGGCTCCTCCAGCGAGAAGGTAAAGCTGGAATTAACACAAACCAAGAGCGTCTCTGGCGACGCTCTTCTAAAAATCGGATCATGGCGGGCGAATTGACCCAACCATGTCCAAAGTGCGGATACCCGAATTTTCGGGGCTGGATTGAATCAACCGTGATGGGTGTCGAGTACTCGGAAGGCAATGCTTGCTTTTTCAAAGTTCTCAATTATCCGGAATTTATTGAAAGGTTGCGGATCTTTCGGCGTGTAAGCCTTTAGATGCATGATATCGGCAAGATTCACTCTATCTATTTATTTTTTGGCCTGGCAATCTATCAGCATTGTCTCGCAGGGCGAAGATAGTTGTTCCGGGGATAATTTAAAAACAAATTCGTAAGAATTGCTGAGTGCAGTGTCTACATAAGCAAGCAAGAATAACACTGAAGACATACAGTTCCGCCAGTCAAAGACAGAGTGGCCCCGCACAGATTACTTGGTGCCAATAGGTCGTGGGGAGATTGCATCGTCGAAAGGCATATCTGTGCACTACTGCTCATTCACCAAGTCAATATCCGGAACACCTCTGCCTTCTCAGTTCCGAGAGTGAGCAATTTTGACCAATCATGCATATTCCGCAGGTATAGCATTAAAAAGACTAGAAATGGACTGAGGGACTGTTTGCTCCAGCATGAGGAGAAGATCGGTTCGACGGAGAATCTTCTCCTCATGCGGGAGCAACTCGCAAACAGCCGCCGGCGCCGTCAGCCGTGGTGGAGACCTGCATGCGTAGGGGGGACCTGAGAGGACGATATGAGTGCGAAACAAATTTTCCTGGCATGTCTTTGGGGAGCAGCCGCATTCTACTCAGTGTGCTATGCAATTACACACAGATCTGCTAATGCGTTGCTGCTCTTTGCCGCGATCGCTCCCTTGCTGGCCGTTTTTGTCTGCTGGATGATCGATCGCGCCGCCCTGGAGCGACGAATCACGCGGCTCGAAGCCCGCTCTGAAATTGCGGATGAAAGGCGTCTCGCAGCACAAACCGATCTCGCAGGAGTCGGGCATAGATTGGAGGAGGTCGAAGCAATAGTTGAGTGTGCCGAAAAACGTCAAGTCGCAGGTGAGAATTTGGGAGTAAATCCCCTATACGAAGACTCGCCGTCCCGATAATTCAAAATCCGGTCAGCCCTGCATGATGCGGTGAGGAGGCGATGTCGATGCACATCGTCGACGACGAGAAACGCAGCGGTCGCAGTGCAACCCCCATGCGCCCTTCGGGTTCCGGCTTGGAAGGGGCATCTGCTTCGCAGGCGCTCCTCGACGATGTGCACCGACATCGCCTGCGTCGCGCTGCCTTGCATCTGCACCTTCCAAGCCAGGAACGCGGCTTCTTCCAATTCTCGGACAGGCTGCTAGGCTGCAGCACAGATGTATTTGGACAATAGACCTGCAGGGAAAGCTGGAGTTATAAAACCAAGCGGTGTTTCAAGCGCTGCGGAGTTCGTATGAACATTTTGCTCTACAATCCGGATAACGAAGTTACCAACAATTTTATGCCGCACCTTTGGATGTTTCTGCTCAAATCGCTCACACCGGAAGGTCACGAGGTTTTTCTCGTGGATGGCAACTCTCGCCGCTTGAACGAGACAGAACTGGTGCAGTACGTCCGGGAGAATAACATCGGCTTGGTTGGGATTGGCGCCATGACGCGCATGATAAGAAAAGCCTATCAGATGGCTGATGCGGTGCGTGCTGCCGGCGTTCCCGTTGTAATGGGAGGTCCGCATGTCACGGAATTGCCCGAAGAGGCTTTGGGACGCGATGGCGGATCTCGCCATGCCGATTCCGTGGCCTTAGGAGAGGCTGACCAGGTTTGGCCGGCTATCGTTGCGGACGCCGAACGGGGCATGCTGCAAGAAACCTATGCCGCTCTGGATGCTGCCGGTGAGGTACTGAAGCCTACCCTGGCTGATTACCCGGCGATTCCGTGGGATCGAATGGATCTGGATCAATTCAACCTTATCCGGCGCTTCCCAAAATGGGCACGATGGATGCTTTCATATGTCGGGATGAGCTGGCAGAGCTTTCACCTGGTTCCAATTGAAACCGGTCGGGGCTGCCCTTATGGATGCGAATTCTGCACCGTAACCGGATTTTTCGGTGACTCGATTCGCTTCCGGTCAAACGACAGTGTCGTCAACGAGCTCTTGAAGCTGAAGTCCCTGGAGAAACAGCAAAAAGGGAAGATCGCGGTCTTCTTTATCGATGACAATTTAGCCGTCAATCCAACACGCACCAAGTCCTTGCTGCGGGAAATCATCGCCCAAAATGCGCAAGTTCCCTGGGTGGGGCAGATAAGTATTAACCTGCTGCGGGACCAAGAACTGGTTTCCTTGATCGCCCAGAGCGGCTGCAGGTGGATCTTCATGGGTCTTGAGTCTATTGACTCGGCAAACCTCAAAAGCATGCGGAAAGGATTTAACAAGCCGGAAGAATACAGGGAGATTCTGGAAGGTCTCGCGCGGCACGGCGTTTATGCAATTACGTCCTTTATTTTTGGCATGGACGGCGAACGCCCCGGCGTGGCCAGACGCACCCTGGATGCTATCCTTTCCTGGCCCCCGGGGTTGCCCGTGTTCGGATTGCTGACCCCTTACCCAGCAACCCCCCTATACGAGCGGCTGGCTTTAGCCGGTCGACTCACCCGACCAAAGCATTGGCTGGAGTTCAAGCCTTTCAGCATGGGTTTTTCACCCTCTGCCATCTCGTCTGCGCAGGCGGAAGCAGAAGTGCGCGAGGCCTGGGAATCGTCCTACGCGCCGGAGGCCAACGCCTCCGCCATGCGGTGGTTGGAATCGCGGCCGCTTCCGGACCGCGTTATACATATGCTCTCCCGCCTTGCATTCCGCGGGATCTATTTCCCCCAGATGAGCCGGAAGGACTGGTTAGGGATTCTCTTCCAAAATCGAAGTTCCATTTTCAGGGTGATCACGCAAGCACTGATGATGAAACTCAGGTCACGACCACCTCTCCCCCGAAGCCCCGTTGGACTGACTCGCGGACATATGCGCAGAGACTTGTGAGCAGCCTGCAACATCGCCTGCGTCGCGCCGCCTTGCATCTGCTCCTTCCAAGCCAGGAACGCGGCCCCTTCCAATTCTCGGACAGGCTCCTAGCATGGCCAATGATGCAGAATCTCAAAGGAGGCAAGGTAATCCCTTCAAATACGCTATTCCGCCCTGGAGACGCTGAACGCACAGGATCGTCGCGAAAAGACCTTTGCGGCTCTCATTCATGAGCTGCTCTGCTGAGCCTTCACGGGTTATCGTTGTCTATCCTATGGTAACGGCGCCGACTTGCCTGGCATCTTCCATGGCAGGCAGAACCTCCGCGATGGGCCGTGGCAGACCGATATGGTATCCCTGCGCGTACTGGACGCCGCTGTCCCGAAGCACGCAGACCGAAGTTGCGTCGGCAACAAACTCAGCGACGGTCTTTTTGCCCATCCCTTGCGCAATCGAGACAATAGCCTGGACCACAAGCCGGTCCACCGGATTCACGCTGAGCCCGCGGATGAACTCGCCGTCAATCTTGAGGTAATCAAAGGGGAGATTCTTGAGGTAATAAAAGGATGCGAGACCCGCGCCTGCGGCAAATTGGCGACAGCTGCCGTTTCGGTTATTTCGAAAACCAGATATGCGGGATCAATCCCTCCCTCCACCAATGCATTTTCGATAAACCCGGCCAGTTTGGGATCGGCAATCGACTTGCCCGAAAGGTTCACATTGAGCGCTACCCTTTGCCCGCCGCATTTGTATGCTGCGATCAGTGCAATCGCCTTGCGCACTACCCAGAGGTCAATCGCCGGAATCAAGCCAAGCCGTTCTGCGATGTATAGAAAAGCGTTTGGGGTCAGGGGATTGCAGCCTTCCGCATCCAGCAGCCGCAGCAACAGCTCATATTGGCTGATCTCATTTGTCTCGAGATTCAGGATCGGTTGGCAGTATAGAACATATTGATTCTTTTCAAGCGCCTGGCGCATCCGATCGGCTTCACTATACCAGGGTGTCCCCCGATCCCGCTCTCCCAGCAACGGCTTGTAGACGACAAAACGATTTCGGCCTTCCTGCTTGGCTCCATACATTGCAACATCGGCATGCTCCAACACCTCCAGATCGCTGAAATTTTCAAATAAGGCGACCCCCAAGCTTGCCGTAATGTGGATTGACTGATCTGCCAACACGGCCGTGTGCTTGTCTAGCGCTTTTACGAAGTCGGAGGCTACGGCTTTTGCCTGTTCTGCATTAGTCTGCGGAAGGAGCACTGCGAACTCGTCTCCGCCGACCCGGGCAAGCGTATCGGTATGGCGTATGCGGTGTTTCAAAGTTCCTGCGATCCCTTTGAGCAGATCATCACCCACCGTGTGCCCAAAGGTATCATTTACATTCTTGAAATTATCTACGTCGACCAAAAGAACCGCCCCAGGCGAACCATAGCGCGCCGCACCGCTCGACCTCGTGTGCAAGCTCTCGCTCAAAGTGTCGCCGGTTGAACAAACCGGTGAGAAAATCGTGGTCCACCAGAAATTCGAGGCGTCCTGCCAGTTCCTTGCGCTCTGAAATGTCCTGCAACTGCACGATCCGATAGAGCGGCCGACCCTCACTGTCGCGGACGAGCGAGACGGTCATCGTCACCCAGACAAAGTGGCCCCACGCGTGAATGCAACGCTTCTCAACCTGGTAGCTTGGAACCTTTCCATCAAGCAACTGTCGCGACAGTGACACGTCAAGATCAATGTCGTCAGGATGAGTGAGAGACTTGAGGGTTTTTTCCGTCAGTTCTCTCTCCGGATAGCCTGTAATCCGGCAGAGCGCGTTATTGACATGCAGCCAGCGGTCGTCCATGTCAATGAGGGCCATGCCGATCGGCGCATTGCTGAACGCGTTCTCGAAAAGCCCGCGCACTCCTCCTGGACTGCGCACTGCGTCCCGCCTTTGCCTTTCGAGATCCGCCTGCCCGTAGCTCACCCGAATCCGCCGAAACGATTTGTCGGTAGCGAGATTCCTTTTGGCGCCCATAAGTCCCATTTTCAGACTTAAACCCCAATAAGCAGTTTTTATTGTGCGTTACTTGATTTGTATAAAGGGGATCGAACCGGAACCAGTATACTGAGGCAATATACCATTCCATTTCTCGAGAGCGCGCAGTTGAAGCACCAGAGGATTGTTTGCAATCGCCGAAGCTTCAACCTGAATTGCCTTGGCCTTGCCGTTGGCAGCTTCAATCATTTGCTGAGCTTCGAATTTAACCTGTTCGAGCTTATTTTTGGCAGCCAGAGCATTTTGTTCTGCCGTGACCTTGGCCTCAATTGCATCGTTGAACACTTTCGAAAAATGGAAGTTCACAATGTTAAGTCCGTCGATCACCATGCCTTGTGGAAGAAACCGTTCTTTCAACAGACCGTTGGTGTCCTCGCGTACCTGCTCTCGCCTGGTAATTACCTCTTCAGCGGTATAGCGAGCGGTGACAGCTTTGAGGATCTCCTGCAGTCCGGGATCCAGTACGTTCGGTTCGAAGTCATTGCCGAACTTCTGGAAAAATTGGGCGATGCCCGTTGGATTAATGTGATAATTCAGAGCTACTTTCGACGTCACCATTTGCAGGTCTTTTGTTGACGCATCTGCATCAACCTCGCTTTTCTTGGTTTTGATGTCGAGAATTTCGACACGGTCAATCAGGGGGAGCTTGAAGTAGAGTCCTTCGTTTTTAACATTGCCGGTCACGGCTCCGAATCGAAGCAATACGCCGCGCTCTCCGTAGTTCACAGTGCCGCAGGAGCCAAACGCGAGTAATAGCACTAGAATTCCGGCCAGTGCCCCAATGATTGGTTTAGCCGACAAAGTTATACGAGATTGCGCATCGATCATTTTGTCTCCGCGGTTGAAATTTGCATCCGGCGTCACGAGTTCACTGCTCCCTGCTTTGCTTCTCTTGAGGCAGGGTCCCAATTATGTTTCTAAGCAGCCTGACGTATGCCGAGCGAAAAGCGCTCAGATTCTCCGTCGGAAAACACAACCGGTATCTGCGAACCTGGAGAGTATTCGGATACCTTATCAATGATCATCAGTCCATAACCCGCGTTTTCAGGTCCCGTATATAGTTGGAGAAGCTTCAGGGCATCGAGCGGCAGATAGGAGATGTGCACCATGCCCGATTTCCCTTTTTGTGTGAATTTGACCATAACCAACCCTCGCCCCTTCTCCTTGAGTCCTCTCAATCCCGATCGGACGATCGAGTGCTTATGGTCGCGGAGCACCTTTTTCCGCATCAAATCAAAACGTTCGCTTGTCATAAATACTCCTGAAACCCGGCAGGGCCCGGTTAATACAGTGATGTCGCACAACCAATTGGATGTGCTGTTCCTGCTTACTTTCCATCCTATTTAGCCCTGATATTCGCAGGCAGGACCTGCACGGTTCTCAACTCTCTTCTGTTTCAAACCATTGGAGGAATTTGAGCCCAAGCCAGAAGAATATTTTAGCGCTGCTCAGTTATTTCGACTTTTTCGCTCGTTTGGCCTTCCTTTTTTCCTGAATGGATTTTAGGGGTTTCTTTTTGACATCTTTCTTGGCATCTCTGGGTTTCGCCATTACTCACCTCTTTTTGAATTCAATGGATATCTAAACTCGCTGTTTTAGTACATGTCGCCCATGCCGCCGCCCTGCGGCATCGCAGGAGTCTTCTGATCCTCTTTGATCTCCGATATCAGGGCTTCGGTCGTCAGCAGCAGAGCTGCGATGGACGCCGCATTCTGCAATGCTGTTCGCGTCACCATCGTCGGATCGATGACCCCTGCGGCCACCAGATCCTCGTATACTTCGGTTTCGGCATTGAACCCGAAGTTCGCCTCGCTGCTTTGGCGCACCTTCCCCACCACCACAGCTCCCTCATACCCGGAGTTGTTTGCGATTTGCCGCAACGGTTCCTCCAGGGCGCGGCGCAGGATGTTACTTCCGATTGCCTCGTCCCCCTCCAATTTCAGTTTCTCCACCGCAGGCACGCAGCGCAGTAATGCCACGCCGCCACCCGGCACGATCCCTTCCTCTACGGCCGCGCGGGTTGCGTGCATCGCATCCTCCACTCGCGCTTTCTTTTCCTTCAACTCGGTTTCGGTCGCCGCTCCAACCCTGATCACTGCTACGCCGCCGACCAGTTTCGCCAGTCGTTCCTGTAGCTTCTCACGGTCGTAATCCGACGTCGTCTCCTCGATCTGCACGCGCAGCTGTTTCACGCGCGCTTCTATGTCCGAATGCTTCCCGGCGCCCTCGATGATTGTCGTGTTGTCTTTGTCGATCGTGATCTTCTTCGCGATGCCCAAGTCCTCCAGGCGCACATTTTCCAGTTTGATCCCCAGGTCTTCCGAAATCACTTTGCCACCCGTCACGATCGCGATGTCTTCCAGCATCGCCTTGCGCCGGTCGCCAAAGCCGGGGGCCTTCACTGCCGCTGCCGACAACGTCCCGCGCAGCTTGTTCACGACGAGAGTCGCCAGCGCCTCCCCCTCTATGTCTTCTGCAATGATCAACAGCGGTCGGCCGCTTTTGGCGATTTGTTCCAATACCGGGAGAAGGTCCTTCATCGAGCTAATCTTCTTCTCCTGCAACAAGATCAAACAGTCGTTCAGCACCACTTCCATCCGCTCGGCGTCCGTTACGAAGTACGGAGACAAATACCCGCGGTCAAACTGCATCCCTTCGACTATTTCCAGTGTTGTCTCAATGGATTTCGCTTCTTCAACCGTAATCACTCCGTCTTTGCCGACTTTTTTCATTGCCTCGGCAATAATCCCGCCAATCGTCTTGTCGTTGTTCGCCGATATCGACCCTACCTGCGTGATCATCTCGCCCTTCACCGGCTTGCTCAGCTTCTTCAGCTCCTCAACCGCCGCTTCCACGGCCCGCTCAATCCCGCGCTTCAAGCCCATCGGGTTCGCGCCCGCGGCTACGTTCTTCACGCCTTCACGGAAAATCGCCTGCGCCAGCACCGTTGCGGTCGTTGTCCCATCCCCGGCTATGTCCGAGGTCTTCGACGCCACTTCACGGACCATCTGCGCGCCCATGTTCTCGAGTCCGTCCTTGAGCTCGATCTCTTTCGCAACCGTCACGCCGTCCTTTGTGATTAATGGAGAACCGAATTTCTTATCCAATATCACGTTCCGGCCCCTCGGGCCCAACGTGATCTTCACCGCATCCGCCAGCTGATTCACTCCGCGCAACAAAGCCTGACGCGACTGCTCGCCATGTACGATCTGTTTAGCCATGAGTCCTCACCCTTTATCTTTCTTTAATTGAAATTCCCTTTGCCGCCGGAACTCCTAATTCCCTTTATTCAGTACCGCCAGGATCTCTTCCTCGCGCATGATGACGTATTCCTCGTCATCAATTTTGATCTCCGTGCCGGCATACTTCCCAATCAGTACGCGGTCTCCCGGTTTCACATCCATTGGTGACCGCTTGCCGTCTGCCATTATTTTCCCGGGCCCTACCGAGATCACCTCTCCTTCCATCGGCTTCTCTTTAGCGGTGTCCGGAATGATGATTCCGCCTTTTACCGTTTGTGTCTCCTCGATCCGTTTGAGAACTACCCGATCGTGCAAAGGCCTTGCTTTCATGTTTAGATCTCCCTCATTTATCAGACCAATTGATCTATTTGGATAATCCGCCCGCACTCCTGCCGATCGAGCGGGAATGCTAATTAAATATGATAACCCTGCAGGATCCTGGTGTCGGTTCAATACTGCTCACATGTCTGTTCAGAATTGCTCATAGGACCGTTGGAGTTGTAGTCCACAAGTGCGGTGAGCAATGTTGACCGGAGAGAGCGATCGCCATTGAATTGACGTTCGAATTGCGACAGGGTAATAAAAGTAACGGAAGCGTTGCGTGTACCGCCAACGCGGATGGTGCACGTTTAGATATTTTCTCTCTCATGGTTGCGGAGACAAGCGTGCGCCAGACACCCCATATCGAGCGTCACTGCACAGGCGCCGAAACCTTTCGCCATGTTGACACTTGAACTCCGCGTAGGCATTACGTGCCAAGCGGTTGTTGCTCCTGTATGAGAGACTACCCACCAGGCTGATTAGCGGCTCACGGCGTTGCCACAGATTGGCGCACAACCTGTGCAGAATGCGCCGCATGGAATAAAAGCTCTGATTGCACGAATCCATCTCTTGGATAATATCATCGAGTGACAGGTGCTTATATCGAGCCACCGGGTAGGTCAGCGTGTAGTATCTCCAGTCTTCGGGGAACGCATCCATGGCGATGCGGTTTTCTGCTCTCATCTGGTCCCACAGCCGAGTGCCTGGCAAGGGCGTCAGAAACAAAGCATTAAGATTGTCTACACCATAGTGATTGCCCGCCTCGGCAATACGTTTGCCAATGCCCGGTTCGTCAATATCCAAACCGACAATAAAGGAACCCACAACCAGTATATTGTGCCGTTGTATGCGCCGCACAGAGGCGCGGAAGTCCCGGCCCTTGAGGAGGTTGAATTTCTTGCCGAGTTCCTGAAGCCCTTCCGGCGCGGGAGATTCGAAGCCGATGAAGACACCTCGGCACCCGGCATTCGCGGCCAATACCAGGAGTTCTTCATCATCGGCGAAGTTGATCGTGGCTTGGGCAACCCATTCCTTTCGCAGGTTCGCTTGCGCCATTGCCCGGAACAGGTCTTTGGCGCGGACAATGTGTGAGGAACTCGTGCCGATAAGGTTATCGTCCACCACTAGAATGCGTTTCTCACGCACCAACTGGAATTCCCGTACGACATCCGGAATGGGTCGCTGCCGGTAATGGGACCCGTTGAACGCAGTCACGCTGCAGAAGCTGCAGTTCAATGGGCAGCCGCGAGTGGTCTGAACGGCTCCGAAGGCATATCTCTCAGGCAGCAAATCATGACGGGCGAAGGGCACATCGCTAATCTCAGCCAGTCCTCCATCATAGCGGCATTTTAGGTTGCCTTGGCGGGCGTCTTCCAGTACTTGCGACCAGACGTGCTCGGCCTCCCCCGTGACGACCGAATCCACACGCTCCATGACCTCATCCACGCACATGCTGGCGTGAATTCCGCCCATGATGACGGGCACACCAAGTCGACGGAAGTGACCGGCCACTTCATAGGCACGGTTCGCCTGTGATGTGAATGCAGTAATTCCCACAAGGTCAGGCTTGGGTATAGCTTGATAGTCCGGCGCGCCGAGGTTTTCGTCCACAATTGAGACCTCCCAATCCCGCGGCGTCAGGCCCGCGAGAACCATAAGGCCGAGCGGTTTCCACAAGCGGTAACGGTTCCAGCGGCTCTCCTTGACGTTGACAATGCTGACAAGCGGGTTGGAGGGGTTGATTAGACATAATCGCATGGCGTGCATTCACTCACGAATAGGGATTTGCTTCTTCTCCTTCTTTACCTGAATGCTATTCTAATGGATAGAAGTTTGCATCTTAATCATTTTTTTGCCGAGCCTCGTTGTTTATACTCCAGGGGAATTCAAGCGTAAGTTCAATCTTGCTCAAGGGTCTGTTCGGAATTGCTCACCCGGCTTCACAGTGTGAGCCCGATGCTTCGGGCGTATTAGATATCCTATGACACAGGTTTGGTCCGTCGGACTCTAAATGCGGCGGAGAATTCATCCGGGAGTGCCTCCAGTTGCCCGAGGCAAAAACATGGGCTTCTTCTCCCTCTTTAATTCTTTCCCGCATGGGCCCCGCGGGTATGCGCGTCAAGCTAAGCCGTATTCCCAAAGCGCTGAAAGCGCGGCATAGCAACGCCCAGGGTTCCGTTAAGCCCTGAAAGGGCGGCGCAGGCTGTAAATTTCTTCACCTCAATAAGAGATTGTTTTGCACTTCTAATCGAAAAAGATCTGCAAAAACCTGCTTCGCCCTTGCAGGGCTTTCTTTCCCT
>Ga0187889_10001304_pt1 | contig 26945 bp, 29 predicted proteins | sample June2016WEW_7_10_2_FD_132992 | JGI IMG/M metagenome (GOLD analysis project Ga0187889, IMG submission 132992) | Peatland microbial communities from SPRUCE experiment site at the Marcell Experimental Forest, Minnesota, USA - June2016WEW_7_100 | ecosystem: Environmental > Terrestrial > Soil >... | reverse complement strand
GAAGAAGTAATTGAGAAATCCCTTTTAGGCGAGAGTTCAACATTCTTAAACCATAGAAGGGTTGATAAAAGTAGGCTGCCTAAACTCTGGAAAAAGAACGATGTAATTAGAATTGTACCCGTATGCGAAGGGTGCTCAGACAACTGTAATTATTGCTGTACAAGAATAGCGCGCGGATCAATATTTTCATTTGACACCGGAAGCATAGTGAGGGAGGTCTTAGAAGGAGTCCAAGATGGTGCGAAGGAATTCTGGCTTTCAGCACAGGATACGGGTGCCTATGGACTTGATAAAGGGAACGATCTGGCTGATTTAATAAATAAGGTCGCCGGAGTGGATGGAGAATTCTTCATTAGAGTTGGCATGATGAATGCCAATCATGCCATTAAAATCTTGGAGAAACTTATCCGAGCGTATAAAAGCCCTAAGGTCTTCAAGTTTCTCCATTTACCTGTGCAAAGCGGTAGCGATAAAATTTTGATGGCCATGCGGAGGAGATATGAGATTGGGGAAGCAGAAAAGGTTATAGAATATTTTAGAAAGGAGTTTCCAATGATCACGTTTGCAACGGACATTATTGTAGGCTATCCTGGGGAAACAGATGAAGACTTTAGCAATACCCTAGAGTTTCTTAAGAGAACAAGGCCAGATGTAGTCAATTTGTCAAAGTTTGGAAAAAGGCCCGGAACTATAGTTAACCAAGGCAAAGAATACGATTTGAATAAGGTTAAAGAAAGAACAAGAATAGCTCATGATGTTACGTCAAGGTTGCAGATGCAAGGATATTTTAGGTGGGTGGGGTGGTATGGCAAAGTCCTCATCGACGAATACATAGGAGCTGATAGCGTTGGCAGAAATGACCATTACAAGAATGTCGTTATAAAGGAGAATATTCCGCTTGGGACTATGGTTGACGTGGAAGTTGTTGAAGCACATAAACACTTCCTTCTCGGAAAAGTGGAAGGTGTCCGATAATCAAAGTCGCATCAATTTTGGAGTTCACTGTCATATAAGACGTATTATGCAAACAGCTTTTTTCCTTCTATTTGTTTTTTCTTGTTAGCATCTTGGCGGGTATTCAATGAGACAAGACCGTTGTATAATTTTTTCTACTGGAAATTGGGATTTTTTGTCATATAACGTTAAGTTGGTCAGATACAACCTTTGTCTTGTAATGACTTTACATGGTATAGGGGTTGCTGGTATCGGTACAACAGGTAAAAGCGTTGTAGAGAAGATTTCTTTTAGTCTTCCTGATGCACGATGTGTAACCTTAGATGATTCAAAGTGGAATATCTCCGGTGGTAGGGCTCAGGAAATCAAACTACCCTTAGATTTTGATAGAAGTATTGGCAACATAAAAAGGATGGCTTGGAATTCTACAGAGGAGATTTCCGAGACTTTTAAGGACGTAGATAGCTCTATTGTTGTCACTGGATTAGGAGGAATGGTTGGCTCTTCGGCTGCTCCAATAATAGCTCAGAGGTTAAAAGAAGACGGAAAGAAGGTTTTAGGTGTCACCATCATGCCATTCAAGTTCGAGAAGGACAGGCTCTTTAGAGCAGCGGTCGGCTTGAAGAAGATGAAGGTAATATGCGATGGTGTTGTCATCATAGATAACCAAGATTTTATAGAGAAAGCGCCTCAGACTCCTCTTTTACACGCTTACGAAATAGAAAATGTCTGGATTAGTAAGTTTATCTCCTCATTGTTTAGTAGTGACGAAAGGTTCGGCTTAAACGAAAACGAAATTTACGGATTTACCTCAAACAACAAGAATAACGTTTTAGCCATTGGAACAGCAGAAGGTTCAAGTATGGCAGAAGAAGCAACCTTCAAAGTGTCGTCTTCTCTAAGGAGGCAGAGTAAGTCAAATGTTAACGGGGCGTTGATGTGTGTCGTAGGATGGAAGGATCTTAGTGTTGGAGACTTTTCAACAATAATTTCGACATTTAGGGGGATGACCCTATGTGAGGGTGAAGTTAAGACAGGATTTTATGCGAGCGGAGAAAGAAATCTTACCGTCTACGCTCTCGCTGCGGTAGAGCACACAAGATTTGAAGACTGGGATCCTCTATCAGCGATCCTAGGTGATAGAGAGTTAGACTTAGACCCTTGCTGTGGCATGAAACTAGATGAGGGGGACTGCTCCAAGATCTGTAGGATAGATTAAAATTTTCTCTTCAACACTCTGACTATATTTAGCTGGATGAACTCTCTTATTGTTCTTGCTTCTCCATGGAGCACCCCATTTCCCTGAAAAACCTCATCCAAAGCTTCATTTAGGGAGCCCGCATTAACTTCCACGTAGCATAAGCCCACGTGCTTTGGCATGTGAGCGTCACTTCCTGCAGTCTTGGGAAGATGCATTTCTTCTGCTAGTAGCCATGCTTTCCTAGAGGAGCTTCCAAATGGAAATGATGCTGAATTGTATACTTCGATCGCGTCGGGTGTAATATTTACTTTTTGCTTCCTTATATAAGATTGGCCATATGGGTGTGCTAATATTGCGTGACCCCCAACCTGATGAATGTATCTGATGGGGTCGCTGTACGCCGCAGTTGGGTCAAAATGTTCTTTCGGAAGCAGGCATATTATATGCCCTGCAAAGGTTTTTAGTTCAATAGCTGGAATAAAAAAGACGCCTTCAACTTCGCTTACTGCATCAATTGTAAACTTGTTATGATCTGCGACCGCCACCGCTTTGATGTCACGTTTTTTAGCGAAGTAAGAAATCTCTTTTAGTGATCCAAAGGCGTCGTCGGAATTTTCAGTATGAACATGGAAGTCGATTTTAAAGCTCATCCTTTACACTATGTTACTTTGCTTCCTGGTGATACTGCTTTATCTGGTGCAATCAACGAAATGTTTGATTGATCATTCTTATCGATTGCCGCCAGTAGCATGACCTGCGATTCAAATCCGAACAAAGTTCTCGGCTTAAGGTTCGTGACAACTGCAACACTTTTGCTTAGAAGGTCTTCTGGGTTATAGAACTCGGCTATTCCTCCAACGCAGCTCCTGACTTCACCTCCTATATCGATCTCTAGGTGTAGAAGCTTTTTTGAATTAGGAACCTTTTCCGCTTTAACTATTTTACCGATGCGAATATCTAGCTTTGCGAATTCATTAAATTCTAGAGTGCTCATTTGGATTGCCCACCACCTTTAAGTTCCTCCAGTTTATTTATAACCTCTTCCGTGGAAAGCTTGGTGAAAAGCGGAGGAAACCTTTTAATCTCTAGGGGATAGGTAAAGTCTTCTTTTGCACCTTCCCATCCAACCTTGAGAACAGATTCTTTTTCATTCATATTCTTCCAGAGCAGCTCAGAACTGTACGGCGTAAATGGGTACAGTTCAACAGCAATTACACGCATCAGCCTAAGAAGAGCGTACGTTATAGACATGGTCTTCTCTTTATCGGTCTTGATTAAATTCCAAGGCTCCTTCTCGTTCAAGAATCTGTTTCCGCCTTCGCTTTGAAGTATTATTTCCTTTGCAGCCCTTTGTATCTTGAAGTCTTCTAACAGCGAGCCGACTTTATCATGTTCTTTGAGAATTGATTCTATAAACTTCTCAGAGTCTTCGTCGATCTTTGGTTTCTCCTCAAACCTGCTATTACAGAACTTCTCGAAGCCGACGACAGTTCTATTTACAAGATTACCTATAACGTTATTAAGGTCTGTGTTGATCTTTTCAACAAAAAGGTCCATTTTGAAGTTAACGTCACCGCTTTCAGGTCTTAGAGACAGGAGTGCGTACCTCCAATAATCTGCAGGCGCCAGTTGCAAAGCTTCATCAATCCAGATGCCTATATGCCTGCTCTTGGAGAACTTTTGACCTTCGAACATAAGGAAGTCTGTTGAATCAACAGCCGATGGAAGATTGTATCCTTCTCTAGAGCCCAGCAGAAGTCCTGGCAATATTATTGCATGGAAGGGAATATTGTCTTTGCCAATTAGATAAGCACTTTTTGCATCCTTTTCAAACCAAAATCTTTTCCAACCCTCCGGTTCTCCCTTCTTTTCAAAATATTCTATTGTTGCAGAAATGTATCCTAAAACTGCTTCCATCCAAACATAGATAGTTTTACCCTCAGCACCCTTAAACGGTGCTGGAATACCCCACTTAGAATCTCTTGTAAGAGACCTCGGTTTTAAACCTTCCTCAACAAGCTTTAAACTGAAAGACCTTGTGATTTCAGAAAGGTAAATGTTATCATCTAAAAGATATTTTTTAATGTCATCCTTTAGTTTTGGAAGGTCAAAGAACCACTGTTTTGTTTCCTTCAAGTGCACAGGTGAATGGCAAACCACGCAGACGGGATTAACTAACTTCTCAGGTTCAAGTGGTCTACCGCAACTATCACATTGATCTCCTCTGGCATTCTTGAAACCGCAGAATGGACATTCTCCTTCAACAAAGCGGTCGGGTAGAAAGCGTTCATCTTTATCACAGTAGTGCACCCTTTCTATGGCTTCGTAGACGAAGCCATTCTTCTGAAGCTGGATGTAGAAGCCCTGAACAAAACGTATGTGAGTTGGATTCTCAGTTCTGGTGTAGTTGTCGTAAGATATTTCCCAACGTTCAATAAGATCCTTAATTTTTTTATGGTTCCTATCCGCAAATTCTCTGACAGGAAGATTTTCCTTTAGCGCTTCAACTTCAACAGGGGTGCCATGTTCATCGGAGCCTGAAACATAGAGGACCTCGTGCCCTTTTAGTCGCATAAATCTAGCCACAGCGTCGCCAGAAAGTATTGATCCTACCATGTTACCCAGATGAGGAGTCACAGACGAATATGGCCAAGCGGAAGTAATTAGCCATTTAGTCAACTCTATCAGCCACTATCATCCATAAAGATAAAATTATAATGTTTCTCTTCTAGTTATATGCAGCAGCCTGCGATGCATTTTTACCGTTTACACGCTGCATATGGAACGGAGCTAGTTTTACAGTAAACGGTTTAGCACAATTTTATTAACTGATGCAAACTGTCTATTTATGGTGGAATAGCTGCCTAAAGTAAATTGTAAGAAAGTTACATGGGATGAGGTTGAATTCTGGAGCAGGGCCGTCAGCGACAAGATCTACAATTCGAGTTGGCTTCCAGACTCCATAGTAGCGATATCGAGAGGGGGTTATGTTCCAGCACGCTTGATTTGCGACCGTCTGCTTGTGGGAGAACTTGTTTCACTTCAGATATCTCACTGGCCTTCAGCTGCTCAAGTTGCAAAGGAAGCTGGAGTCAGAGTACCATTATATTGCGACATGAGTTCGAAAATGGTGCTTGTCGTTGACGACATCTCAGACACAGGCGATTCAATAGTTATTGCCAAAGATCATATACGAGCCAACTGTAAACCAAAGGATATTCGGGTTGCAACGCTTCAATGGATTTCGGAAGCCAGCAAGGTCATTCCAGATTTTTATGCTGAGGAAGTGAAAGGTTGGCGGTGGTACCAGTATCCATGGACGCGGCTAGAGGACGTAATCGGTTTTATAAAGAGAATAATCGCTGACAACAAAGACATCGAGGTTTGGACTATCGACGAAATCGAAAATATGTTCCCTGAATGGTACGGTGTCACCTTTGATAGATGGTTCTACGACAAGGCTTTTGAGACCCTTACAGCGAAAGGATATCTGACGAAGGAAAACGGCAGATACCGTGCCCCAAAATAAGCCTCACCTTTTACCATAGATCTCCCGTTTTATCCGCATTCAGGGAACTTGTAAAGCGCCTTTAAAATGGAAAATGGTTTTTATAACCCTTCCAATATAGATCTTACACGGTGTCATTATGGTTGCAAGTTGCAGAGCTGAAGTTGGTGTTATAGGTGGTAGCGGCTTCAACGATCCTGCCATGTTTGGGGAAATTTCAGAAATCAAGATGTATACACCTTATGGTGCACCATCGGACATCATTTCCGTTGGCGAGCTGAAAGGTGTAAAGGTTGCTTTCTTACCACGGCATGGAAAACGGCATTCTATACCACCACACCTGATCAACTTCAGGGCAAACGTCTGGGCGATGAGGGACCTTGGAGTGAAGAGGATCATAGCTCCTTCAGCAGTAGGAAGTCTTAGAGAGGACATGAAACCCGGTGACCTCGTCATACCAAATCAATTCATTGACTTTACTAAGAACAGGGTGTACTCTTTCTACGACGGAGCTGTCGTAGGTCATTTCTCGCTCGCAGACCCCTTTTGCCCAGAGCTGAACAAACTAGCAGCAGAGGAGGCTGCTAAACTAAAGATTCGATTCCACGGGGGAGGAACTTACGTCTGCATAGAGGGCCCTCGGTTTTCAACAAGAGCCGAATCAAAGATGTTCCGAACTTGGGGCGCAGATATCATAGGGATGACATTGATACCTGAGGTATCACTGGCTAGGGAGGCTGGGATATGCTATACCACTCTTGCCACAGTTACAGACTATGATGTTTGGGCCGATAAACCGGTGACCGCGCAGGAAGTGGTGGAGACCGTAAAGTCCAATGTTGAAAAGGTTAAGTCACTGCTAACAGAGCTGATACCAGTAATATCTAAAGAAAGGAAATGTCAGTGTTCTAAATCTGCCGAGAACGCGTTGGTCTGATCCATTACATCCTTCTTTAAGCGCACTAATCAACCTTTTTCACTTTCTTTTAAGACCTTTATTGATTCTAGGATAAGCAACTTGGTTTTCTCTTGCGATTTATGCATTATATCTAAAACAAGATTGTGTGAGACATTATCTATCATCCCGGCAGCATAGTTCGTCGAAATCGCTATCGCTGCGTACTCCATACCAAGCTCCTTCGCGAGGAAAACCTCTGGAACACTGGTCATACCTACAATGTCGGCTCCAAGAATCCTAAAAGCCTTGATTTCGGCAGGGGTCTCATATCTTGGGCCTTCTGTGCAAACATATGTTCCCTCGCCACAAACCTTAATTTGCAAACGTTTACTTGCCTCTAGGATTGCTGACCTAACCCTTTCTGAATATGGTTGACTAACATCGGTAAAGACAACGTCACCATCTCCACCCTCAAAGAAGGTGGAAACACGGTTTTTTGTAAAATCAAGTACCTGATCAGGTACCACAAAAGAGCCTGGAGTGATTTTCTTCCTAAGCGAGCCCACAGCGTTCGTAGCTATAACATGCTTAATACCAAATACGCTCAAAGCAAAGATATTCGCTCTATAGTTAATCTTATGAGGTGGGACAGAATAGTTCACTCCGTGCCTAGGAAGAAAGAAGACATTCTTATGATCCTTCACACCATATATTGAAGCGTAACCGTATGGAGTCTTTATATCTAGTTTTATTAGAAGCTCAAAAAACTTATCTACACCTGTACCTGCTATTATCGCATATCTACGACGCCCCATGCATAAAATTTTGTTTACCAAATATATTTCTCTTCCGATTTATTGAAGGAGTAAAACTTCCTGCTGTTTAGCTTAAGGTTATTATAGGAGTGTAATTTAACTCGGAGTAGAAGAAGCTTGAGCCTGACCTACGATGAACTTTTGAAAAGGCTAAGGGAAAAAGCTAAACCTACTGAGAAGTCTAGCGAGTGGAGACTTGAAGTTCCGAGAGTTCAAGTTATCTGGCTGGGAAACAAAACAATCATCAGGAACTATATGGACTTTCCAAGAGTTCTAAGAAGAGATTCCAACAAGCTCCTCATATATTTGGCGAAAAAACTTGCCGTACCCGCTTCATTAGATGGTGAGAGAGCGATACTTATAGGGAGAAGAGACGGGAGAACTATCTCAGCCGTCATAGAGAAATACGTTAACGAAAGGGTAAGATGTCCGGTCTGCGGTAGCCCAGACACAAACATTAAGAGGGAAAAGAGAATGGAGTTCCTCGTGTGTGAAGCCTGTGGTGGAAAATCTCCCATCGGTGAAAAATAGTTGCGCAAAGAAAGAAGAGATTATATCGCTCGAGTTATCGAAGCATCAGAATATAATATGCTCAGCGTTTGTGATGAAGAAGTTTTTGGATGCACCGTAGAGGAAAACGGGCTTCAAATGTGCATCTCGAACGAATTCTATGGCGGAGCAAAGGTTGACGAAAAAAAGCTTATCGAGCTTCTGAAGACAACTCCGATAATAAGTCTGGCAGGAAACCGCTGCGTAGAACTAGCGGTGAAGAAGGGGTTCGCGCACAGAGACGCAATTAAAAAGGTTAAAAGCATATCATTTCTTATGATATTTAAATTTATGAGGGGATAAGATTGGGAAAGAGAAAGGTTCTAAATGAAGCAGACCTTAAAGAACTCGTGCTACCTGAGTCTGGGGAACTGTTGGGTGTCGCAGTGAAGCTAATGGGAAGCGACCACATCATGGTCAAATGCACTGACGGCAAATTTAGAATGGGTAGAATAATTGGTAGGCTCAAGAGAAAGATATGGATTAGAGAAGGGGACGTCGTTTTGGTTGCCCCATGGGATTTTAAAGAAGATGAAAAAGCTGATGTCGTATGGCGTTATACGATATCTCAAGTGGACTGGCTCAAGGCAAATAAGTATCTTCCTGAAGAGCTATAGGTAATGGAGGACAACACTTTCTTAGGAGACTACGATATCAGTAAGCTGACGCGTCTAACTACCCACGGTAAGAAAAGACTCCTCAGAGAGAAGGACTTGGATAAGAGAAAGACTTACGAGCAAGCTCTGGATGGGAGAACGCTAACAACATTATATGAACTGACAAAAAAGAAAATTATTTACAGATTGGGAGGACCTATAGGCTCAGGAAAGGAGTCTAAGATCTTCCTCGCAAAAGATTTTGATGATAAAGATATAGCTTTAAAGGTATTTCTTACCTCAACTGCCGAGTTCAAGAAAAGGCTTCCGTACATCCTTGGAGATAGAAGATTTGAGGGAATGAAGAAGAACGGCTATTGGCTGATAAAGCTTTGGGCTAAAAAAGAATATGTTAACCTGAACACAGCCTTCTATAACAGTGTTAACGTTCCGAAGCCTATAACGGTGCTTAATAACGTTCTCGCTATGGAGTTTATTGGAAAAGAAGGAAAGAAGGCGCCATTACTTGCGGATGTTGAACCGACCAAGACCGATTACTTGAAGGTTGTGGAAATGATCAGAAGGCTTTACTTTAAGGCTAAACTTGTGCACTCCGATCTTTCTGAGCATAACATCTTCAAGCTTGGTTCAGAGATCTACTTCTTCGACTTTGGATCGGCAGTCGTAGCGGACCATCCCAACGCTCTGGAGTTTTTATTAAGGGATGTTAGAAACGTTAACAGATTTTTTATAAGAAATGGAATAGAGGTTTTTGATGAAAAGAGAATTTTAAAGGGGGTCAGAGAAAGATGGCCTTAAAGATGGAGATAAAAATTCCAAAAGAGCGAATTGGAGCCGTTATAGGAAAGAGTGGAAAGATAAAGGAGCTATTGGAGAAAGAATGCCAGGTCACGGTAAAGGTTGATAGCGAAAACGGCGACGTAGTTGTTACAGCCAACGAGGAAACAAATGTGGTAGGTGTAACAAAGGTTTTAGGGGTAGTACAGGCAATAGGAAGGGGCTTCTCTTACGAGAAGGCTAAGACACTGTTAGATGACCAATACTCACTCGACGTGATAGACCTAACAGACTATTCAGGAAAGTCTGAGTCTAATCTTAAAAGGATCAGGGGAAGAATCATAGGTGCGGAAGGAAAGGCAAGAAAGATTGTCGAAGATTTGACTGAAACATATATTTCCGTATACGGTCACACTGTCTCAATAATCGGACAGATCGACGACTTGAAGGCAGCGCACGAAGCCATAGAGATACTTGCAAATGGCAGCCAACATAAAACCGTTTATGAACGGCTACAGAAAAGGAGGACGAGGCTTAAACTTGAAAGGCTGCAGCTATGGGAAAAGAGGGAGGAGCTTTGAAGGAAACATTCTCTGAAATATCTCCAAGTGACTTCTTCTATAGGAACAGGGATTTAGCGGGGTTCACAAACCCTTCAAGAGCGCTTTATTCCACAGTTAGAGAGCTTGTAGAAAACTCTCTTGATGCCTGTGAGCTTGACAGTATACCACCAGAGATTTACACGAGGATAACACAGTTCGATCCAAGAGAAACAGAAGATCCGAGAAAATATCTTGTTAGAATCCAAGACAACGGGCCAGGGGTTTCACCGGATTATGTGCCAGAAGCCTTTGGTAAAGTACTATATGGTTCAAAATACAAGCTTAGGCAATCAAGGGGAATGTTCGGACTAGGTGGAACAATGGCGATACTGTATGGGCAGATAACCTCCAACAGGCCTGTAGTAATCCAGACTTCATTTGACGGAATAAAAAAGTACACATTTAGACTTATGATAGACATTGAAAAAAACAAGCCTCTGATCTTGGAGAAGAAGGCGGAGGACGCCAATGGTAAAAGGGGTACTATAGTTGAACTCGTTGTGGAGGGAGACTATTTCAGGTCGACCCAGAAGATACAGGATTACTTCAAACAGACGGCCTTAGTGGTTCCATACGCAGATATCACCTTTATAGACCCAGTCGGAAGAATATTCTACTATCTTAAGACAACAGGAGAAATGCCTCCTCCACCGAAAGAAACCTTGCCCCATCCTCACGGAATAGATGTAGAATTTATGAGAAGGATGATAAGACAAAGTAAGGAGCCGTATCTGGTTAAGTATATGTCAAAGAGGTTTCATAGGGTAGGAGAAAAGACAGCGATTAAGTTCCTGCAGTTTGCGGGCTTTGACCAGAACAGAGACCCCAAAAGTCTTTCAGACGAAGAAATAGTTAACCTCGTTACGTCTATGCACAAGTATGAAGAATTCCTCCCACCAGATGCTGACTGCCTTTCACCTCTTGGAGCAAACATTTTTTCTGCCGGGATAATAAAAGAACTTGTGCCAGAGTTCTTTACAATAGTGATGAGACCACCTTCGGCGTATTCTGGTTTCCCATTCATCGTCGAGCTTGCGTTAATTTATGGCGGAAAGATGTCAGACAAGGGTATAAAGCTGTATAGGTTTGCGAACAGGATACCCTTGCTATATGATGAAGCATCAGACATTTCTTGGAAGGTGATCAACGAGGAAATAGATTGGAAAAGATACAAGATACCTCAAGAAGCGCCGATTGCAGTTGTGGTCAACATAAGCTCAACAAGAATCCCATACAAAACCGTTGGCAAAGAATATCTGGCCGATAGACCAGAACTTGAGAAGGAACTTAAGAACGCGTTAAGAGAAACGTTAAGGAAGCTCTCAGCATACCTCTCAAGAAGGACATCAGAAGAGCATGAAAAAAGAAAGACGAACCTATACATTAAGTACCTGCCATTAATTGCAAACTTTTCAAGAGAACTAGCAAATAAGGAGAAGCTTCCAAACTATAAAAGGCTTCTAAAGGGGGGACAGGGTGAAATAGCAGTAGAAAAGGAGGCTGAAAAGATAGTTGAAAAAGAAGTAGCTGAAGAGGATAATGAGAAAGTTGAAGTTATAAAAGGGGGTCAGAAAAAAATTGAAGAATTCACCGTCGACTAGAAAAAAGGAAGTTAAAGGGCTTCTTGAAAGGTTGGGAGAGAAGATATATCAGCAGATAGAACAAGGAAATTTTCCGGAAGTAGAAATGCCGAGCAGATCCGTTAAGAACATCGTCTATGACAAGGAACTCAAACAGTATGTTGTAGGAGGGAATATGGTTAAGAGAAATGCGAAGAACATCAAACACCTAAGACCATTCACACAGACTATATGGCTAGCCTTCTTTGTAAATAAGCTGATAAACGAAGGAAAGACGTCAACTCTGAGGGATGTCTACTATTCCGCGCAGGCGTTTAATATCGAGTTCACTGACCAGGCAGAATCAGATGAAATAATAACCGACTTGGAAGCGTTACTGAGAAAGTCAAGGGAAGACTATAACGTCTATCCAGAAGAGAGAAGTGCGATATACGGCGATCTGACAATAACGTACACGGTTCCAGGACACGAGGGGAAAAAGCTTAACTTAGCATCACACCCGGACGGCTATCTTATAGGATCCAGCCTGAGCACAGCGGAGTTCACTAAAACTTCAGCAAAGCTTGTATTCGCGGTAGAAAAGGGAGGACTATTTACAAGGTTCGTGGAAAACAATGTCCACGAAAAATATAGAGCGCTTATAGTCGATACAGCAGGGCAGCCACCGAGATCAACAAGGTACTTCTTGAAACGACTAAACCAAGAACTGGGGCTGCCGGTCTATGTTTTAACAGACGCAGACCCTTACGGAATGCATATCTTTATGGTCATAGCATCAGGCTCAGCCAACGCGGCACATCTTACAGAGCTAACCGTGCCAACAGCGAAATGGCTAGGTGTAACGGCAACGGACATAGAAACATACAAACTGCCATATGTGAAGCTTAAAGATGAAGATGTGAAGAGAGCCTACGAACTTAAAAATGACCCGAGGTACAAGGATGTAAGGTTCCAGAAGGAACTTGATGTATTCATAAAAAAACAGAAGAAGGCAGAGCTAGAAGCGTTTGCAAAATACTCTCTAGATTACATTGTAGAAAAGTATCTTCCAGACAAACTTAAAGAAATCAACAGTAAGTAGAAAAAGTTATATCCACATCACTAAACCAAGAGTGAGCATGAACGACCAAAACATAGATACAAGGCTTAACTTTATAACAAAGATCATCGGCATAGTTTTTTTAATAATTGGATTATTTATGGAGTTTATGATAGCTACAACATCACTCTATCCACCATTAGCAGGAATGTTTCAGATACTCGCCATTATAATGATAGTCGTAGGAGCGGTGTCGCTTATAGCTAAGATAAGCTGAAAAGGTCAAAAGTTATATATTGAGAAGTATGACCTCCAAAAACGTGCCGCTGTAGCTTAACCCGGTAAAGCGGCTGGCTGTTAACCAGTAGAGTGGAGGTTCAAATCCTCCCAGCGGCGCCATTATAATACTCAAAATTTAATCATAAAAAAGGTAGACCTATAATATTTCTTTGCTGAAAATGTGAATAAAAAAATTTTTTACCATTTCAATATTCTTTTATCCTATTATTTTGTCAACAATTTTATTATTTTATTCCCAATAGTCAACCTCATTGAAAACAGAAGATATAAGGAAGTGGGCCCAATGGGATTTGAACCCACGGCTGACCGGTGTCTCAAGGGAGTTTAGATGTGTTACGTCCTATATGAGCCGGTCACTCTGACCAAACTGAGTTATGGGCCCATTTTTATATGGGTCTGTACTTTAGGGCTGTTTAAATAATTTTTGTTTTGGACATAAAGTAACTTATTTAACAGGAAACGTGGATGCAATAAAAAAAGTATGCTTTCTCTTAAACTCCTTTCTTTAGTTCATTAAGCCATTCTTTTGCAGCGTTCACCATAATCGCAAGTTCGCCTGAGCAGTCTATCATCTTGAAACCCTGCTTTATCCTCTTTACCGCTGTCTTCGGGTCGTCGGTCCAGATTCCTCCCGGTTTGTCAGCCTGCTTAGAAGTCCTCAAAACTGCATCAATTGCGCTCTTGAACTTTTCACTTTCAAAATCTCCTGGACAACCAAGAGACCAGGATAAATCGTATGGGCCAATAAAGAAGGCGTCGATACCATCTATCGACAGCATGTCTTTTATGTTCTTTATCGCCTGTTCTGTTTCGATCTGGATAATGGTCACGATACTATCATTAGCTCTTTTACCATATGTGGGGTCAAAACCGTAGGCAGATGCTCTCCTAGGGCCAAAACCTCTAATGCCCTTCGGGGGATATCTGCAGGCTTTAACAGCTTTCTCCGCTTCTTCAACTGTGTTTACCCAAGGCACAACGACACCTTCAGAACCGACGTCTAGAGCCAATTTTATGAGAACCGGGTCGTTCCATGCAACACGCACAAGGGGGGAAGTAGTGCTACTGCTCATAGGCTGAATAAGTTTCTGTACTATTCCCGCGTTCAGAGGAGAGTGTTCCGTGTCAAATACGAACCAGTCGAAACCAACTCTAGAAAGAGCGTCGACGACATCGGAATCGGTCAAAGTTATCCAAGTGCCAAAATTTACTTTTTGCTCAGCCAGAATTTTCTTCATTCTATTAGAAACAAATTCGGGCATATTCCCTCAATTACGTATTTGAAGTGTAGGGTATAAAGTCTTCTACCTAAGATAATGTGGTTCAATCAATATTTTAAAATTTTGTTATTGATTGCCTTACAAGTTCGTAAATTTTGTTTTAGAAAGTATTGTTTTCCCCTGCTCAGCGATTATCCTATTAACCCTCTCTGTCGTGACGCCCGTCGTTGCTCCTATTTCCCCAATGCATGCAGCGCCAGCAGCTTGTGCGAAAAGCAGGATCTCAGCCGCTTCCTGCACCGTCAGATCTTCCAAACTTCTTCCGGCTTCTATAATGTCGAGAAGCTTCCTTGCAGTTCCAGCACACATAGAGTCCCCAGCACCTGTAGGATCGATGGGTTCAACGTTAAACGCCGGTTGTTTAATGAATCTGTTCTTAAATAGCACAGTTGAACCGAACTTTCCATCACTTACAATGTAAAACTTGACCCCTCTATCAGCAGCCCACCTAAGGCCATCTAGTGGATCAGACTGGCCTGTTATACCTTGAAATTCCTGAACATTGCTATGTAAAATGTCAACGTAAGGCAGTGCAGGATGGCTGTAGCTCCATTCCTTCTCATAGGGTCTACATAAATCTAGGATTGTTCGGATATTATTGTTAAAGCAGTACTTAAGAAGATCTTTGAGCCTGAAGTCAAATTTGCCCAGTATACCGGATGCGACGTAAAGTATCTTGGGCTCATATTTTTTGACTGCACGCATTACATAGTCGAAGTCTAAGAACAAATTGGCGCCCAACATTCCAACATTCGCTTTATCCTCACCTTTTTTTATAAGAAGTATCGATATGCCTGTCGGCACATCTTCTACGCGTTGGAGTCTTCCAACTACACCCCTAGATCTCAGGAAATCCTGTACAAAATCGCCTAAAATATCTTTGCCTACTGCTAAAGCGACTCTAACATCGCACTTCTTAAGGTTCAGCTGTTTTAAATCCACTGAAACATTGGCAGGATGTCCACCGATAGAGATTTTGATTCCTTGAGGAGTTGTAATCCCTTCCCCTGGTGCTGGGATCTTAGGCAGCTCGGTGGCTAATATGTCCGCGAAGACAAACCCGCATGTTAATATCTTAGCCAACAAAATCACTACATGATTCAACTTATAAAATGCATATTTAAATCTTGTTTCAAAAGATTATTCTTCTAGGATCATCCCTTCAAATAGGTGCTCCATAAGTAGCCGCATGTTTTCCTCCGTTATCTTTCTTGGATTGAATGTTGGCAATCCATAAATGTACTGCCGCTCATTAACTATATAGTCCGAGAACTCGGCTAGCTCATTCTGAGGAACACCAAACTCCTTTAGTGTCAAAGGCAAGTCTAGATCTTTCATTAGAGTTACTACCTCACGTATGGCGGCCTTTGCCGCTTCCCTAGTCGAAAGCGCATGGACATCTGCACCCGTCATCCAAGAAAATCTAGCTATCTTCTCAAAACATGCTGGAAGGTTAAATCCCAAAACATATGGCAGGGTCATCCCACACGCGGCACCATGTGGTATACTCCATCTAGGCCCAGCCGCTTCAGCTATACAGTGACCTAGGATTGCCGGCCCCCCAATCCAGGTGTAGCCTATTACAATCCCTCCAAGCATGGACGCACATGACATACTCCATCGAGCTTCAAGATCCTTACCATCGTGGTAAGCACGTCTAGCGTACTTGAATACGAGTCTTATAGCTTCAAGAGCCTGGCTATCTGAAATCGGATTAGAGTAGTTGCTGATTAATGCTTCAACACAATGGCTTAGTGCGTCCATGGCACTGCCAGCCGTCTGTTTTTGAGGACAACTCATCGCCATAAGCGGATCCACTATTGCGGTTTCAGCGTAAAGGCTTGGACTTGCAGCCCAAGTCTTGTACACACCTTCAATAATAACCGAATATGGAGACACCTCGCTCCCCGTTCCTGAAGTCGTTGGTATCAAAATTTTTGCTTTGGGTGGGAACTTTATCATATCATGCGCCGGATTAACATATGTCATCAGATCGTCTGGATTAGTTAGGCATGCAGCAACCATCTTTGCTGTGTCCATAACCGCCCCTCCACCTAAGCCTACCACTGCATCATACTTTCCTTCTCTCCCGAATGCGACAGCCTTTCTTACGCTGTCAGAATCGGGCTCGCTAGCAATATCATCATAGACATCGACACCAACACCTTCTCTCTTTATCAGGTCGACAACCTTGCCGACTATGCCCACTTTCTCTATTCCTTTATCTGTAATTAATCCAATTCTCTGACCAAAGCGCTTAACTTCAGGTCCTATAAAAGATTCGACAGACCCAGTACCAAATACAACCTTCTTTGCACCCTGGTATTCTGATATTCTAGCCAGAGGCAGATTTGCCTCAAAAGATCTTAAACTCAAATCGTACACCTTAAGTATACTATCAAGCCATGCCTTTAATAATTTTTAATCCAACAGAATAACATCATGTCCATGTCTTTAGAATCAAACGGTACCAAACAACCTCTACCATTGAGAGTTGATTGAACTATAGTGCAAAGTAACTAATCATATCCTGGGCGAGCTTGAAAACCCTTAAGTTCAGTTCCTAGCCAAAATGTTCCTTATTCCGTATCTAAAATGACAGGAAGGCAGTTTAAATCGAATTATCTTTGTACAAACAACGTAAGAGCATCCTATTTAGATATCGGTGTAAATTGAAAATTATCGACTAATTAAATGAGGAAGATAAAGAAATTAAAAGAGCTGTACGAGTTCTAATAAATACTCTGAGAATAAAAATAAATAATTAGGAAAGGTGATAGCAGAAACCCTGATGATTTAAGATATGTTGACCATGGCACCATGTACAACAAAAGAAAGGCTGTTTGTTTCGTTCATAAATTATCGTAGCGATATATATGATCCAATTCATTTCCATCTTTCATTATGAAGATAAAGCTTTTAGCGTATGGTTTATAGTGCTCCGGCCGGGATTTGAACCCGGGATCTACGGCTCGAAAGGCCGGAATGCTTGACCGGACTACACCACCGGAGCACGTTTATCTGTGGAGTTTTTAATGTGTTTATATTGTTTTTGTTTTCGTTGACATTTCGATCGCGTTTACCTTAAAGTTATATAAATTACGTTTTCTACGTCCTAGGCAAATGGAAAAGATAGGGCATATCATCTGTCATGTTGAAATTTCAACAAATAATGTTGGACAATCAGGCAAGTTCTATAAAGAGGTATTTGGCTGGAAAATCATCTGCGACCAAGCAAATTCGAACTATGCTACATTTGATCCGGGTTCGGGTGTTGGGGGAGGAATTGTTAAGTCAAAGAATATTATTCCACCGCACACCGTTGTTTATGTTTTGACTGACGATATAACAGAAACTTTAAAGAAGGTAGTAGAAAAAGGAGGAAAAATTATTTTAGACAAAACGCAGTTAGGACAAGACGAAAAAAGAGGATGGTTTGCATTCTTCTCAGATCCCGATGGAAATCTGATCGGATTATTTGAACCTAAGCTATAGGTTCTGGATGGTAAAATTCTACATTACACTTTATTAGAAGATTGTTTTTGAAGACGATATATAATATTTCTACTTAAAAGTAAAGTTTGATGTCGACTGTAAAGATGATTTTGGCTTTATACTTCTAAAATTGGCGCTGCCCATGTTAATGCTTCTTTTTTGGCTTATGCAGGACGACAAGCCGCTGGTTCACTTAATTAAAGCAAGAGAAATTTAAATATTTGCTGAATAAAATGAACCCATGAGGTAATAAAAGTCAAAACAGAAGCCTTTTAGATCATCGAGAAGGGTCCTCAGTCTAACTGTGTTTAAAGAAGCTTTGGGATTATGGAAAAGAAACGTAGAGTCCTACGTAGAATAAAAGTTTTCAAACCCAGTAAGATTGTTAACGAGGTCAGAGAACTGTTGCTTGGACAACATGGGTAAAACATAAAAAAAAGATATCCGACCCGGTAACCTGTTTCCTTGATATAGAATATAGTTTGAAATAGTTACCTAAGGTGAAAGTGCCTCATGTTCAAACTCTATTAAAGGTTACCTTTGACGTTACACATATTTTGCAGTCTGACGGCACGCCACTGACATTCTTGTGAATTTCACAGAGGAGACCCTTTCTCCTAAGTTCTTTGCATAGGGCGCAGAAGTACTCCATGCTTCCAACTGAGGGATTATTTGTAATTTCTTCCGCATAAGAGTGGGCGTAGTGATCAATGACATCTAAATCAAAAAACGATCTAAACTTCTGGCTAAACCCCCTCTTTTGTCCCACATAGAGGCTTACGGTTGCCTGTGAAATACTTAGCAGTTTCGCTACTTCGATCTGGGTTAAGCCTCTCTCATTTATCAGTATATTGACCACCTTAGATCTAAAGACAGGTAATACATACTTGGAAGAAATTTCGCAAACAGGATGCATAATACCGAAATATAACAAGGGTTAAATAAAGATATAACTGTTTTCTAAAATATTCTAGTCCGATAATAAAAAATAATTTAATAATTAAAGTTTTATATTTAACTATTAAGAGTGTGGATTCGTGCCTGACGAGGAATTGGACAAAATTATGGAGAAGTACGAGGAAATGCTCAAAGATGAGCATAGCGCAGATGCTGATGTTGCAGAAACATCTGGAAAAATACTTTATCACATAGGAGACAGCGACTTTGATCAGTTTTTGAAAGCAAAAAAGGACATGGCTGTAGACTTCTATGCTGACTGGTGTGGTCCGTGCAAGATAATGTCTCCAATCTTCGATGAAGTCGCAAATGAAATTTCCCCAAAGATTTCGTTTGCAAAGGTCAACGTCGATGATAGTCCTAACACAGCGGAAAAGTTCTCTATAATGGGCGTACCAACTGTTTTATACTTTAAGAGCGGTAGTCTAGTTGATAAAACCGTCGGAGCAATTCCTAAAAACACCTTCAGGAATAAGATAAAAGAAATTTACGGAATCTAAAAATCATTCTGTATTGAAAGAATTATCTGTTTAAAAATTATCATCCTTTTAAAAGCATAAACTCTAGACCCAAAATTTGATATACATCAGAAAGAACTCCCAAATTCGAACCTTCTCTCATGGCTGTATCTGTCACTTTGAAAAACAAATTCAACGCATTACTTGTATCCATGTTGGAGTATAGTTCTTCAAAAAATTTGTCCTTTAAATCTTGAACCTCCTTTGACGGAGCGGAAACGCCCTTATAATTGTGAAGACGTCCCTGCATGTCTCCTAAAATTTCCTTATACCTGAGCAGATCTTCCATCTTAAAGTTGAGTTCTTCTTCTCTGCTCTTTGAGAGAAAATACGCCCTTAAAGCTTCAGGAGGACATTCACTTAGTATCTTGTCAGCGTAAATAACGTTTCCCTCAGACTTCGACATCTTTTTCCCTTCAATCATCAGAACACACGTGTGAACCCAATAAGGTACGTAAGGCGCTGTACCTTCAACAGCTATCCCCAAGCATTCTAGACAATCGTGATGGGGGTAAACGAGTTCAACGGCTCCACCGTGCAAATCGTGCGGGCCTTTGAAAACATCATTAGCTATAACGATGTCTTGCAGATGCCACCCGGGCCTGCCCATGCCCCAGGGAGAGTCCCAATAGGGTTTTTCATCGCTTTTGAACCACAGGAGGAAATCTAGCGGCCCCTTTTTCCCATCATAGGAGTCCAGCCTGAGATCGTAAAGTCTTTCCCTGCTAAGACCGGATACCAGTCCATGATCAACAATTTTATCATAGTCGAGGAAGATGTTGCTATTCAGTTGGTAGGCAAGTCCCTTAGAAGTAAGTTTTTTAACAACGTCTACGCTCTTTTGGACGTATTCTGAAGCTCTTGGATAGTAGGTGGGTGTTCGGATGTTTAGTTTAGATAAGGTCTTTAACGTCTTCCTGTAGAACTTATCAGATATTTCCTTATACGAGACGCCTTCTCTTTTTGCCTTTTTAAAGACGTCTTCGTCTATGTCTGTAAAATTCAGGGCGAAATCAACCTTGTACCCTGAACGTTGTAGTGTTCTTGCGAGTACATCGAAAAAGACGAAGGTTCTAACATGTCCTAGGTGCAGCCCGTCGTACACTGTTGGGCCACAGACCTGCATCTGAAGTCGATCGGCATGCCTCGACCTGATTTCAACAATCGATTGAGTGTTTGTGGTGTAGAGGCGCATGTACGCCAAAACTTTAATTTCCAATACTATTTAAGTAGTACGCGATATAATGAAAAAAGATGATCGATGCTATATAAACTATATACCTTGGGAAAGAGAGCTGCCAGAAAACGACTTGAAGAAGAAAGTCCTCACACTTGGACCAGATGAGGGAATAAGGATATCAGCCGAACTATGTGATGGAAGGACAGTAAAAATTTTTGTAAACAAAACTGGTCTTGAACATGTAATCACACTGATTTATGATAATGGAAAAGAGCGCATATCCAGCTTCAAAGGTGGTATCGAAGCTTACAATGCACTATTTAAACAGATAAAGAATATAAGAAATATTATTCTATACTAAGGTAAGTCTACGGAAAAAACGTTACGATGCAGATTAGTAAAACAGCTCTTTTAATGCGCTAAGTATCGCAGGATCTAAGGTCTTAGTCTTTGAGGTTGATTCATCAATGCTTACAGAAACAATCTGAGTTCCTTTCAGTGCGACCATCATGCCGAACTTTTCTTCTTTTATTAGGTCAACAGCTGCGAGGCCGAAACGGCTCGAGAGGACCCTATCAAACGCTGTCGGCTGTCCGCCTCTAATAGTGTGACCAAGAGATGTAATCCTAATTTCACCTCCGATTCTCTTCTCAAGTTCTTCAGCCAAGAATTGTCCTACTCCACCGAGTTTCACATGGCCGAAATCGTCAACTTTTCCGTCTCTGGTGAATGTTTTAGACACGTTCTTCAAAATTGCACCTTCAGATACGACTATAAGAGCTGCCTTGTCCCCCTTCAGGCGTCTTTTCTTAATAAAGTATGCGATATCTTCTATATCGAAAGGTTCTTCCGGAACTAGAGTTAAGTTAGCGCCTGCCGCTATCCCAGCGTATGCTGCAACCCATCCCGCATTGCGGCCCATTACTTCAGCGATCATAACGCGATCGTGCGATTCGCCTGTCTGTAGAAGATTATCCAGCGCATACATCGCTTCATTAACTGCAGAATCGAAGCCAAACGTGTAATCGGTAACAGACAGATCATTATCCATCGTCTTAGGAACGCCGACAACCTTTAACCCCATTTTATAGAATCTTGCTGCAGCACCAAGAGTGTCGTCGCCGCCGATGGCAATAAGGCCGCCTAAACCAAGTTTCTCCACATTATTCATCACCTTTTCTGGGCCTTCAGGATAATTGAAGGGATTGGTTCTTGTAGTTTTCAGTATGGTTCCACCCCACTTATGAATATTTGATATGTTTTTGAATGAGAGGTCAATATAATCTAGCTCAAGAAGACCTTTCCAGCCGTATCTAATTCCTACAGCCTCCCAACCGTATTCTTCCGCACGTTTGACAGCAGCCCTTATTACAGCATTCAAGCCTGCGCAGTCCCCACCGCCAGTAAGGAGACCTATCTTCAATGTAATTCGCCTTTTTATCCTTTGATTATTTTCAATGCTTCCTCTAAGCTTTTCCCTTCTATGACCAAGGCTCTTAACGCACCAGCCATTTTAAGAGGTTGATTATGTTGCCAAACATTTCTCCCCACCGCTACCCCATTGCCACCTGCATCTATGACCCCTTTAACATGTTGCAAGAAGATCTCATCAGTGGGAGCTTTTGGGCCACCTGACATCAAAACCTTCGATTTCCCCGCGGCTTTAACAGCCCAGCTAAACGATGCAGAATCACCTGAGTACTTTATCTTCACGGCATCAGCCCCGAGCTCGTGACCTATTCTTGCTGCGTAGGCAACTACTTCTTTAGTGGTATCGTCCCTCACTGCTTCACCTCTTGGATAAATCCAAACTACAACTGACAGATCATGTTTCCTAGCTTCTTCCTGAATCTTCCCGAATTCTTGAATCATTAAGCTCTCATGCATGCTGCCTGGGTATATGGTATAACCTACTGCTTTAGCGCCCAAACTTACGGCGTATTCGACAGAGCAGTTTTGTCTAGCAATTGGATCACCTTTAAAGATATTTGTTTTACCATTTACCTTCACGATCAGGGGAACTCTACCATTATAGTAGTGCTCAGCTAATCCTTTTTGAAAAACGATACCGTTAAAATGCCCCTTTTCAGCAATCTCCATTATGAAGCTGGGGTCTATGCTTTTTTGATTAAAGTCTGTGGGACCGTGCTCTAAGCCGTGATCGTATGCGAGTATTATTGCTCTATCCTTTTCTAGGAACTTATCAAAGCCCATAGTTATCTAAGCAACGAGATAGAAAGTGATATATTAACTTTTTACATAAGCCTGTTTTAAAACTGACTTTAGACTTCAAGGATCTAAATTCTACCAAATAAAATAATGCAAAAAATCATTTTTTGAATAAGAGGACACTCTCAAGGGCTGATCCAATTTTGCGTCTTTCGTGATCAGTAACCGTTCTCCTTTTAGCGTACAGTATCTTTTCCACTTTGAACCCAACGCCTTCGGCCAGTTCTGATATATGGAAATGAACGGGAATGATCCTATCAGGGAAGACCCCTTCACCAACGACCATGGCAACTTTGCCGCCGTCTTTCAGAACCCTAAACTGCTCCAGGAGAATCCTTTTCATATCCTTAAGATACGCTTTTCCAACAGCTGGAATATCCAAGTCTGAAAAATCTGAGAAATCGCCGGTTACATCAAGTCCAATATAGGATCTGATAGCTTCAGATCTTGATTCTCCGAAGAAGAGCTCAGTTTCCAGAGAATACACTTTCATGTAGTCTATTATGTTAAGATAGGGGGGAGAAGTGATAACGGCATCAAAAGCCGAATCATCGAGGAAATTGAGATTCCTAGCATCTCCTTGGAAGACCTTAACAGATGCTCTCTCAGGCCCGAACCTCTTTAGATCATTAAACATTCTCTTCACTGTCCTCTTAAAAAGGGGCCTGAAGGGAGGAATATTTTTAATCGGACGAATCTTAATATAAGATCCATCCTTGTATGCGAATGAAACCTTCTCTGAAGACATCATAAGCGCTAGAGTGAAAAAGTTCCGAATCACAGGATCTTCGATGCGCGCTATAATACTCTTGAAGAAGATAATATCCTCAAGCGCATATTTTGTAAACGAACGCTTCACCATTGAACTATAAGCACTGACATCGGTGGGAGCAAATTTGTTCGCAAAGATATTTCTGGATATCGCCTTCATTTTTTCTATGTCGTAGTACATAGTTTTAACTTGTGAGAGGAAGATCGACAGAGGCATCGCATCAACCCCTATAGAGTTTATTGCACGCTCCTTGCACGAAAGAAGAGTCGTCCCTGAACCACAAAAGGGGTCCAGAACCCATTTGCCGCCTTTGACCCTAAAACGATCTAACATAAGGAAAACAAAATCTCGTGAGAAACCTTCCTTAAAGTGGAACCAGTTATATATGGGATACCTTTTGTTTGGAACAAAGGTTACAAGCGGACCTAGATCAAAGTCTTCTTCGACTCTAAAATTACCCATCTGCAATCATCATTCGTCCTACGGGAGTGAATTTAACAATTGTGCACAGGCTGCCCCCGTTTACTATCCTTCTTCGCAATACCTATTTTATTTTGTAAGTGCTTGAATTCAAAGTCTATTAATTTCTTAACATAATTTAACTATTTATCTAACTATGACAAATGACAAATCTACTGCCCTTCTAAAACCATATTAAATCAAAAATATGGCCTTCAATCTCAGAAAATCTAGACCGATTTCCGAGCATAGCGCTAAGAATTTCGCGTTTGAATACTAAATAATGAATGAATACTCGTTGCGGAAAGATTTAATATCCATCCTATTATTTTTTATTGAGACTATTTGAAGGCCATAATGATTCCAAAACCACATAAGATCGAAGTTATTGACGTCGAAAGACCGATAATAAATGATACAGAGATATTGGTTAAGGTTAGAGCTGTAGGAATATGTGCTTCAGAAGTTCACGCATTCGAAGGAACACATCCCTGGAGAGTTCCTCCAGTCATTTCAGGCCATGAATTTTCAGGCTCAATAGTTGAAGTCGGAAAGAAGGTTAAAGGATTCAGTGCAGGGGACAGCGTCACAGCCTGCCCAATAGCAACATGTGACATATGCGAATACTGTCTAGCGGGAAGGGACAACATCTGCGATAATATTAGAATCCTTGGAACGCCAAAATGGCCCGGTCCATTTGCTGAATATGTAAGAATACCTTATTCGACCGCCTATAGGTTACCCTCCAGCCTGACCTTTGAGGAGGGAGCTCTCATAGAGCCTCTTACAGTAGGATTACATACTGTGAACAGATCTTCGATAAAGAGGGGACAATTTGTAGCCGTCTTAGGAGCTGGGGCAATAGGCCTCTGCACGCTAATTGTAGCTAAACATTTGGAAGTAACGTCAATAATATCGGATATAGTTGATTCCAAACTAGATAAAGCAAAGAGTCTTGGAGCGGATTTTATCATTAACCCCAAAAGCGAGGAACTTTACAAAATCGTTAGAGATGTAACAAAGAACAAAGGAGTTGATGTAGCGATAGACTGCGCCGGTGTATCTAAGAGTCTCACAGACTCATTGAGTCTTGTGAAGAAGGGTGGAACAGTCGTTGTGACTGCACTGTTTAAAAAGAGCGTGGAAATGGACCCGGGAACAATAACCACAAGGGAACTTGATGTTCGGGGAGCAATTTTATATACAAAGGCGGAGTTCAAGAAGGCTGTATCATTAAGCAAGGGAGTTAGAACAGACCTAAGGCAGCTGATAACACATAGAATGCATTTTGAAGACGCAGAAGAAGCTTTTGGACTGATGCAAAAAGGGGAAGCAATCAGGATAATGTTGAGCCCATAGCGTGAAAAAATCTTGAGCATTCCTTCTAAACAGTGCTTAATCTCCTTTATTTCGACTTCATCTTAGAAATCATCTTATACATCATTAGCTAATGCTTCTGGATAAACTTGATGTTCGAGTTTATCTACCATTGTCCCAGAACATACATATTATCGCCTAGACTTTCTCTCATTTTAGATTTTGCAAAATATTCTAGGTGCTAAAGAAAAATGCATAAGCTAAAGTATGTTTTTAATAACCTTTGTCCACTTAATCTTTTATTAAAACTTCAAGCTCGGCGAAAAGGCTGAATGCGTTGGTATGGAATCGAAAAAATTTAAATCAGTTTTTGCTACAGTTTAGTTGGATATGATTTGAAAGGCGCAATAGTGTTTCTTGTAGTCTTCTTCATTCTAGTCTTCGTTACTATCGGATATGTTGAACTACCACCTGGAAGAATGATATACAACCTACTTAACGTCCCCGAAACAGACTATTCTGTACTCGGAATTGGAGCGACAACTCTAGCTATTTCAGTGTTCAATGGGGTAGTTTATGGACTCATAGCCTAGTTAATTTATACTCTGGTAGCAGGAAGGGAGAAGAAGGACCAGACTACCATTATTTCTTCCAAATAGTAGGCTCACCATCACTGATTCGAAGTCTTTAAGATTATATTCAAACTTTCTTAATTAATTTGCATAATCTTTATTTTGCAAAGCAAACATTCTTCATAACTCGCATTTCATTCCGCATGGCTCAGGTCTTCTCTATTCGAAATTCGATTACAACTGCTCTGGAACTATGGTTCATAGTTCCATTTTAGCAGTTCCTTTCTTCTTCTATGGACCGTGGAATTACTCCAAAGCATGGAATAGGGAGGTGCGTGGGAAGAACATAGGCATCCGGTGCAGCTTGATATATCTCGTCAATGGATTCTACCTTCATCTTTTATTGCTATTTTTATTAAATAAACTTTCTATGGAAAACTGACTGGCCCAAGATTCGTTTAACACGATGTCTCTAGTGACCATTCTCCTCTGGTGTTTCTTATCCAAAAAAGGTCAGAGGAACCTATTCCCTAATCCAGACTCACTAGCCTAAGCAGAAGTAAAGAGGGTGCTTTAAGGAAGATAAGGAAACAACTTAAAACAACAGACATTTCCACATATAATAAGGTGCGGGGGGTGGGATTCGAACCCACGAACCCCTACAGGATAGACGCCTCAGGCCTACGCCTTTGACCTGGCTTGGCAACCCCCGCTTGTGGCTTATGGTTGCGTTTGGTGACTCTTAATTTTTTTGCGTTTGGGTAGTCTTCCTTGAAAATAACAGGAGTACTTGGATTAGTCAATCTTAAAGCCACCGGTCCAACGTAATTTAATGCTTCATTAGTTACCTTTTTCGTCCCAACCGCGTCTGCGGGGGAGATGATGACTAAGTTAGGTATCGCCCTTATGGCGGCAATATCTTTGATTACCTGATGCGACCCTCCCATAAAGGTCCAAAGCATACTTGAATTGCAAAGGACAATCTTTATATTAGCCTTATCAAAAGCTACATTTTACCTTATCTGGTTATATGCTCTACCTAAAGCAAATATGCCATGACAATTTGTTAAAGGAATCTTCCCACCAGCGGCAAGGCCTGCAGCTAACGTTATCATGTTTGCTTCCGCAATTTCAAAGCACATAAGAAGATTACCCATGATAAAGAACGATACGCTAATAGGCATTATCACGGCATGTGACCTTGTTGAAGCGTACGCAAAGTGAACTCAATTCCTTCCTCTTCCTTAGATTCAAGATGGGAACTGGAGCCCCGAGCGGGGATTGAACCCGCGGCCTATTGCTTACGAGGCAATCGCTCCACCGCTG
>Ga0187889_10001298_pt1 | contig 27006 bp, 25 predicted proteins | sample June2016WEW_7_10_2_FD_132992 | JGI IMG/M metagenome (GOLD analysis project Ga0187889, IMG submission 132992) | Peatland microbial communities from SPRUCE experiment site at the Marcell Experimental Forest, Minnesota, USA - June2016WEW_7_100 | ecosystem: Environmental > Terrestrial > Soil >... | reverse complement strand
GTCACCACCGGCGCCGCCCTTTCCGGCCCCGTCCCGGCGGATCTCGGCGACGTAAGCCCCCTGCCAATTGTCGCCAGATATCTGCAGCACGTGGGTGCGCAGATGAGTCACATCCGCGTGGAGTCCATTCGCACCTACGAGACAAACGTCGAAGGTGGCTGGGTCCACATCGCGCTGTAATTCCGCCTGAGACGGGAGCCGACCCACGGTCTGTCCCGCTCTCAATGTGGGCCCTGCGGATTGCGTCCGAGGGGTGAACTGCATCTGACCAGCTGACTTCCGCTTAGCGAGTGACCGGGGTGGGCATCGAACCCACGACCTGCGGATTAAAAGTCCGCTGCTCTACCAACTGAGCTACCCGGTCGCGATGGCCCTAACTTCGACACGCGCCTCCACATTCACAAGCAGCCCGCCATTGCGCCCGCCGGCCGCTCGCCCGCTTGAACCGTCAACGGCGGCCGGCGATGTTCCGTATGATTGCCATCACGGTTGACGAATCCCGCTGTCGCCCTGCCGAGGTCACGATGCTCAACCGAACGGGAAGACTGGCTTGCGGAGTGGCGTTCGCCCTCTGCGCGCTCGTGCTGCGCGCCACTGCCTTGCCCGCCCAGACGATCGCCGGCGCCGTCCGTGCGAACGGCCATCCGGTGGTCGGCGCCACGGTGCGGCTGCTGGAGCTGGACCGCGCCGAGCGCACCGGCGCCGAAGGTACGTTCCGCTTCGCCCACGTGCCCCCCGGCACCTACCGGATCTTCGTCGGCGTCCTCGGCTACGCGTCGGCCACCGACACCGTCCGGGTCGCGGGCCCGACGGCGACGGCGTCGATCGACCTCACCGAGTCGGCCCTGCCGCTCGAGGAGATCGTCGTCTCCGCGTCGCCCACCGCCCGCCCCGCGGATGAGCAGTACCAGTCAGCGGAAGCGAAGTCAGGTATCGACTTCGACAACGGCGTGGGCACCAGCTTCGCGGAGAAGATCTCCGACCTCCCCGGCGTGTCGGTGCGCGGCAACGGCTCGGCGCCCTCCCGCCCGATTCTCCGGGGCCTCGGCGACAACGAGGTCGTGGTCCTGGAGAACGGCCTCCGGATGGGCGACATCGCGACCTACGACCCGGCCCACGCCACGCCCATCGAGGCGATGAGCATCGCGCAGATCGACGTGGTGCGGGGGCCGGCGACGATCCTGTACGGCCCCTCCACCATCGGCGGCCTGGTGAACGTCATCACCAACCTGGTGCCGACGCTCTCGGACCACCCATTTTCCGGCACCGCGGCCCTCGAGGGGAGCACCGGGAGCGACGAAGCGTCAGGCTACGCCAATGCCGTCTTCAGCGGCGCCCACACGGCCTTCCGGCTCTCCGCCGGCGGCGTGCACACCTCGGACATCCGCATCCCCTCGGGCACCTACACCGACCCCGCGTCCGGCGCGTCGTTCGACCTCGACCGGATGCCCCAGACCTTCGACCACAGCGGCGAGCTGGGGCTCGGCTGGTCGTACCAGGGAGACGCAGGCCTGGTCGGCATCGGCGGCCGGTATTACGAGACGAACTACGGCATCCCCGGCGTGCCGCCGAACCCCGACTGGCTCACCGCGCCCCCGACGACGTCGCGCATCGAGCAGCAGCGCACCACGGTGGAGCTCCGCGGCCTGTTCAACGTCGGCGGCACGTGGCTCGACCGCGTGCGGCTCGACGCGAGCTACAACGACTACGGCCACTCGGAGTTCCCCACCGCCGAGGATTCGACCGGCGTCTCCGATCCGCAGGCCAACCACTTCCACAAGCGGGAATTCAACGCGGTGCTGCAGCTCCAGCACCGGATGGGCGCCTTGAGCGGAACGCTGGGGCTGTGGACGGACATCCAGGACCTGACGATCGAGGGCGACCAGCCGCTCGGCCCAAACTCGACGACCACCGGGCTGGCCGCCTTCGCCTACGAGGAATACGCCGCCGCGCCCGGCACGCGCCTGCAGGCCGGTCTCCGGTTCGACTACAACGGGATCCAGACGCACCCGTACCCGCAGTCCACCGACTCGGTCTTCCAGACGCTGAACACGTCGCGGCTGTCGAACGCCCTGACGGCCTCGGTCGGCGCCGTCCAGCGGCTCGGCCCCGGGCTCACGGCCTCGCTCAGCGTCGCCCGCTCGTTCCGCGCGCCCACCGTGCAGGAGCTGTACGCCAACGGGCTCGACGCGGCGAGCGGCACCTACTCGATCGGCACGGCAAGCCTGGGGCCGGAGGCAGGCCTGGGGGTGGACGCGTCGCTGAAGGGGGATCTCGGGAACGTCACGTTCGAGGTGTCACCCTACCTGAACTTCATCGACCACTACATCTACGCGTTCCTGCGGGGCGACACGATCCAGGGCTTCCCGGTGCGCCAGTTCGCCGCGACCAGCGCGCGGCTGGCGGGCTTCGAGGCGAGCGTCGGCGTCGAACCCGTCCGGCACCTCGCCCTGCGCGCCAGCGCCGACTACGTGAACGCGCAGGACACGCAGCGCGACGTCCCGCTGCCATTCATACCGCCGCTCCACGCCCTGCTGCGCGCGACCTGGCAGGGCGAGACCTACACGGGGATGGTCGAGTGGCGCGCCGCGGCGCGGCAGACGCGGCTCGGCGACGGCGACACGCCCACCGCCGGGTACGGAGTGCTGAACCTCGCGGCCGGCCTGCGGCTGGTGCGCGGGAGCACCGTGTCGGTGATCACCCTCCACTGCGACAACGTCTTCGACACCGTTTACCGCGATAATCTCTCGGTGATCAAGGACTTCCTGCCGCAGCCGGGCCGCGCCTTCCGCCTGAATTACGAGCTGCTGTTCTAGCGACGGGCCCTAGCGCGCCGGCTGCGCCTCCATCTCCCGGATCGCGTCCTGCACCGCGCGCTTCGTGTCGGCGTGCGTGAGGCCGTCCACCGCGGCGCGTAGCCGCTCCAGCGCCAGCGGCCGGGGCAGCGAGTACTGGAAGGCCTCGAGCGCCCAGCCGCGCACCGCGCGCCGCGGCTCGTCGAGGTGCGCCGCCAGCAGGTCGAGCGCGTGGGCGCTGCCCCGCGCGCCGAGCGCCGCCAGGACGTACACGGCGTTGCGCGACGGCCCGACCAGACTGTCCAGAGCAGCGATGAAGGTCGTGTCGTTCCGCAGGGCGATCGCCTGCAGCGCCGCGTTCTGGATCGCATCCCGGTACGAGGGCTCCACCAGCGCCGCCCCGAGCACGTCCCGCCCGCCCGCCGAGTCGAGCTGCACCAGCGCGCTGACCGCGGCCGCCCGCACTTCGTAGCTCGAGTCGCCGGTCCAGGCGCCGCGCGCGAGCGCCACGGCCTGCGGGCCGCCGATGCGGGCGAGCGCGGCGACCGCCGCAGCGCGGACCGCGGCCGACGTGTCGGAGAGCGCCGCCGCGACCGGCGGGAGAGCGGTCGCCGCCGGGAAAGCGCCCAGCGCGCTCAGGGCGTCCACCCGGGTCAGGTAGTAGTCCGCGTGCACCGCGGCGCCGGCCAGCGCCGCAGCCGCCGCCGAATCCGCGGTCCGCGCCCCGAGCTGGCGGATGGCCCACTGACGGTCCCACAGGTCGTCGTCGCGCGCCAGCTCGGTCGCGAGCCACGCCGTTGGCTGGTCGAAGTGCAGCGACTTCAGGACGCGGTTCCCGTCGTCGAACACCACCATCGTGGGCGCGCTCGACACGTTCGGGATGACGACGGTCTGCTCGCGGGCGCCGATCTCGACGCGCTGCGTCACGTCGCCCGCCGCGGTGCCCACCCGCACCACCAACGGCATCCGGAAGGCAGCGGGCGTGGTGAACTTGACGCGCGAGCTGTCCGGGCGGACCGACGCCGGCATGTCGGGCCTCGGGGTCGTGCTGTCGGCGTGCACCGTATCCTGCGTCTGCTTCACCGTCAGCGTGAGCGCGTGCTGGGTCGAGTCGTAGACGGCCGCGACGTCCAGCTGCGGATACCCGGCCTGGTAGATCCACTCGCTCCAGAACCAGTCGAGGTTCTCCCCCGTCGCCTCGAGCACCGCCTGCCGCAGGTCGTCGGTGGTCGCGACGCCGAAGGCATGGTCGGTGAGATACCGGTGGACCGACGCCCAGAAGCGCTCGGGCCCGAGGTAGTCCCGGAGCATCTCGAGCACCAGCGCGCCCTTGGGATAGATGTTGTTCGAGCCGAGCGAGGCGAGCGGCATCGGACGCCGCCGGTCGATCTGCATGTACTCGCGGTACTCGTCCGCGTAGTAGTCCTGCTCGGCGTGCGCGCCGAGCTTGTGGCCCCAGTACTGCCCGGGCATGAACTCGGCGAACCCCTCGTTGAGCCAGGTGTTCGCCCAGTTGATCGTCGTGACGTAGTCGCCGAACCACTGGTGCGACAGCTCGTGCGGGATCAGCAGCCACCCGTACCAGGGGCGGTCCTGGTACGCGCGGCCGTCGGGCAGCCAGTCCACCAGCGTGGTGGCGCTGACGTTCTCCATCCCGCCGAAGAAGTCCGCGACGGTGGTCTGCGCGTACTTGGCCCACGGGTACCGCACCCCGGTGAGCGTCGAGTAGACGTCGATCATGTCCGGCGTGACGTGGAAGAGCCGCCACGCCCGCGCGCTGTCGTCGCGGTAGACGTAGTAGTCCACCGGGATCCCCTTCCACGAGTCGTGGATCTTGACCAGCGGCGCGACGATCAAGGAGACGAGGTAAGTCGCCGACGGCTGCTCCTGGCGCCACGTCAGCGTCCGCATCGCTCCCCGGGTCACGTCCGAGACCAGCCGCCCGTTGGAGACCGCCATGTCCTCCCGCGGCACGGTGGCCACCACCTCCCACGTCATCTTGTCGCTCGGGAAGTCGAAGGTCGGGAACCAGTAGTGGTTGTCGTGGTCCTCGCCCTGGCTCCAGATCTGGCGGGGCCGGTGCGGCAGGCCGTCGGTCGTGATGTAGGTGAGCCCGCTCCCGTTCTTCACCCGCCCTCGATACGCGATCGTGAAGACGATGGTGTCGCCGAAAGCAAGCGGCGCCGCCGGAAAGACGACCAGCGTGTCGCCGTGGCGCGCCGTCCGCAGCGCCCTCCCCCGGCGGTCCGTGACCGCCGTGTTTTCCAGCAGCGCGCCCTCGTCGAGCACGATCGAGTCGAGAGCGGGCCGGAGCGCGACCAGCGTCGTGGTGATGCTCCCCCGGAACGACGTCGAATCCCAGTCGAAATCCGCAACGACGATCCGCTGGTGCACGAGGTCGTAGTCGTGCGAGCGCGTGTAGTGGTCGTTCGCCATCAGCTCCGCGTTGGACTGCGCCAGCGCCGGAGCGGCGCCGAGCGACAACAGCAGCGCGATCTGGATCTTCCGCATCGGAGAGCCCTCGAAACGTCGGTTGGGAAACATCTCTACTGACCCGAAACGGGTCTGGCGCAATCACGACTCATAAGATAGCATTTCGCCCGCTTCAACCGTCACTCGCGGGACACACACACTCTACAACGGGGAGGCCGGACATGTCGGGGTGGTCGTCTTCACGTCTGAGCGCGCTGGGTATCGTCGCGGCGTTTGCACTCGCCGCGGGCTGCGCGAAGAAGGAGGCCGAGCCCGTGGCTCAGGCGGGCCCGAACCACGTGGTCGTGACGGCGGCCGACTTCACGTTCCAGGCTCCGGACAGCGTCACGGCCGGGCTGGAGATGTTCCACCTGGTCAACAAGGGTCCGTCCATCCATCACATCCAGCTCGTACAGCTGGACTCGGGGAAGACGCTGGCGGACCTGATGACCGCGCTGAAGAAAGAAGGGCCGCCGCCCGCGTGGATGCACCAGATCGGCGGGCCGAACGCCGTTCCGCCGACCGGCGTGGACACGGCCGTCGCCTACCTGACGCTCGCCGCCGGCAACTACGCACTGCTGTGCTTCGTCCCCGACTCGGCGGGCGTTCCCCACGTCATGCGGGGTATGGCGCGGGCGCTGACGGTGACGCCCTCGGCCGCGACGCCGGCGCTGACGCCGCACGCCGACGTGGTCGTGCACCTCAAGGACTACGACTTCACCATCCTGGGGAACCTGAACGCGGGGACGCACACGATCCGCGTCGTCAACGACGGACCGCAGCCGCACGAGATGCTGATCGTGGCGCTGCCGCCGCGCAAGAAGGCGATGGACGTGGTGAGGTGGGTGGACGCGGGAATGAAGGGCATGCCCCCCGCCAAGCCGATGGGCGGCGTCTCCGGCCTGGACCCGCACGCCGCCATGACCGTCACGGCGACATTCGCGGAGGGGAACTACGGCCTGATCTGCTTCCTCCCGGACGCCAAGGACGGGAAGGAGCACGCGCTGCACGGGATGGTGAAGGACATCACAGTAAACTGACGGCTGATCGTTAACTTGAGCGCCGGCCCTCGCGGATCTCGTGGGCCGGCGCTTCGCTTTCGGGGTGCTTGACGCCGCCTCGGGGCGGCCTAGACTAGGCGGGGCCGATGACCGACACCGCAGTAGCCTCTTCCCGCACCATCCTCATCGTCGAGGACGACGACGAGGCGATGGAGCGCTTCGACCGCGCGTTCCGCGCCGCCGGATGGAGTACCGTGGAAGCCCGGAACGGCTCGGACGCCATCGCGCTGGTCAAGGCGGGGCTCCGTCCGACGGCGGCGCTGGTGGACATCGGGCTGCCGGGGGCGTCGGGCTTCGATGTCCTGCGCCAGATCACGGCGAGCACACCCGACACGCGGGCGCTGGCCTGCTCGAGCCTGGAGGATCCGATCCTGGTGGCCACCTGCCGGCGGGCCGGGGCGGCGGATTTCGTCGCGAAGTCGAAGGGGGTCGGGGAGGCGCTCCGCCTGGCGGAAGCGAAGAACTAGAGCAGGCGCCCCTGCAGGACGGGGGTGAACGACCGGCGGTGGTGCGGCGTCGGGCCGCGCCGCTCGAGCGCCACACGGTGCGTCTCGGTCCCGTAGCCCGCGTTGTGCTCCCAGCCGAAATCCGGGTACCGCCCGCCGAGCCGCTGCATCAGCCGATCCCGCACCGTCTTGGCGAGAATGCTGGCGCAGGCCACCGCGTAGCAGCGCGCATCGCCGTCCACCATCGCCTCGTGCACGAAGCCCAGCTCCGGGACGGCGAGCCCGTCCACCACGATCACGCCCGCGGCGGCGCCAAGCCGCGTGAGGGCGCGGTGCATCGCCAGGGCGGTCGCCCGCCGGATGTTGAGGCGGTCCACCTCGCGCACGCTGGCGGCGCCGACCGCGTAGGCCAGGCTGGAAACGATCGCCGCCGCGAGGTGCTCGCGGCGGCGGCGGGTGAGCTGCTTGGAATCGTCGACACCTTCGAGGCAGGCGGAGTCGGGGGTCACCACCACCGCGGCCGCCACCACCGGACCGGCCCAGCTTCCGCGGCCGGCCTCGTCCACGCCGGCCACCCGGCCGATCCCCCGGGCGAAGTACGCGCGCTCGACCGAGAGGTCGAGCACCGTCAGACCTGTTCCGTCTCCTTCACCCCTTCGCGGTGCTCCTTGATCCTGCCCGCTTTCCCCGCGAGCCGGCGCAGGTAGTACATCTTGGCGCGCCGCACCTTGCCTTTGCGGACGATCTCCACCGAGGCGATGCTCGGCGATTGCAGCGGGAAGATGCGCTCGACGCCGACGCCGGCCGAGACCTTGCGGACCATGAAGGTCTCGCTGACCCCGCCGCCGCGCCGCCCCACGCACACGCCCTCGAACGCCTGCAGGCGCTCCTTGTCTCCCTCGCGCACCCGCACCATCACCTTGATGGTGTCCCCGGGACGGAAATCGGGGAGGCCCGTCTTCAGTCCCGCCTGTCGAAACGTCGCCAGCCGATCCATGGTCATTCTCCCATCCGTGCGAGGTAGCTCGCCCACAGATCGGGGCGTCGCTCCCGCGTCAATCGTTCGGCCTCAGCCTGCCGCCACATCGCGATCCTGCCGTGGTCGCCGGAGAGCAGGACCTCGGGCACCCCGTGCCCGCGGTATTCCGCCGGGCGCGTGTACGACGGCGGCGCGAGCAGGCCCTCGTAGTGCGAATCGCCCGCCGCCGACTCGTGGTCCCCGAGCGCTCCCGGGAGCAGCCGCACCACCGCGTCCACGACGCAGAGCGCCGCCGGCTCGCCCCCCGAGAGCACGAAATCGCCGATCGAAAGCTCCTCCGTCGCGAGGTGATCGGCAACCCGCTGGTCCACGTCCTTGTAGTGCCCGCACAGCAGCGTGAGCGCATCGCCCACCGCGTACCGCACCGCGTCGTCGTGCCCGAAGCGCCTTCCGCGCGCGGACAGCAGCACCACCGGCCCCGCCGGCTTCAGGTCGTCCAGCGCCTCGAAGAACGGCTCCGGCCTGAGCACCATCCCCGCGCCGCCGCCGTAGGGCTCGTCGTCCGCGGTCTGGTGCCGGTCGTGCGTGTAGTGCCGCAGCGGCACGATCCGGAAGCTCACCAGGTGCTTCGCCGCCGCGCGCGCCGGGATGCTGAGCCCCAGCGGTCCCCCGAAGAACTCCGGAAAGAGCGTGACGACCGTGATCCGAAGCACCTACAACTCCAGCAGTCCGTTGGGCGGCGCGATCACCATCACCCGCTCCGTCCGGTCCACCCGCTGCACGACGCCCCGGGTGAAGGGAATCAGGTGGCGCTTCTGCTCCCCGGCCACCTCGAGCAGCCACCCCTGCGGCGCCTCGATCACCTGGGCGACGACCCCGATGCTCGCCCCGGCGGCCGTCGCGACCGAGAGCCCCACCAGCTCGTGCATGTAGAACTCGCCGTCCTCGAGCGCTCGCGCCTCCGCCATCGGTATGGCCAGATGGCGCTCCCGGAGATCGCGCAGCGCCTCGCGCGTCTCGATCCCCTCGAAGTGCAGCAGCCAGGCGCGGTGGTACTCCCGGCTCCGCTCGATCACCAGCTCCCGGCCGGTCGCGCGCCCCTCCCGGTCCAGCAGCACCAGCCGCTTCCCCAGGGCGAAGACCGCGTCCGGCTCGTCGGTCACCGGGTACACGAGCGCGTCACCCCGGACGCCGTGCGGCTTCTTCAGGAGACCGACCACCAGGTGGGTCGGCCCGTCCATCTGCCTACGCGCCCGCGACGGGCGACCCGGGCTCCTGGACGGAGAAGCACCCCGCCTTGCGGAGCAGCGATGCCACCGTCTCCGACGGCGTCGCGCCCTTGGCGAGCCACTCCAGCACCTTGGGCTTGTCGAGCGTGATCTGCTCGCCCTTGCCGCGCGGGTAGTAGTGCCCGAGCAGCTCGACGAAGCGCCCGTCCCGCGGCGCCTCCGAGTCCGCCACCACGATCCGGAACGTGGGCTGGTGCTTCCGTCCCACCCGGCGCAACCGCATCCTCACAGCCATCTAGATCGCTCCTCGCATCCCCTTCGTGCCCTTCATCCCCTTCATGAACTTCCCCATCTCCTTGAACTGCGCCAGCAGCCGGTTGATCTCCTGCACCGGCCGGCCCGAGCCCTTCGCGACCCGCGCGCGGCGGGATCCGCTCAGCAGCTCGGGGTGCTGCCGCTCTTCCGGCGTCATCGAGAGCACGATCGCCTCGACGTGCTTCAGCCGCCTGGGGTCCGCGGCCTTCGCCGCCTTCATCGCCTCGCGGGCCGCCGCGCCGCCCCCGCCCGGGAGCAGCGAGAGCACCGACTCCAGCGGGCCCAGCTTCTGCGTCTCCCTGAGCGCGTCGAGGAAGTCGGAGAGGTCCATCCCCTTCTTCGTCGTCGCCTTGCGCGCGAGCCGCTCCGCCTTCTCCCGATCCAGCGACTGCTCGGCCCGCTCCACCAGCGTCAGCACGTCGCCCATCGCGAGCATCCGGCCCGCGATGCGCTCCGGCCGGAACGGCTCGATCGCGTCCAGCCCCTCGCCGGTGCCGATGTACTTGATCGGCGCCCCGGTCGCCGCGAAGATGGTGAGCGCCGCGCCGCCGCGCGCGTCCCCGTCCATCTTCGTCAGCACCACGCCGGTCAGGCCCACCGCCTCGTGGAAGCCGCGGGCGATGCGGACCGCGTCCTGGCCCGTCATCCCGTCGGCGACCAGCAGCACCTCGTGCGGCGGCACCGCCGCCTTGAGGCGCGCCAGCTCGTCCATCATCGCGGCGTCGATCGCCAGCCGGCCCGCCGTGTCCACCAGCACCGTCCGCGCGCGGGCCTTCCGCGCCGCGTCCAGGCCGTGCTTGACCAGCGCCACCACGTCCTGCTGGGCCGGCTCCGCGTGCACCCCGACCTTCGCGCGGCCCGCCAGCTCCACCAGCTGCTCGATCGCCGCCGGCCGGTACACGTCGGCCGCGATCAGGAACGGCGCCTTCTGCTCGGCGACCAGCCGCTTGGCCAGCTTCGCCGCGGTCGTCGTCTTCCCCGAGCCCTGGAGGCCGACCAGGAAGACCACCGTCGGCGGCACGCTCGCGAAGCGGATCGCCGCCGGCTGTCCCCCGCCACCGAGCAGGGTGACCAGCTCCTCGTGCACGAACTTGACGAGCTGCGCGCCGGGGGCGACTCCCTTGAGGGCCGGGAGGCCGACGGCCTTCTCCGCGACGCGGTCGGTGAACTGCTGCGCGGCCTCGAACCCGACGTCGGCCTCGAGGAGGACGCGCCGGACGGTCTCGAGCCCCTCCTTGACCGCCTCTTCCGACAGAACGCCGCGCCCGCGAAGCTGGCCGAGCACGGCGGAAAGCCTCTCGCTAAGCTCGTCAAACATTAGCCTTTAAGCATACCCGGGCCTCCCGCGCGCGGCAACCGGGACGGGCCGGCCGCGCGCTAGCGGGAGAAGGGTGCGAGGGCGACGGCAGGCAGGTGCGCCCACCCCTTCCAGGCGGCGGGCGCGGCCACCAGGCGCACGACGTTGAAGCCGCGGATGCTCAACCGGTCCACCCGCCACCTCTGTGCGTCCGTGCGTCCGTGCGTCCGCGCCCATCCGTCCGTCAGCGCGCGCTGGAACTGGTCCGCGTCCACCGGCGTCCGCCACGCGGTCGCCCAGAGGACCACGGTCCCGGAGGGGGAGCCCAGCACCTCGAACCGGTCGCCGTCCCAGCCGTCGGCGGCGGCCTCGGCCACCTCCGGATCAACGCCCCAGGTCTTGAGCGCGACCCCGGTCTCGAACTCCCCGAAGTCGTCGTCGTAGACGAGCGTGTCGCCCGGGTCGGGCCCGAAGCCGATGCGCTCGGGCAGGGTATGCGCCGTGTACAGGCCCGCGTGCAGGATCTGGGCGGTGGATATCGGGAGCCGGTCGCCGTACGGCTCCTCGTCGGGCCGGGCGCGCCTGGCGTCGAAGTCGCGCATGAACTGCGCGCCCGCCAGATACGGGAAGAGCAGCCCCTCCTGGATGATCGGGGGCGCGGTGGCGAAGACCGGCATCGCCGACTGCTGTGACCGGATGACCTGGCGCACCTGGTCCCAGTCGCCGAGGGCCTGCGAGAGATCGACGCCCGGGAACGACGCCTGCAGACCGGCGAGCGTCGCCTGCCCTTCGGCCACGGCCTGCCCCGCCATCTGGCGGTCGTTCTGATGCCGCAGCTTGAGGATCGCGTTCAGCGACATGTACTGGTCCTGCAGCGCGTGCACCAGCTCGTGCGCCAGCACGAGCTTCAGCTGAATGGGATCCTCGCCGCGCACCGCGAACAACGCGCTGGAGTCGGGATCGTAGTAGCCGGCCACCTGCTCGGCGTAGAGGTCGAGCATCAGCTTCCGCAGGTCCGTGGTGTCGGGGATCAGGCCGAAGGCCCGGTAGGTGCGCTGGACCGCGAGCAGCTCGGCGGGCGGCATCTCCTCGGCGAGCTTGCGGCTCAGGTAGCCGCGCACCTGCTCGCGCGAGCGCACCAGGATCGCCGGCTCGCGCTTGAACTTGAGCCCCACGGCTTGCTCGACGGCGGGCGTCACCTCGCGGGCGATCTGCAGCGCCGCGTTCTCGTCCTGCGCGCGGGCGACTGCCGCCGTGCCGCTCACGGCGCCGACAGTCAGGAGAAGCCCAACCGAACGTCTCAGGATGTCCATTCGATCCGCTTCCCCACCGCCACGCCGACGGCGCGCGCGACGTCCTGGCCCCGCACCACGATGCCGAGGCTCTCGAGCCCCCGCCTGAGCTCGCCGTCGAGCCGGTCCCGGCGCTGGACCAGACTCTCCCGAGGGCTCCCCTCCGGGCTCCGGGAAGCCGTCGCCCCCGACGTCTCCCCCGGACCCCGGACCCCGGAAAGCGGCCCCCCAAAGAGCTTCTCGATCTCGGCGCCCAGCCGTTCCAGCGCGGGGCCCACTTCGCGCGCGAACGTCTCGAACGGATCCGACTCTGCCGGCTCGCGGCCGTCGCGGGCGGCACCCTCGGGCGGGGCGGTCCGCGTGCCCCCCTCCTCGACGCGCTCGCCGCGCGCCAGCCGGCGGCGGATCGCGGCGTCCACGCGGCGCCGCTCCCGCACGATGCGCTCCAGCTCGGGCGGGAGCGTCGCCGTCGCCTGCGCGTGCGCGCACGCCTCGTCGAGCACGTCGATCGCCTTGTCGGGCTGCGCGCGGCCGGTCACGAACTTGTCGGTCAGGACGAGGGCGGCGCGAAGCGCGTCGTCCTCGATCGCCACCGCGTGGTGGTGCTCGAGCCGCGGCCGCCGCGCCTGCAGGATCTCCAGCGTCTGCTCGGCGCTCAGCTCGCCCACCAGCACCGGCTGGAAGCGCCGCTCCAGCGCGGGGTCCCCCTTGATCCACCGGTCGTACTCGGCGGCCGTGGTGGCGCCGATCACGCGGATGTCGGCGCGCACCAGCGCCGGCTTCAGCATGTTGGCGGCGTCCATCGCGGCGCCCATCGCCGTGCCCTGCCCGATGAGGTTGTGCAGCTCGTCCACGAAGAGGATAACGTCCGGGTCCTCCGAGACCGCCTTCACCAGGCGGCGCAGGCGGTCTTCGTACTGCCCGCGGTACACCGTGCCGGCGAGCAGGGCGACGTGATCGAGGGCGATGATCTTGACGGAGCGCAGCGCCGCGGGCACGTCGCGCGCGACCACCCGCTGGGCGAGGCCCTCGACGATCGCCGTCTTGCCGACGCCCGCCTCCCCGACCAGGGCGGGGTTGTGCTTCGTCTGGCGCAGCAGGATGTCCACGACGCGGCTGACCTCGGCGTCGCGGCAGCGGACCGGCTCGAGGTCGCCGCGGCGCGCGGCCGCGGTGAGATCATAGCCGAGCCGCTCCAGCACGTCGTCGCCGGTCTCCGCGGTCCCGAACAGTCCTTCGGTCATGCTACACCCTACCTCCTACGCCCCACACCCGGTTTCACGGAACGCTCCCCACCAGCATCCCCGAGTACCACGCGATGAGCGCGTCGCCGACGACCAGCGTCACGACCGCCCCCACCGCGAGGAAGACGCCGAAGGGGATCGGGCTCCGGCGCTTGAACAGGACGAGCGGGAGGAAGACCAGCACCCCCGCGACCGACCCGAGGAACGCGGTGAGCAGCACGCCGCGCCAGCCGAGGAAGCTCCCGATCATCGCCATCATCTTGAGGTCGCCGGTGCCCAGGGTGGTCGGCTTCTCGCCGGCCTCCAGGACCTGCTGCAGCTCCTCGGCGTGGATCATCCCGCGCGCCAGCGCCCAGTCGCCTCCCGCCTTCACGACCCAGAGCAGCGCGAAGCCCGCAGCGGCGCCCACCAGCGATTCCAGGGGGCTGATCCCCCCCGGGACGAAGGAGAGCGCGAGGCCGGCGCCGAGGCCGCCGAGGCTGAACTCGTCGGGGATCAGGTAGTGACGCGCGTCGGTGAGCGCCATGCCGAGGAGGAGCGTCGTGAGCACCGCGGCGCTCAGCGCATCCCACGACGCGCCCCACCAGACGACCGCACCGGCCCAGACCAGCGCGACCGCCAGCTCGATCGCCGGATACTGCGCGCTGATCCGGGCGCCGCAGTGACGGCAGCGGGCCCGCAGCAGCACGTACGAGAGCAGCGGGATGTTGTCGTACCACGCGATCGGTTTGCCGCAGCCGGGGCAGTGCGAGGCGGGACGGATGACCGACTCGTTCCGCGGCAGGCGCCAGACGCAGACGTTGAGGAAGCTCCCCAGCATCGCGCCCCAAATCCCGGCGAAGACCACCAGCACCGGCTCAGCGACGTCCACGCGTCACCTCGTAGAGCAGGATGGCCGCGGCGGTGGCCGCGTTGAGCGACTCCGCTCCCGGCTGCATCGGCACGCCGACCTGCCTCGCCGCGGCGGCGAGGACTTCCGGGCGCAGGCCCGCGCCCTCGTTTCCCACGACCAGCGCGAGCCGGTCCGGCCTCGCGTGGGCCGGCGGCTCGCCGCCCTGACACGCCGCCCAGATCGCCACGCCGTTGACCTGTGCGAACGCCGCGAACTCCGCCCACCGCGCCTCGACGACCGGATGCCGGAAGGCCGCGCCCATCGCGGCCCGGAGCACCTTGTGCGCGCCGGGGTCGGCGGTGCCGTCGAGCGCCACGGTGGCCGCGGCGCCGAGCGCGTACGCCGTCCGGATCATCCCGCCGACGTTGCCCGGGTCCTGCACCGCGTCCAGCACCAGCAGCGTCGCGTGCGGCTCGAGCGCCAGGTCGGCCAGCGTCTTCGGCCGCCACTCCACCACCGCCAGCACGCCGCTCGGCGTCTCCGTGTCCGCCAGAAGGTTGAAGGCGCGCCGCGGCGCGCTCTCGACCGGCACGCCGCGCCGCGTCGCGGCCTGGAGCACCGACTCCAGCGCCCCCGTCGAGTCCTCCGCGATCAGGAGCGCCTTCACGTTCACGCCGCACTCGAGCGCGTCCATCACCAGACGGCGTCCTTCCGCCACCACGAACCCGCGGCGCTCCCGCGCCTTGCGGCGTTGGAGATCGCGGAGCAGCGTGTGCAGATTACCCGCCATGCAGATCGCCCTCACGATCGCGGGGTCCGATTCCGGCGGCGGCGCAGGAATCCAGGCCGATCTCAAGACCTTCCATCAGTTCGGCGTCTTCGGCACCAGCGTCGTCACCGCGGTCACCGCGCAGAACACGGTCGGCGTGCGCGGCTGGGAGGCGCTCAGCGTCCAACTGGTCATGCAGCAGATCGAAGCCGTCGCCGAAGACCTGCCGCCCCACGCGGTCAAGAGCGGCATGCTCGCGACGACCGAGCTGGTGGACGCGGTGGCCGACGCGATCACGCACCTCGACCTGCCCAACTATGTCCTCGACCCCGTGATGATCGCCACCTCGGGCGACCGCCTCCTGATGCGTGAGGCGGAGCGGAGCATCGCCGAGCGCCTGGTTCCGCTCGCCACACTGGTCACGCCCAACCTCGACGAGGCGCGCATCCTGACCGGAGACGAGGTCGGGACGGTCGAGCAGATGGAGCGCGCGGCCAGCGCGCTGGTGAAGATGGGGGCCGCGGCGGCGCTCGTGAAGGGCGGGCATCTGGAGCTGGGGGCGAGCGATGTGGTGGACGTGCTGGCGACCGGCGCCGGCGTCACGCGGTTCTCGCATCCCCGGCTGGCGACCACCTCGACCCACGGGACCGGCTGTACGCTCTCGGCCGCCGTCGCGGCCGGCCTCGCCCTCGGCCGCCCGCTCGAGCGGGCCGTGGCCGACGCGCTCGACTTCGTGCATCGCGCGATGGCCGCCGCCCCGGGGCTGGGCAAGGGCCACGGCCCCCTGAACCACTTCGTGGCGGCGGCTTCTACAGGTTCCTGACGATCCCCCGGACCAGGCGGGCCAGGTCGCCCTTCACCCGGTTCGCCGTCTCCAGCACCTCGGCGTGCGACAGCGTCGGTGCGCCGAGGCCGGCGGCGAGGTTCGTGATCGTGGAGATGCCGAGGCAGCGCATGCCGCGCGCCCGCGCCACGATCACCTCGGGCACGGTGCTCATCCCCACGGCGTCGGCGCCGACCCGTTTCAGCATCTCGATCTCCGCCTTGGTCTCGTAGGCGGGCCCGAGCGTGGCCGCGTACGTCCCCTCCTCGAGCGGGATCCGCTCCTCGGCGGCCACGCGGCGTGCCACGGCGCGCAGCTCCGCGTCGTAGGGGTCCGACATGTCCGGGAAGCGCTCCTCGCCCTCGAGCAGGGGCCCGGAGAGCGGGAAGCGGCCGGTGGTGTTGATGTGGTCGGCGATCAGCATCAGGGAGCCGGGGCGGAAGGTGCGGCGGATCCCGCCGGCGGCGTTGGTCACGACGAGGGTCCGGACGCCCAGCGTCGCGAAGACCCGCACCGGCAGCGCCACCACGGCGTCCGGATGACCCTCGTACATGTGGAAGCGACCGCTCTGCGCGATCACGCCGCGCCCCTCGAGCGTCCCCGCGATCAGCTCACCGGCGTGGCCCTGGACCGTAGGCTGCGGGAAGCCCGGGATCGTCGCGTAGGGCAGGCGGACCGCGTCCGCGATCTCATCGCCCAGGAATCCCAGCCCCGAGCCGAGGACGATCGCGACCTCCGGCTTCCGCTTGCCGATCGCCTTCCGGACGGCGTCCGCCGCGTCCCGGATCATGTCCGCCACGCTCCCGCCTCCTCCGTCAGTCCCGCAGTTTGTCGAGCTGCGCCTTCGCCTGCTCCACCATCCCGATCCGCTCCTCGTACGGCAGGAAGGCGCTCTCGAAGCCGTACAGGATCATCCGCTCGATCTCCTCGCGGGAGAACCCGAGCCTGGTGTGCGCGAGCCAGTACTCGTCGGTCACGGTGGTGGCGCTCATCAGCCGGTTGTCGGTGTTCAGGCACACGACGATCCCGAGGTCGAAGTAGCGCCGCACGGGATGCCGCTCGATGGACGCCACGGCGTGGGTCTGCACGTTGCAGGTGACGCACACTTCCAGCGGCACGCGGCGGTCGTTGACGTAGCGCTCCAGGTCGGCGTCTTCGAACAGCCGGGTGCCGTGCCCGATGCGGTCCGCGTGGCAGTAGTGCAGCGCCTGCGCGATGGACTCGGGACCGTAGGCCTCGCCGGCGTGGATCGTCGCGGCGACGTTGGCGTTCACCACGGTGTAGAAGGCCTCGCGGTGCTTCTTGGCGGGGTAGTTGTACTCCGCGCCCGCCAGGTCGAACGCGACCACGCCCTTCCCCTTGAAGGCGACCGTGAGATTGGCGAGATCCATCGAGGTCGCGGGGCTCATGTTCCGGATGCCGCAGATGATGAGCCCGGTCCGCACGCCGAAGTCACTCTCCGCGCGGTGCATGCCCCTGAGCGGCGCCTCCACGGCCTCGGTCAGCGGCATCCCCTTCTTCGTGCAGAGGATCGGCGAGTAGCGGATCTCCATGTAGCTCACGCCATCGGCGGCGCCGTCCTGCACCAGCTCGTAGGTGACGCGCTCGAGCGCTTCGGGCGTCTGGAGGACGGAGAGCGTGACCTCGAAGCGGGCCAGATAGTCCATCAGGTTCCGCCCGTCCTCGACGTGGAGATAGTGCGTCAGCTCGGCGAGATCGGTCGTCGGCAGCTTGACCTTCTGCTCCCGCGCCAGCTCGGTCAGCGTGCTGGGACGCAGGCTGCCGTCCAGGTGGACGTGCAGCTCGGGCTTCGGCATCCGCCGGATCAGGTCCTTCGTGAGCGCGGGAGCGCGCGGCGTCCTGGTCGTCATGGCGACCTCCCGGCGTCCACGCGCACGTCGTCCGGCGGACGGACCGGCTGCGGCAGTCCCCGCAGATACTCGACCAGGGCGTCGAGGTCCACGACGCCGGTGTTCTCCGCCGGCACGCGCAGCATCGCGAAGCCGCTGCCGCCGGCGGCCATGAAGTCCGGCACGGCGAGCGTGTAGGTCGCGGTGTCGAGGAGGGCGCGGCCGTCCGCGAGCGTCACGGCCGTCACCCGCTGGCCCGCCGGGTTCGCGGCCGCCACCCGCACCGTGATGCCGGAGACATGCGCCCGCGCGTCGGCCATGCCTACGGCGTGCTCGAGGGCCGCGCGGAGCACCGCTCCCGTCACCCGGAGCCGCACGACGAAGTTCTGGAACGGCACCACCTCGAAGAGCTGGCCCCAGGTGACCGCGCCTGCGGGGAGATCGGCCCGGATCCCGCCGTTGTTCACGATCGCGACGTCGGTGTGGGCCGCCGCCCGGTACGCGTCGGCGATCAGGTTGCCGAGCGCGTATTGGTCGCCCCGCCGCTCCATCGGCGCGGCCAGGGTCGCCACGACCCGTCGGGTCAGGGGCTCCGTGCGCTGCACGTACCCGTCCACGACGCGGGCGACCGCCGTGTCGGCGCTCTCGCGGTCCGCATACACGGTCTCGACGCGGATGCGCACCACCCTCGTCCCGGCGCTGTCCACGAAGTCCACGATCCCCAGGGCGGTGGTGCTGGAGCGGGCCTGCACGATCGGGATGCCGTTCACCGTCGTCTGGATGAGCGAATGCGTGTGCCCGCTCACGATCAGGTCGGGCCGCTCCGTCAGGGCCCGAGCCAGGTCCACCACTTCGCCCTGGCAGGTCCCGCCCCGGTCGCAGAACGCGCCCTCATGGGCCACCACGATCACGAAGTCGGGGTGCTCCAGCCGCGCGGCCGCGATGGCGGCGTCGAGCCGCGCGGGGCCGCTGTCGAACCGAAGTCCGACGACGATGGTGGGGCGCGTGGTCGTCGGCGTCGTCACCGTCGTGTACCCCACGAGCGCGATCCGGTACCGGCCCGCGGTCACCATCCGCCACGGTACGACCCACGGCGGCACGGCGTCGGTCTCCCGCGCGCGGATGTTGGACGAGAGCCACGCGAAATGGGCCTGGCGAATCCGCGCCTGCAGCGTGTCGAGGCCCCAGTCGAACTCGTGGTTCCCGATCGCTGAGGCGGCGTAGCCCATCGCGTTGAACGCCTCGACCGTGGCACGGCCGTACGACAGGTTGGACACGGGCGTGCCCTGCATCACGTCGCCGGCGTCGAGCCGGATCGCGGTGCATCCGCACTCGCGCGTGAGCCGAGTCATCATCCCCGCCACGGCGGCGACCCCGCCAACGGGGCGATGGTTGCTCCACGGCTGCACGGCGGCCTGAAGCGCGCCGTGAACGTCGTTGGTCGTGAGAACGCGGAGGAGAATCGAGTCGCCGGCCGGGCGCGCTTGCGCCGCGAAGACCATGGCGCCCGCGACGAGCGTTGAGAGGAGAGCCATGAGGAAATGTAAGGGCCTCGGCGGGGGTTGCAATGCTGCCGTACACGGGTTGCCTCGCGCCCGAGCCAAGGTGATACTCCGCGCCATGGCCGAGCCCGAGGCGCACCTCCTCGTCGTGGACGACGAGCGGGACATCACCGCGCTCGTCGCGTACCATCTCGCCAAGGCCGGCTACCGCGTCAGCACCGCCGGCACCGGCGTCGCCGCTCTCGAAGCCATCGCGGCCGAGACCCCGGACCTCATCGTCCTCGACCTGATGCTGCCGGGCCGCAGCGGGTACGACGTGCTCGCCGAGGTCCGCCGGCGCGAGGAAACCCGGGAGGTCGGCGTCATCGTGCTCACCGCGCGGCGCGACGAAACCGACCGCATCAAGGGCCTCGCGGGCGGCGCGGACGACTACCTCACCAAACCCTTCAGCCCCGAGGAGCTCGTGCTGCGGGTGGCCGCCGTCCTGCGACGGCTCCGCGCCCCGGCCGCCGGCGGAGGCCCCGTGCTCCGCGCCGGGTCGATCACGATCGATCGGGGGGCGCACGCCGTCAAAGTGGACGACGCCCCGGTGGACCTCACGCCGATCGAGTATCGCCTGCTGCTGCTGCTGGCGGAGCGGCGCGGCCGGGTCCAGAGCCGCCCGCAGCTCCTCGAGGCCGTCTGGGAATCGCAGCCCGACATCCAGACGCGCACCGTGGACATGCACGTGCAGCGCCTGCGCTCCAAGCTCGGCGCCGCCGGCGGCGCCATCGAGACGGTGCGCGGCTTCGGGTACCGGTTCCGCGGCGACCGGCCGCGCGGTCGCGCCCAGTGAAGCTCTCCCGCAAGCTGTTCGCCTCCTACGTGGTGCTGGTCGCGGCGAGCACCGTCACGCTCGTCGTCGCCGCCGACCATTCGCTGCGCTCGCGGCTGCTCAATGAGGCCACGATCGAAGTCACCCGCGAGACGGCGTTCCTGGCCGATGCCGTCGCGGGCCGCCACGGCGCGGCGCTGGACGCGCTGGTCTACCGCCTCGGCCGCGAGACCGGGAGGCGCTTGACCGTCATCGACACGACCGGCCTGGTCATCGCCGATTCCGACTTCCCGCACGACCAGCTGGCCACGCTCGAGAACCACGCGACCCGCCCGGAGTTCCGCGCCGCGCTGCACGGCGCGACGGGCACCGACCTCCGGCACAGCGTCTCGACCGGGCGGTGGGAGATCAAGGTCGCGATGCCGATCCCCGGCGGCGCCGCCCGCGTCTCCACACCGTTGCCGCAGGTGGACGCCGTGGTCGGCGATGCCCAGAACGCCGTACTGCTCGGCGGCCTCCTGGCCCTCGCCGTCGGCGCCGTGCTGGCGTTCGGGTTCGCGCGGTCGGTCGCGCGACCGCTGCTCCGGCTGCGGGATGCCGCTCAGGCCTTCGCCCACGGGAACGCGTCCACGATCGACGCCCGCGGACGCGACGAAGTCGGCGACGTGGCCCGTGCCCTCCGCGCGGTGCAGGAGAACCTCACGCGGCGCATGGCCGACCTGGAACGGGAACGCGCCGAGATGACGGCCCTGATCTCGTCCATGATCGAGGGCGTCATCGCGCTCGACGCGGCCGGGACGGTGACGACCTTGAACCCGGCGGCGCGCGATCTCCTCAAGCTGGCCCCGGACGCGGCGGCTCCAGCCGCCCTCGAGCTGTTCCGGCAGCGCCCGGCGCGCGACCTCGTGGAGAAGAGCCTCGCCGGCGGCGCGAGCGCGGGCCAGGAGGTCGAGCTCGACGGCCGCACGGTCCTCCTTTCGGGCCACCCGCTCCCCACCGGCGGCGCCGTGCTGGTGCTCCACGACATTACGGGCCTCAAGCGCCTCGAGACCGTGCGGCGCGACTTCGTCGCGAACGTCTCGCACGAGCTCAAGACGCCCCTCACGGTGATCCGCGGTTATGCGGAGACGCTGCTGGCCGAGGAGACGCCGCCCGACGTCCGGAAGAGCTTCGTCGAGAAAGTCCTCGCCAACGCGCAGCGGATGCAGCAGCTCGTGGACGATCTCCTCGACCTCTCGCGCATCGAGTCGGGCGCCTGGGCACCACGGCCGGAGCGCCTCGCCCTGGCGCCGCTGCTCCAGGACGTCTGGGCGTCGCTGAAACCGCGGGCCGACGCCCTGCACCTCGCGTTCCGCTCCGAGCTCGCGGCCGACGCCGCCGCGGTGACCGCCGACGCCCCGGGAGCGCGCCAGATCCTCCTCAACGTCCTGGACAACAGCGTGCGCTACACCCCCGCCGGCGGCACGATCACCGCGCGGTCCTCGCGCTCGGCCAAGGGCGTCATGGTCGAGATCCGCGATACGGGCATCGGGATTCCGGGCGAGCACCTGCCGCGCATCTTCGAGCGCTTCTACCGGGTGGACGCCGCTCGCTCCCGCGAGCTCGGCGGCACCGGCCTGGGCCTCGCGATCGTGAAGCACCTCGTCGAGGCGCACGGCGGGCGCGTCACCGCCGAGAGCGCGCTCGGCGCCGGCACGACCATCCGGATCGTCTTCCCCGAGCCTCCCGTCGTCTGACGCGGCTCCGCGGGCCGCGGAGCGCTGCGCAGCACCCCAAAGCGTTACGGACGCGTGACGCGGGCGTCGCCGCCGCTTGACGCTTCGGCGCGATCCTCTCCTGCGTGCGCATCGCGCTCGTGACCGACACCTACACGCCACAGGTCAACGGCGTTACCACGATCGTCCGGCGCGTCGTGGAGGTGCTCGGCCGGGCGCGACATGACGTCGTCGTGGTCGCGCCGGAGTATCCCGTCTCGCAGCCGGGGACGGCGGATGTCGAGCTGCGCGTGCCTTCCGTGGCCTTTCCCCCGTACCCGGCCATACGCCTCTCGCTCCCCCGGCCACGCCGCGTCGCGCATTTCCTGGACAGCTTCCGCCCTGATCTGGTCCATCTGATGACCGAGGGCCCGCTCGGCCTCGTCGGCCGCCAGTACGCGTTGCGCCGCGGCCTGCCCCTCGTGACCTCGTACCACACCGACTTTCCCCAGCACAGCCGCTCCTACGGCCTTGGCACCCTGAAGCCCTTCATCTGGCAGTGGCTCACCTGGTTCCACCGCCCCGCCACGCTCACCCACACCCCGGGAGCGTTCGTGATGGCCGAGCTGGAGCGGCGGGGACTGACGCGGGTGCGCGTCTGGGGGCGGGCGGTGGACGCCGCGATGTTCGACCATCGCAAGCGCGACGTCGAGCTGCGGCGGCGCCTCGGCGTGAGCGACGCGGCCGCGCTGGTCCTGCACGTGGGGCGGCTCGCCAGGGAGAAGAACCTCGGCGTGCTGATCGAGGCGTGGAGGCGCGCCCACGCCGCGCTGGACGGCCGCGCCGCCTTCCTGTTCGCAGGCGAGGGCCCGCTCGCGTCGCGGCTCGCGAAGGCGATGCCGTGGGCGATCCGGCTCGGCTTCCTCGACGTCGCGGAGCTCGCTGCGCTGTACGCCAGCGCCGACCTGTGCGTGCTGCCCTCGCGCACCGAGACGTGCGGGCTGGTGGCGGTGGAGGCGATGGCGTCGGGCCTGCCGGTGATCGCCGCCAACGCGGGCGGCTTCCGGGAGAGCGTCACGACCTGGACGAACGGGTTCCTGATACCGCCCGACGACGCGCGCGGCTTCGCGTCGGCCATTGCGCAGCTCGTCCTCGATGGGGATCTGCGTCGGCGGATGGGCGCCGAGGCACGGCTGGCCGCCGTGATGGCCGATCGCGACGAGGAAGACGAGCGGCTGCTCGCCGACTACGCCGAGGCCGCAGGACGGCATACGGAGGAGGAACGATGGCGCGCTGCGTAGTCCTCCTCGTGGACGGGCTGCAGCCGGATGCGATCCGTCCGCCGGTCGCTCCCTCGCTCGCGAAATTGGCGGCCGACTACAGCCACGCGCCCTACGCCCTCACGGTCCGCCCCAGCGCGACCGTGCCGGCGCTGCTCTCGCTCACGACGGGGGTCGGGCCGGCCACGCACCAGCTGACGGAGCCGGGACTCGGAGCGCTGCGGCGCCTCGGCAAGCTCCGGCCGATTCCGAAGGAGCTCGCGGCGCACCAGCTGCCCACGGTGGTCGTGGCCGGCGCCGTGAAGACCACCGAGGTGCCGATCGCCCGCGTCCTCAGCGCGTTCGCCGGCGTCACCAGGTTCATCGCCACCGCGGGCCCGGCGCGGCACGTCGCTGCGGCGGCGCGCGGCAGGCTCCGGTTCGTCCCCGACGGTCTGGTCTTCGTCTACGTGAACGACTGCGACCGCGCCGGACACGCGCACGGCTGGATGTCGCGCCCCTATCTCGAGGCCGTGCGGGAGATCGACGTGGCCGTCGGCATCCTGCGCGCCTGCGCCGCCGATTCGCTCTTCTGCGTCCTCGCCGACCACGGCGGGGGCGGCGTCGCACCGACGGACCACGACGCGCCCCATCCCGTCAACGACCGCATTCCGCTCGTGCTGGCCGGACCGCGCGTGCGGCGGAAGCACGTGATGGAGCAACCGGTGTCCATCCTCGACGTCCCGCCGACCCTGCTCTGGTGGCTGGGCCTCGAGATCCCCGGGGAATACGAGGGCCGGCTGCTCCGCGACGCTTTCACGGCGAGCGACGCGGCGCGCGCGGTGGCCTGATGCGCTGGATCACGCACCTGGGCGATGCCTGGTCCACCATCGGCATCTCGCTGGTTCTGTGGCTGGCGGGCGGCGCCACCGCGGCCGCGGGTCGCGCGGCGCTCCTCGCCAACGCGCTGTCGCACGTGGCCGTCCAGATCCTCAAACGCACCGTGGCCCGCGCGCGGCCGTGCGATGCGAACGGGGTGCTGCTGGCCGAGATCGCGATCCCCGATCCCTTCTCGTTCCCCTCCGGCCACAGCGCAGCCTCCACCGCCGTGGCCGCGAGCCTCGCCCTCGCGCACCCGTGGCTGGCTCCGGTGGCGCTGCCGCTCGCGGCGGCGATCTGCCTGTCGCGCGTCCAACTCCGCGTCCACCACCGCGCCGATGTCGTTGCGGGCGCGGCACTTGGACTCGCCGGCGCGCTCGCCGCGCGAAGCATCCTCGGTTAGGGCGCACCCCGGCGCTGGCGGCCGACGGGTCAGTTACACAGTTGTTACATGCCGTGTGCTGAGACGTGACGCGGGAGCGCTTTCTTTGCCGCGCTGACGAAGCAACGATCCGTCGTCCCCACTCACCACAAAGGTCCAAGGAGCAAGTCATGGCGCATTCGCTACGTCGGACGCTCGCGGCCACGCTTGTGACCGCCGCGGCCGCCGCCGGTCCCCTCGCCGCCCAAGACGCACCGACGTCACCCTCCGTCACGGTTGGCGGCGTCGTCTACGCGCAGTTCGCGGCGCAGCTGGACTCGGCCCCCCCCGGCGCGAACAGCAACAGCAACTTCGACATCAAGCGCGCCTACCTGAACGTGATCGGCCGATTCAGCGGCGGGATCATGACCCGGGTGACGGGCGACATCTACCAGAACGCCGACGGCTCGCGCACCTACCGCCTGAAGTACGCATTCGTCAACTGGACGCCGGCGGGCAGCGCCCTGACGTACCGGTTGGGGCTCATCACGACCCCGTGGCTCGACTGGGAAGAGGCGCTGTGGGACTACCGCATGCAGGGTGCGATGGCGGTAGACCGCAACGGCTACATGTCCTCGGCCGACTTCGGCGCGGGCGTGGACGGCAACATCAACAGCGAGCTGGTGGACTTCCAGGCGTCGGTCTTCAACGGGAACAACTACAGCGGCGCGCCGACCGATCAGCAGAAGGCGTACGCCGGCCGCGTCTCCGTCCGCGTCCTCGGCACCGACGACGCGAGCCGCGTGGGCGGCCTTCGCCTCACGGCGTACGCGCAGGGCGGCGCGCCAACGAGCGGCGGCGAGCGCGATCGGTACATCGGCATGGTGTCGTTCCGCTCGAAGATGCTGACGCTGGCCGGCGAGTACGTCGCTACGGTGGACAGCACCACCGGCTACGCCGCGGCCACCGCCAAGCCGGTGGTGAAGGGCTCCATTATCAGCGCGTACGGCGTGCTGCACATCCCCGACTCCCCGCTCGCGATCATCGGACGCGTGGACATCGTGGATCCGAACACCGCGAACAGCACCGTCGCCAACAGCAACGACAAGCGCACCACGATCATCGCGGGCCTCTCGTACCAGCTCACTCCGAACCTGCGCCTGCTCCTGGACCTCGACAACACGACGCTTCAGGGGAGCGTGACCGGCTCGGCCACGGCGCCCCGGAAGCTGCAGCAGGTGGCGTTCCAGACGCAGTTCACCTTCTGACCCGAGAACACTGATGACCAAGGCACTGGCATATTTCCTCGCGGCGGCGGCCGCGACGACGTTCCTCGCCGGCGGCGCGGCGGCCCAGGAGACCGTGCGCCTCACCGGCGCCGGCGCCACGTTCCCCTATCCCATCTACTCGAAGTGGATGTCGGAGTACCACAACCTGCATCCGAACGTCGAGATCAACTACCAGTCCATCGGCTCGGGCGGCGGGATCCGGCAATTCACCGACCACACGGTGGACTTCGGCGCCACCGACGGCCCGATGACCGACTCAGCGGTCGCTGCCGTGCAGGGAAACGTGTATCACATCCCGACGGTCCTCGGCGCGGATGTCCCCACCTACAACATCCCGGGAGTGACCGCGAAGCTTCGCTTCACGCCTGAGGTGCTGGCGGGTATCTTCCTCGGCCAGATCACCAAATGGAATGACAGCCGGATCACGGCGATCAATCCGGGCGTGGACCTGCCCGACCAGGACATCGTCGTGGCGCACCGCTCGGACGGGTCCGGCACCACGTACATCTGGACCGACTATCTGTCCAAGGTGAGCCCCGAGTGGGCGCAGCGGGTGGGCAAGGCCACCTCGGTGAACTGGCCCGTCGGCCTCGGTGGCAAGGGGAACGAGGGCGTCGCGAACATCGTCAAGCAGACCCCAGGAGCGTTGGGCTACGTGGAGTTGATCTATGCGGTACAGAACAGCATCAAGTACGGGCTGGTGCAGAACAAGTCGGGCAACTACGTGAACGCATCGCTCGAGACCGCGACCCTCGCGGCGACCGGTGCTGTGGCGGCACTCGATCGGAACACCGACTTCCGGATCTCGATCACCAACCCCGACGGGGCCCAGGCGTACCCGATCGCGTCATTTACCTGGCTCCTCATCCCGAAGCAGATGACGGACGCGACCAAAGCGCGGACGCTGCTGGAGTTCGTCTGGTGGGCAACCCACCAGGGTCAGCAGTACAACGAGGCGCTCGCCTACGCGCGGTTGCCGGCGCGCGTCGTGCAACTGGAGGAGGAGCGTCTGAAGAGCATCACCGTGAACGGCACGGCGGTCCTCCCCCGCAACTACCACGGGCAGTAGTTCTTTGACCGACTTGCCCGCCGCCGTCCTGGAGCCGGAGATCGCTCCACGCTCCACGGCCGAAGAACGGTGGCGGGCCCTGAGGACGGTGAGCCGAGGCGACCTGATCTTCCGCGTCGTGCTCACCGTCCTCGCATGTCTCCTCCCGTTGCTGCTCCTGTTGATCGCCGTCGAGTTGGTGTCGGAAGCCATGCCGGCGGCGCGCCGGTTCGGCCTGTCGTTCCTCACCACCAGCGTGTGGGATCCGGTGCGTGGCCAGTTCGGCGCGCTGCCGCTGATCTTCGGCACGCTGTACTCGTCCGTGGTGGCCCTGGCGATCGCGGTGCCGCTTGCGCTGGGGTGCGCCATCTTCCTGACCGAGTTCGCGCCGCGGTGGTTGCGCTATCCGGTAGCGACGCTGATCGAGCTGCTGGCCGCCGTGCCGAGCGTGATTTACGGGTTGTGGGGCATCTTCGTCCTGATCCCTCTCCTGCGCGACCACGTCTGGCCCGTGGTGCGGCCGGTGCTGGGGCACGTGCCGATCTTCAGTGGTGTCTTCTACGGCCCCTCGGTCCTCGCGGCCGGGGTGATCCTCTCAGTGATGATCCTTCCGTACATCGCCGCGGTGTCGCGCGAGGTGCTGCTCGCGGTGCCTGCCGACCAGCGTGAGGCTGGCCTGGCGCTGGGGGCCACGCGCTGGGAGACGGTCTGGCACGTGGTGCTGCCGTACGGGCGGGCGGGCATCATGGGCGCGGT
>Ga0187889_10001291_pt1 | contig 27084 bp, 20 predicted proteins | sample June2016WEW_7_10_2_FD_132992 | JGI IMG/M metagenome (GOLD analysis project Ga0187889, IMG submission 132992) | Peatland microbial communities from SPRUCE experiment site at the Marcell Experimental Forest, Minnesota, USA - June2016WEW_7_100 | ecosystem: Environmental > Terrestrial > Soil >... | reverse complement strand
GCTCGGTAATCGGACTGCTGAAGTCATTGTTGCCAGCCAGACCGTAGATTTCGAGGCCTTCACCCTCCGCCATCTTGCGTAGTTCCCGGGCGTGGGCGCGGGTCAGGGTTAAGGGGTGCCCGTGCGGTCGCTTGCCGTCAACCTCCACTCCGTCGTAACCGTATTTCTTCGCGCGCTGGATCGCCTCTTCGAGCGACAGCGCCTTCCCCCGGTACCAGACGCCGAGATACGTAATGGTGTAAAGCCCCACTTTCAATCCGGCCGGTTTGTTGGGACTCGCCTGGTCTGAGAATCCAGTCCTCGGCGCCGCCAGCAGGCCGGCCGAAGCCGCCAGCCCGGCGCCAACGAATTCGCGTCGATTAATGCTCTTCGTCTCCATGAAGTCTGCCCCCCGTAATAAGAATGAATACTCTGATCTTCTGCCGCCAGTTGGTACCAGCGTAGGAATTCCGGCTGAGGATACCACAAGGGGACAAGCCAGAGTCAGAAAAGCGGCAGCGCGGTTGGGCTCCGCGCCAGTGCCCTGCCTCAAGGGTCCTGCTCTGATCACCTTTCAAAGCTGTGGTGACCGCCTCAGGCTTACAGACCGCAGGCTTGGACATCCCCCCCGCCGGTGGAAATCGACGACATCCTGTTCAGGGCTTAGCGTGTTCTGGCTGGGGCCTGTAGACGGTGTAATAACCATTCTCGACGCTCGGGTCGCCGAGTCGCTCGGTGGGCACGTAACCCTGCTTGATAGCTCCCACGATGGAGTCTGCCCAGAAAGGGTTATCCAGGTTCCGCAGGATGATGACCCCGAACTTACGCGACGTGATCAGGTTGACAAACCCGGACTGGTCCCCCACTCCGACCCTGGCCAGGTAACACTTGATTCCGGGTTCAATCGGAATCTCCTTGTGGGCCTTCATGACCAATGGCATGTTCTCGCACCACACCGGACCTGGTGTTTGCTCGATGATTTCGAGGGCCGCGGCCGCACTTGACCGTCTCACTTGCTGAATACGCCTCTCTCCGGGTAGGAGAAGAAACACGTGGTTGATGCGGCGGAGTGAATCTGGAAGACCGGTGAGGGCGGCAAAGAAAAGCAGCAGGAACACCGCCGCGCCTCCCGGCGTATAGCGAGAGCGGGGACGCCAGCTCGCGAGCGCCCGCACCAGTAGCAAACCCGCCAAAGGGCAGCAGGCCAGATTCCACTCCAGGAAATAATGAACCCACGACCCCAGTTTCCCGTAGGAGGCGGAGGTCAGAAGCGCAAGAACGAGTTCGAGACCCAGCACCAGAAGAGCTTGGCGGTAGGGGCTGGACTCGACGCCCGCTCGCAGCCGGCGGAGCAAGGAGCCGCCCTGGGGGGAGGTCAGGTGGTGAACGAAAGGCAGGAGTGCGAGGCAGGCTAGCGAAGCAATCGGGATCATGCCGATCAGATTCTCCTGCATGCCATTAACCAAGTGTGTGAACGAGAAGGGTTGCCACAGGTTGTAGAGAAACAAGTGGCGCAGAATCTCTCCCCCCGTTGCCCATGCCAGGTAACTTAGAATCCCCAGGCCGAGCGCCAGGGAGAATAGCAAGCGTCTGAGAGCCGCTCCCGGACTGATCAAGGCACAGGCGACGAGGCAGGCCAGCGGAGCGGCCACCATCGTCTGCTTCGTGAACATCGCCACCACAAACAGTGCGAAGGCCGCGTATTGGCCCGCCGGCTTCGACCTCGAGCGGAGGAACAGGAATATACCCAGGAAGGTCAGGAAAACCGCCAGCAAGTCCACACCCATCCTAGGAATATAGCGGTCGAGCGAATCCAACCGGAAGCAAAGCAACGCCGCGAGCAGGGCGCCGGCGCCCCTGACCCGGGCGGAGATTCGTGGCGGGGAAACACGAAATACGAGAAGCCCCAGGAGCAGGCTGATCCCCAGAGCGGACGAGACGGAAATCAGCCGGCCCGCGACCAGGAAATCGCCGGTAATCCGCGCCGCGACCCAGGTTACACAATGGTAAACAGGTGGATAGGGATTCACAATGTAGGGATACTGCTGAAGAGGGTGATAGGCCTCGCGCAAGTGGGTGATATGGGCGGCCTCCCACCACACCACACCTTCGTCGTCATCCCACTCAAACGGGTAGTAAACGTCATGGAACGATTTGAGGACGAAGGTGGCGCCGCCCAGCAAGAGCAGCGCGAAAACTGCCCAAAGATAGACCTGGCGCAGACGTTCGCCCCAAGCCCGCCGAGGCGCTGTCTCGCCGCGCGCAGGCCCCCGCAGATCAGCACCGGCTTCTTCTCCGGGGGCTTGCCCAACGAATGAATGAAGACCCATGGGCGTATCGGTAACCTCACTCAACTGGAAGACGCGAGCACGGAACTCGCACGGCGCAGGATTTCAGGTCATGCGTCCAGATGGGAAAATGCCGCAATGGTCGTGCCAGCCACGAAAGCCCCCCGAGCGCCATCCCCTGAATCGACCGTACCACTGGGATCTTGGGGCTTGCATCGCTGCGCTATTATATATAAGGCGAAGGTACCCGGCAACAGCGGGTGCGCGCGCTGCGGCAGACTCTATGCTAGGAGTGTGTCGGTGACCTGCCCCCGTTTTCTGTACCAGTCATAATGCGAGTTCCGGTTTATTTGTTCTCAATAAGAAACAGCAGATGCTTCGTCCGCCGCGGCGGACTCAGCATGACAGATGCCGTCTTTCGGCAGCCTACTAGAGTCCCCCTTGGGTTCACTCCATAGAACTGCCCATCTCGGGACTTGGCTTTCAGAAGCTGGGTGCAAACTCGATTTTCCCGGCCTTGACCACGGCGCAAGTGATTGAATCTCAATTCTCATTACTTTCAATCCGCGGTGTTCTCAGAGAATCTGCAAGCCGGAAGCGAATCGGAAGCGATTCGGTGCTTTCAATTCGCCTAGGCTCGCGGTATGGTTAGGCTGCTTACCTAAGCCAGCGACGATTTTGAGGGCCCGATTCATGATCTGAGGAAACACTTCAAGATCCGCTGGCCCAAACCAGAGACGCTGGGGTAGACCCTGCATTTGAAGTTTTTGCTTACCCCCTGCACAAACATCCAGTAGACTTCCGATAGCGCGCCTGGTCATGGAGCCGCGCAGCCGGGAAAAGGGATGGCGCACGAGATTCTGCACATTCTGGGCACGGCGCAGCCGGAGGGTTCGAGTATTGCCCGTATGGTGTCGGCGCTGGCGCGTGGACTCGATCCCGAGCGTTATCACCTCCTCGCCTGGTTCCTGGCTGGAGAGGGGCCACTGGTCGGTCTTCTGAATCAGGCGGGTGCGCGCGCGGATGCCCTCGACTGGGCACGAGGCGTGCGCGATCCTGTGGGAGCCTGGAGCTTTTGGCGCCACCTGCGCCGCTTGAGCATTGATATCGTCCACATCCATTTTGGCGGAAGGTCGGTGCGCTGGCTGGCTCGGGCGGCCACCGGGGCGAAAATCGTCGTGCACCTGCACGGTCGCATCCTGGAACCGCGCGGACTCGGCCCGATCGATTTCTCCGCGCGGGGCGCAGACATCGTGGTCGCCGTCTCGCATGCCGTGGCAAGCCGAGTTGTGGACGGCCCGGCGCGGGTGATTTATGCGGGCACGGATGTCCCCCCAATGGATTCTCCTGCTCCGCGTCGTCGCTCCACTTCGGAGGTCATCCTCGGCACCGCAGGGCGGCTCATTCCACTCAAAGGGGTCGAGTTCCTACTGAGCGCGGCAGCCATGCTCCGGGGTGAATTCCCCGATCTTCGGGTGGAGATTGCCGGCTCCGGGCCCGAGCGCCCGCACCTGGAGCAGAGGATCGCGCGCCTGGGGCTCACGGGGCGTGTCGAGTTTCTGGGATGGATTGACGATCTCCCGACCGTCCTGCCTCGCTGGGACGTTTTCGTGATGCCTTCTCTCGAAGAAGGTTTTGCCCTTGCCGCTCTGGAGGCGATGGCAGCGGGCTTGCCCGTTGTTGCCTCAGGCGTGGGGGGAGTCCCGGAGCTCGTGGTGGACGGCGTGACAGGCTGGCTTGCGCCGCCCGGCGATGCCGAGGCATTGGCGGCGCGACTCCGTCTGCTGCTGCGTAATCCGGAGGAGCGGCTGACGATGGGAGCGAACGCGCGGGCCCGCGTGCGGGACCATTTCGGCCTCGCACAAATGACCGAGAATTTCGGTAAGCTCTACGACGAACTCCTGGGTGAAACCCGAACGTAGGGGCGGGCCGCCCCCCCCTCCCCCCTGCCGGGTCGTCCTACGGGTCGTCAGCATTACCGGATGGGGCGGCCTGAGACACCGGGACAATCGCGCGGGTTGCAAAGGAAGAAGCGGTGGAAGCCACTGGCGAACTGGCAAGACAGGTGAGCATCATCGTCTGCACGGTTGCTCGCTTCCAGGAATTGGAGAGGTGCCTTCACTCGCTCGAGCCTTTCCAGGCAGGTGGCGCTGAAGTCATAATTGTCAACAACGGGCAGCACCACGCCGAGGTTCAGGGCATAGCGGACCGCCATGCCGCGAGGGTTGTCGACGAACTGAGGCGCGGACTTGGGGCGGCTCGCAACTGCGGCGTCCGCGTGGGGTGCAGGCCCATTCTCGCTTTCCTCGATGACGACGCGTGGGCCAGGCCGGACTGGTTGCTCCACCTCTTGCAGCCTTTCGAAGATCCTGAGGTTCTTGCCGTTGCCGGTAGCGCCCTGGCAGACTCGTCCAGTAATCCGGTCAGCGGGCTCTTTGAGCAGTTCTACCGTGCCAGTTGCCCTTCGACGCGGACCTTCCTGCAGGCGCGCGAAGCAGCCTGCGCCTTTCCGCTGCGCGCGGCCATGCGTGGGATTGGCCTAAACATGGCCTTCCGACGCGCGGCCTTCGAACGCTTCGGCCTGTTCGACGCACGCTTTGGTCGGGGCACTCGCATCGGTTCGGGTGAAGAGACGGAACGCTTCCTGGCTGTACTGCTCGGTGGAGGCAAAGTTGTTATCGAACCTGCAGCGGTGGTCGTTCATGGTTTCCCTACCGACGTGCGTGCTTACCACCGCGTCATTTTTCAAGCCGGCTGTGCGCACACCGCCATCCTCGCGAAGTATTTCCTTCAGGAACCCTCCTTGCGTGGAGAAGTCCTGCGTTATGCTGCCTCGCGCGTCCTGCGCCGGCAGGCTGCGCACGAATCACGTGGTGGCGCCCGTGTCGCGCTCCCGAGGCTTCCCTTCTGGCTTGGCAGCCTCTACGGCCCGCTGGCGTTCCTCCTCTCAGGGAGAAAGTGAGCCTGCCCGTGCGTCTGCAGGCAGGCTCGATCGCCACGCCCCAAACTCCGCGAAATCCGGTACAATGGTAGCCACTTGCCGGAGACGGGGAGAATACGCGTGATTCGCCAGCATTTTCTCGATTATTGCCAGGGGCTCAAGCAGGCGCTCGACACCGTCGCCACCGACCCCGTTGAGGAGTTCGTTGAACTCCTGGAGAAAGCCTGCCAGGAGGGGCGCCAGGTTTTCCTGATGGGGAACGGCGGAAGCGGCAGCACGGCTTCCCATGCGGCTGCCGATTTGAACAAAGGGGTATCCTCCGGCCGGCCGCAGCGTTTTCGCGCGATTTGCCTGAACGATAGCCTCCCGACCTTGACAGCTTATGCCAATGATGTTTCCTACGACGATATCTTCGTCGAGCCGCTCAAGAATTTCCTTCGCCCGGGGGATGTGGTGATTGGCATCTCCGGCAGCGGGAATTCCCCCAACGTCCTGAAGGCCATTGATTACGCCAACCAGCATGGTGCGATCACCGTGGGACTTTGCGGCTTCCAGGGCGGGAAACTCGTGCGCCTGGCGCACCTGCCACTGCTGGCGCCGGTGCACGACATGCAAAAGGTCGAGGACATTCACCTGATGATCTTCCACGTGGCCATGCAGGTCCTGTGCGCGCGAATGGAAGCTCCTGCCGAGGCGCCCTCTGGTCCGGCGTGCTGACGCGCCTTGGCACGCTCGCATGCGGTCAGCCCGAGGTCGATTCGACATGCGCAAGAAATCACAGTGGAGCGCTTCCTGCCGGGCTTCTTGCGGCACGCCGGGCGGGAACCTGCCCGCAGCCTCAACTTCCCCCCTCCCGCGGGGGGCTCGATGAAAGCTGCCATCCTCGGATACACCGCCACGTCCTACGGCAGTTTCACATACCTGAAGAATTTCCTCCCCCACCTGGCCCAACTTGACCACTCGAACCTCTACGAGGTCTTTCTTCCCGCGGATTGTGCCCGCGACCTCGCGGTGCGGCAGCCGAATTTCCGGGTCCGCCTCGGCCGTATCGCGCCGTGCTCCGGGGCGCTGCGCGTTCTTTGGGAGCAGTTGATTCTTCCCTGGATCCTCCGGGCGAATCGAGTGGATGTTGTGTACACCACCCATAACCTGGCCATTCTGCTTTCACCCATTCCCAGCATCATCATCGTGCAGAATGTTGAGCCCTTCTTCGCGGGGAAATTCCCCAACGCGTTCTGGCTGCGCCCGCGGCTCTGGCTGCTGCGTCTTCTGACGGGCCTTTCGCTCCGCCGGAGCCGAAGGATCATTGCGATTTCTGAGTGGGAGAAGGATTTCCTGGTCGAGCGCTTCCACCTTTCGCCCGGCAAGATCGTGGTCTCCTACCCCGGCGTGACGGAGGGCTTTCATCCCCCCTCCCAGGACTCCGCCGCCCAGTTGCGCGAGCGCTTGGGCCTGGAGCAACCCTACATTCTTTGTGCGACACGCCTGGCGGGTTACGGCAACCTGCTCAATCTGGCCAAGGCTTACGCTTCCCTGGTTAAGCAGGGCAAGGTCGCCATGCCGTTGGTGGTTCCGGGCAGCGTCTGGGACTCAGCTTATGTCGGGAGGGTCAAGAAACTGCTGGCGCGCGAAGGTTGCGCGGAGCGCGTCCGGTTTCTTGGTTATGTCCCGCACCAGCATATGCCGCTCCTATTCGGGCACGCCGAATGCTTCGTCTTCCCATCCTTGCTGGAAGCTTGTGGCAACGTGCTGATTGAAGCCCTCGCCTGCGGAGCGCCGATTCTCTGTTGCCAGCGCCGTCCCATGACCGACATCTGTCGAGACGCCGCGGTCTTCTTTGACGGGGAGGATCCTCAGGATATTGCCGAAAAGCTCCTGCACGTCCTCGAGGATCGGCCCCTGCGGGAAATGCTGACGCGGCGTGGACCGGCGCGCGCCGCCCAGTTTTCCTGGCGCCGCGGCGCGGAGAGTGTGCACGAGGTCTTACAACTGCACCGCTTACCCGGCGCCGCGGACCGCGGCCCCAGAGCCATTCATCCGGAAAGGAGGATCTGACCGCAGCCCTGGGTCGCGGGCTCGGCCGGCACGATCCCCTTTGCGCCTCTTGCTCTTCAGCCTTCGGTTCGACCCTGAGATCACAGGCAACGCCGTCGTGATCACGGGCCTGGCGCGGGCACTGGCCGCGCGCGGCCACCGGGTGACGGTCCTCGCGGGCACACCCCACTACCAACTTCCCCACGTCCCTTCGGGTTACCTGTTCCGGCCGTTCCGGCGCGAGTACCGCGAGGGCGTGAGGGTGGTGCGTTGCTGGGCTTTCCCGAAATCCGATGGCAAGATATCGAAGCTCCTGAACTATGTGACCTTCACGCTGACCAGTTTTCTCGCCAGCCTGTTTGCGGGACGCCCCGGCGCGGTGCTGGTGGTCTCACCGCCCTTCTGGCTGGGATTCATGGCCCTGTTCCTGAAGGCCCTCCACCGCTGCCCGGTGATTTACAATGCCCAGGATCTTTTCCCGGAGGCTTATCTTGCCAGCCGCGAAGTCCGCAGGGGTTGGCTGACGTGCGCCATGGACCGTATGATGACTCGCATCTACCGGCGCTCGGATCGGATTACCGTCATCACGGATTCCTTTTCCGAGGTCATTGCCGCCAAGGGCATCGACCCTCGCAAAATCCAGATTATCCCCAATTTCGTGGACACTTCTGCCGTCCTGCCCCTGCCCCGCGATAATCCCTTCCGCCGTCGCTGTGGGCTCAATAACAAGTTTGTGGTCATGTACGCGGGTAACATCGGTTACACTCATGGGACGGAGCTGCTGGTGGAGGCAGCGGAAAAGCTGGCCGCTCTCGAAGACCTCTGGTTTCTGGTCATTGGTGGGGGATCGAAGCAGGCGGACTTGGCGCGCCTGGCCCGAGAGCGCCGTCGCGCCAACCTGCAGTTCTTGCCGGCACAACCCAGCGAGTTGCTCCCCGAAATGCTGGCCAGTGCCGATGTTTTCGTCCTGACGACCAAGCCGGGTGTCGGCAAAGCGTCGTTCCCCAGCCGCATTTACAATTTTCTGCTCGCCGGGCGCCCCGTGGTGGCCAGCATCGATGCCGACTCGGACCCGGCCCGGATCCTGGACCGTGCGGGCGCCGCCATCGTCACCGAACCGGGCAACGTGGAAGCGTTCTGCGGGGCACTCCAGACTCTTTACCACGATGCCTCAACCCGCGAGCGGCTGGCACGAAAAGGGAGAGAATTCATGGAACAGCATTACGCTTCGGACGCCGTGGTCGATCAGTACGACGAGCTGCTGAAAAGCTTGGCCGCCCGCTGAAGGAGACCCTCGCAAGCTCATGAAGGCTTCGTTACAAACCAAGGCCAGTCTGGCACTCCTGGCCGGGGACCTCGTTTTCCTGACGATCTCCCTGGCTCTCGGCACTTACATCCGCGTGGGCGAGGTGTCGTTCTTCTATGAGGAGAACGGGCTCGCCACGGCCCTCTGCCTCGCGGTGTACCCGCTCAGCCTCTACCTCACCCGGGCTTACGAAGTACAGCCCGAAGCGAGTTCGGCGCAAAACTTGCGCCGCCCACTCCTCGGCTTATTGTTCGCGACGATTGCAACTTCCTTTTTCTTCTATCTCGCTCCGACCTATCGCTTCGCGCGCGGTATTTTTGCCGCCGCCAACCTGTTCTTTGCCCTTTTCCTGATCATCTGGCGCCTCGCGTTCTTCCTGCGCCTGCGCCGCCGCAGTCTGGCCGTCCTCATCATGGGCAATCCCACCGAAGTGGAGACAGCTCGCCAGTTGATTCGCGAATTCTCACCCTCCTCGAAAACATACCTATGGCACCCGGAAAATGATTCACCAGGCGCCTCGGCCAGCCTCGAGTCCAACGGGGCGCCCGCCCCCGCGGAAGAGTTCGATCTCCTCATTCTGGCAGGTGAGTCGCTCGAACCTGCCACGATTCGCAGGGCCGCCGCCTTGCGTCTCGAGGGCGTGAGGGTTTGGAACCTGCCGCGCCTTTGCGCGGAATTCGCGGAGCGCCTCCCCGCGCAGTATCTCGACGAACGCTGGCTGGCCACCGCCGAGGGCTTCCACTCCCTCCACGAACAGAGCTTCCACGTCATCAAGCGACTTGCGGACATCACCCTCGCCTTGGGAGGTCTGATTCTGGCTCACCCCTCCTGGTCGTGGCGGCAGTCCTCGTTAAACTTCAGGACGGCGGCCCCGTGTTCTACTCCCAGGAAAGGGTCGGCCAGCGCGGCAGAGTCTTCCGGGTTCAGAAGCTACGGACGATGGTCGGCAACGCGGAGGAGGATACCGGTCCGGTGTGGGCCACGCCCGGCGACCCGCGCGTCACCCGCGTGGGGCGCTGGCTGCGCAAGCTGCGTATTGATGAGATCCCACAGGTGTGGAACGTTCTTCTGGGCGAGATGAGCTTCGTCGGCCCTCGTCCGGAGCGGCCGGTGTTCGTCGCGGCCCTCCAGCGCAAGTATGCGGTCTACGCGCTGCGCCACTTGCTTCGACCCGGCATCACGGGTTGGGCGCAGATCCGTTGCCCCTACGCCGCCAGCGAAGAAGACACCCTCCTCAAACTCGAGTACGACCTTTACTACCTTCAAAACGCCTCGCTGCTCTTCGACCTGCGGATCATTTTGAAAACCATTTCCATCGTCTTCTCGGCCTGGGGTGCGCGCTGACCCCCGAGGGAAGGTTCTCCCCCCAATCACTTGCTGAATTTTGGCCCGGAGCGTATCATCTGGGTCTTCTTGCGCAAACCCGCGCCGGCTGCGCTGCGCCGCCAGAGTAGGGGTATTTCTCGGAGAGAGACATAATCTATCAAGATATCGATTAGTTCGTCATTATGAGACCATCGGGCGGAGGGCAAAGGAATTGAAAATCCTGGTTCTGGGTGGGGATGGCTATCTGGGCTGGCCGACGGCTATGTATCTGTCCGCACGTAATCATGAGGTCGCGGTCTTGGACAACTTCTCCAAACGCCGCTGGGAGCTGGAACTTAACGTCGAGCCCCTCATCCCCATCCGCACTCTCCAGGACCGGGTGACCGCCTGGGAAGAGGTCTCCGGCCATCGCCTGCCTTGTTTCATCGGTGACCTGCGCGAGTACGAGTTTATCCGCAACGTCGTGCGGGATTTCCAACCCGAGGCCATCGTCCACTACGGGGAACAACCCTCGGCGCCATTCTCCATGATCGATCAGGGCCGTTGCGTGCTGACCCAGATCAACAACATCGCCGGAACCCTGAATGTTCTCTGGGCCATGCGCGAGCACGCCCCCCAAGCCCACCTGGTCAAGCTCGGAACCATGGGAGAGTACGGCACGCCCAACATCGATATCGAAGAGGGCTTCATTGAAATCGAATACAAGGGCCGCAAGGACGTGCTTCCCTACCCGAAACAGCCCGGCTCGTTTTACCACCTCACCAAGGCCCACGACAGTCACAACATTCTTTTTGCTTGCCGCGTCTGGAAACTCCGCTCCACTGACCTCAACCAGGGCGTAGTTTACGGCCTCGCCACTGACGAGTCACAGATGGACGCGCGCCTTGCCACCAGCTTCCACTACGATGAGGTCTTCGGCACCGCCCTCAACCGCTTCTGCGTGCAAGCTATTGCCGGCATCCCGTTGACCGTTTACGGCAAGGGCGGCCAAACGCGCGGCTTCCTCAACATTTGTGACACGCTGCGCTGCGTGGAACTCTCCATCCTCAACCCGCCGAAGCTGGGTGAGTACCGGGTCTTCAACCAATTCACGGAGATGTTCAACGTCCTCGAGCTTGCCGGGACCGTCAAGCGCGAAGCCGAAAAACTCGGATTCACGGTCACGACTCATCACCTGCCAAACCCCCGGGTGGAGGCGGAACACCACTACTACAATCCTCGCCACCAGAAATTGCTCGACCTGGGCCTCGAGCCGCGCCTGCTTTCCGACGTCCTCGTGGATTCCATGCTCGACGCCATCCGCGCCCACGCCCACCGCATCAAACGCGAGGTCATCCTGCCGCGCGTCCGCTGGGACAGCAGATCTGAGGCCGCGGCCACAGCTTCAGTGTCTGCAAAATAGGCGCCTCGTCCCCCGCGATCGGCCCTATCATGTCTGTATTGCACGGGATGGTCAGGACTTCGACGGTGGCTCTGCAAACGCCTGTGGCGTATGACCTTTGGACAGCCGCCGGCTGCTCATCTCGTGGACCATCTCGACGAGCGCCACGACGTTCTCGTAGGGCGTGTCGGGCAGCAAGCCATGGCCGAGATTGAAGATGTGGCCGGGGCGGCCGGCGGCTTGGTCCAGGATGCGCTCGGCGCGCCCACGGATGAATTCCTGGTCCGCGTAGAGCACGACGGGGTCGAGGTTCCCCTGCACACCCACGCCGTCGCCCAGCCGCCCCCAGGCCTCGTCAAGTTCCACGTGCGAGTCAATCCCCAGGATGTCGCCACCCGCCTCGTGCATGGCTTCCAGCAGCATCGCGGTACCCGTTCCAAAGTGGATAATCGGTGTTCCCGGCATAACCGCTTGCAGCATCATCCGCGTATAAGGCAGGACGTAGTCACGGTAGTCGGCGGGTCCGAGGCACCCGACCCAGGTGTCAAAAACCTGCACGGCCTGCACGCCGGCGTCGATCTGTGCGTTAATGTACTTGCTCAGGCATCGGGCCAGATGCCCCATCAGCGCCCGCCACGCCCCTGCGTCACGGTACATCAGGGCTTTGGTGTGCCGATAGTTTCGGGACCCGCCACCCTCGATGAGGTAGGATGCAAGAGTAAAGGGGCATGCGGCAAATCCGATCAGCGGAATCCTCGCGTCCAGGTCCGCCCGCGTTCTCCGGATGGCATCATAGAGGTAGGCCAGCGACTGTTCCGGGTGAACGTCGTGCAGGCGATCGACTTCCGCCGGCGCACGCAGGGGGGGCTTGATCACCGGCCCCTCTCCCTGGGTGTATTCCAGATGCAGCCCCAAGGGCTCCACAATCAGGAGCAGGTCGGCAAAAATAATCGCTGCGTCTACGCTCAGTTTCCGCGCCGCCGTAACCGTGACTTCGGAAACCAGGTCCGGACTCTTGCAGAGTTCCAGAAACGGCACCCGGGCGCGCAAGTCGCGATATTCTTTCATGTAGCGGCCCGCCTGGCGCATCAGCCAGATCGGTGTGGCATCGACCGGCTCGAGCCGGCACGCTTTCAGGAAGCGCGAGTCATTCCAGGCCGCACGCCCCACATTGCGGCCAGCCTTTGCCGCTTGGTCCGCCCCCGCCCCACCGGCGGTCGGGCGCGCCCGGAGGCCGGCTGACTTCCGGCTTCTGACCCCTGCCTTCTCTTTAAGTATTTCCCTACTGGCGTCACCGCCTGTTGGCTCGCTCATGTTGATCACTTTTCTAGCCGTGAAGAAAGGCTCGCCGCGTCCGGCCGGAATTAAGCTCCCACTTGCTTGATGGTTCTCGCACGCTGCTTGCCTGGGCGAAGGCAGGGGACAAGAACACCGATTCAGAATATGCCTGAAGGAGTGTCAGGCGTCAACGCCCCCCGGGTACCCGGGGGGAGTCTCGCGCCGGACGAGGGGGGGCTTCCTCATTTTTTCAATACCTAATTCAAAAAGCGTGCTAGAATGCGCTGGCTCGCTGATAACTCCGCTGTGTCTCGCATCAGCCACTTGAGCAGAATTGCTCTCCGCTTTTGCGGCCCACGGCATAAGGGTGAGTGGTAAAGATCACCGGCCGTTTGTGTTTCAGAAATTGCTTTTTCAGAAAGTGATTTTGTCAGGATAGAAGGAACAGTTAAGTGGTTGATCGCTGCCGAGAGCTAGGGTTTCATTTCCCGCCAAAGCGGAGACCATGCACATTTTTCACCTGCCAGCCATTCAGGGCGATAGGTGTCGCTCTCTTCCGGAAGGTGAAAACGTGACGCTCGAAGTCCGCAAGGGTCCAAAGCTCTCGAGGCAGACAACTTCGAGCGAATCTATAAGGTGCAGGCGATCCCTGGAGGTCGCCTCTCCATCGGGAGAATCTCATGCCGCAAAAGTTGTTCGTGGGGAATCTTCCCCACGAGGTAACGGATACCGAACTCCAAGAGTTCGTCAGTAATGCGGGTGTTCAGGCAGTGTCCGCCGTAGTCATTCGCGACAAGATGACGGGCCAATCACGGGGCTTCGGATTCGTCGAACTGGCTGATGGCGAGGACATGGAGCGAGCCATCGCTGCTCTCAATGGCCAATCACTGCAAGGCCGCCGTTTGACCGTGAACGAAGCGCGTCCGCCGCGCACCGACTCCGGCGGGGGGGGTGGACGCCCCTTCCGAGGCGGCGGTGGTAGTGGTGGTGGCGGAGGCCGTCCTCATCGCGGCGGCTCCGGCGGCGGCGGTCGTCGCCGAGACTACTAATCCCCAATCTGCCCAGATCGATTGGTGCGTAAACCGGCCCCGACGTCAACGCGTGGCGTCGGGGGTGGAGGGGTGTGCCCCGCAGGGGAGGTGTATTCCCCCGCGGCCGGCGTACCCTTCGGCCGGTTCCCGCCCAGGCTATTCCGATCCCACAAGCCGGCGATAAACATATCGGACCTGTTGTTGGGTCTCGTGCAGTTGTGAGGCGAGTGTCTGTTCGTCAGGAATCAGCTTCCAACGGCGCGCCAGAGTTTCTGCCGCCTCCGCGTGGCCCACATGTTCGGGCAATCCATTGGGCGCCTTCCCGGTCACCAGCCGGAGGATATGGTCCACCGACCGCAGGAATCCGGCCCCGGTCGTCAAGACCTCGGCGTCATCGGATGAAATGGCACCAGCCGCGCGCAAGATCCTGATCTGCTCCGCCATGTTGGCTCCCGGCGCGGCCGCGATATGGTGTTGCAGCCGCAGATAGGAAACCGCAAAATCCACATCATAATAGCCACCCGGCGCCGTCTTGGTGTTGCTCCACGGGACCTGAACTTCCCGTTCCAGGCGCCGCCGCATCTGGTGAAGCTCGCCTTCGAAATCACCATAGGTGGCCAGGCGGTCGAGAATGCCCGCGTAGACCCGACTCGCGGTTTCCTGCCCCAGTTGGGCATTCCCAGCCAAAGGGTGGGCCTTCAGATAAGTGAGGAGTTCCCATACCTGGGCGTTTTCCACGACGTAGGTGCAGAGCGCGTCCACGGTTACGACCAATTCCCCTTCTTGACCCCGCGGCCGCAGGCGTGTATCCACAGCGAACAGAGTGCCGTCACGGGTGTAGCTGGAGAGAATCTCCAAGGTCTTCTCGGCCACTCGCGTCCAGTGTTCCAACTCCTCTCTTCTCACCTCCGACGCCGCCACAAATACCAAGTCGGCGTCTGACGCCAGATCGAACTCATTGAGCCCCAACCGGCCCATTCCCATGACCACGAATGGCCAATCGGCGGTGTCACTGGCAACCCTGGCCGGGCTCACGGCGTTCCGCGCAATCACCAGGGCGCTGGCAATGGAGCGCGTGGCGTTGACCGACCACCGCTTGAGCATCGGAAAGGCGGGGCCGCCGGCCGCCAGGTCCGCAGCTCCCAACTCCAAGACCCGGGCGCGGTACAGGCGTCGCAGCAGAGCCATTCTCTCGCGCAAATCCAGCCCGGGGGCTGCGGCCCAGGGATGAGCTTCGAGGACGGCGCGGTGCTCCCAACCCATCTCGAGTTGCTCCGTCGGCGGGTCGGGCGGCGCCGGACGGGCAGAATCCAGGACCGCCAGATCTTCGGGATGATGAACCAGGAGTTCCGTCAGGTAGTCGCTGGCGCCGGCCACTTGCAGGGCGCGCTCGAGGCACTCCGGCTTCGCGCGCGCCGGCGCGAAGCGCTCCGACGAACTGGCCAGGGCGGCCAACAGCCGAGTCGCATTCCTGCGCGCGCGCGCCGGCAGTTCGGCTTCGCGCACCAGGCGCGCCACCTCTGGAGCCTGAACTTCCAGAAAGCTCAACAGCGAATCGAGGGACTGGTGTCCGAAGTCAGGCAGCAGGGCAGGAACCGGCTTCAATTCAAAAGCGGTTCCGGGCACGCCCGGGTCGCGGGGATGGATGACGCGCTGGTAGATTTCATCGACGCGCGCGAAGGCCTCGCGGACTTTGCGCAGCAACGTTTCACCCGGCCGGTCGTCCGTCCCCGACTCCACTCCCACCCGGCGTGCCAGCCGATCCAGCGCCCCCGCCTCAGTCGGGAGCCGATGCGTTTGCTGGCCCACCTCCATTTGCACCCGGTGCTCGACCTTGCGAAGGAAATTGTAGGCCGTCGTCAGCGCCGCGTAGTCGCGATCGGAAAGCCAGCCTTTGTCATTCAACTTGCGCAAAGCGAAGAGCGTTCCTCCCGATCGCACCCAGTGGTCCTCGCGGCCGTGCAGGCGCTGCAGGCATTGCACCAGGAACTCGATATCGCGGATGCCGCCCCGATGGCGTTTCACATCAATCGCTTGTCCGCGGCTCTCGCGCAATTTCTTCGAAATCCTCTCACGCGCCCAAAGGATGCTTTCCACCGCCACAAAATCCCCGGGCGAACGGTAAACGTACTCCTCCACGCCGCGCAAGAAATCGCGCGTCAGCTTGGCCTCGCCCGAGGAATGGCGTGCCTTGATGAGCATCTGCAATTCCCAATCCCGGGCGCGGTGTTCGTAGTACTCCCGCGCCGATTTCAAGGAAATCGCCAGGTCCCCCTGGTCACCCTCGGGGCGCAGCCGCAGGTCCACGCGGAACACCTGCCCTTGCGACGTAGCCTGGGTGATCGTGCGCGTTATGGCGCGCGCCAGGTGGACGAAGTACTCCTTGTTGGTGATCGCGGACTCTCGATCACTGCCCCCGGCCGTCTCTCCGTCGTGGGAGTAAAGGAAGAACAGATCGATGTCGGAATTATAGTTCAACTCGTTTCCGCCCAACTTTCCCAACGAGACGATGCTGAAACCGGCGTGCGCGATGCGGCCCTGCGCATCACGGTATTGCGGCTGGCCAAAACGCTTGGCCAGCTCGCGATCGCAGTAAAGGCAGGCATTCGTGAGAATCACATCGGCGAGGGTCGAGAGCTCTCGCGTCGTCTCGCCCAGGGTCGAGGAACCGAGCACGTCGTTCAGCACGATCCGCAGGTAATTCCGCCGCTTGAAGCGCGCCAGGGAGGCGGCCAGCCACGGGTCCGGCTGGGTGGTCGAGAAGCGCGCGAAATCCTGCATCAGGTCTTCTTGGGATTTCAGTTTGGTGAAATTCCGGTCGCGCGCGAACTGCACCGCTAGTTCGGGTTCTGCCATGAGAGTCTCGGCCAGATACCCGCTGTAACCAAAAATGGCAAGGAGATAGGAAAGCGCGGCCGGGTGGCGCGCCAACTCACCCAGAACGTGCGGCGAGGCGCCTTGCGCATAGCGCTCCAACAGGTTCAGAGCCCCGTCCGGGTCCGGCGACTGGGCAAGCAGCGAAGCCAGCGGCGTGAGAAGCGTGGGAGCTAACTGCTGCTCCAGGCGCTCCAGATTGCCGGCAGCCTTGCCTGGGTCATCAAAGAGTATGGCCGCAAACTCCGATCGCATTCGGGTGATTATAACTTGTCTGGGGAAGAAGTTCGTTGTCTGTTGTCAGTCCACCGTGGCTTCCGCGTGGGGGGCACGGCCGGCTGCGAACCCGACGTGGCGCCCCAAGAGTCATGGCCGGCAGAACGCCACGCATGGGCGTCCTGACGGCCAGGAGTTTTCACGAGAGGCCATCACCTCAGAAAGGTGAGTGCGAACCGGGACAATGAGCCCTGGCGGCTGACGCCCTGGTTTCTAGATGTCATAGTACAGCGCGAACTCGTACGGATGCGGGCGCGTGTTGATGGCCTGCACTTCGTTCTTCATCTTGTAATCGATCCAGGTCTCGAGAACTTCCTCACTGAAGACATCGCCCTTGAGCAGGAAGTCGTGGTCTTTCTCCAGCGCGCGGAGCGATTCCTCGAGCGAGCCCGGCATGGAAGGAACATTCTTCATCTCTTCGGGGCCGAGGTCGTAGATGTCCTTGTCCAGCGGTTCTCCTGGGTCGATCTTGTTCTCAACCCCATCCAGGCCGGCCATCAGCATCGCGGCGAAAGCCAGGTAGGGATTGCAGGAGGGATCCGGGGGACGGTATTCCACCCGCTTGGCCTTGGGATTCGCGGAGTACATGGGAATGCGGCAGGCGGCGCTGCGGTTGCGGCGCGAGTACGCCAGGTTCACCGGCGCCTCAAACCCCGGCACCAGGCGCTTGTAGGAATTGGTAGTGGGGGCAATCAACGCGGCGAGCGCCGGCGAGTGCTTCAGAAGTCCGCCGATATAATAGAGGGCCATCTGGCTCAGGCCCGCGTACTTGTCACCGGCAAAGAGCGGCTTGCCCTCTCTCCACAGACTCTGGTGAGTGTGCATGCCGGAGCCGTTGTCCTGGAAGATCGGCTTGGGCATGAAGGTCACGGTCTTGCCGTATTGGTGCGCCACGTTGCGGGCGATGTATTTGTAAATCATCATCCCGTCCGCGGATTTCACCAAGGCGTTGAAGCGCTGGTCGATTTCCGCCTGGCCGCCCGTCGCGACCTCGTGGTGATGGCACTCAATGTTGAGCCCGGCCTTTTCCATTACCATGACCATCTCGCTGCGCAAGTCCTGGTAGTGGTCGGTGGGTGGAACCGGAAAGTAACCTTCTTTGTAACGTGGCCGGTAGCCCAGGTTGTCCTTCTCACGGCCCGAGTTCCAGCGGCCTTCCTCGGCGTCGATGAAGTAATAACCATGCTGCTGCGCCTGGTCGAAGCGCACGTTGTCAAAGATGAAGAACTCGGCTTCCGCACCGAAGAAGGCCGTGTCGGCAATGCCCGTGTAAGCGAGGTAGGTTTCAGCTTTCTTCGCCACGTGGCGCGGGTCTTTCAGGTAGTGCTGCTTGGTCACGGGATCGATGATGTCGCCGATCATGACGAGCGTAGGGGTGTCGGTAAAAGGATCCAGTACGTACCAGCTCGGGTCGGGGACCAGGAGCATGTCGCTCTCATGGATCGCCGCCCAGCCGCGGATGCTGGATCCGTCCATCCCAAAACCTTCCTCGAAAGATTCCTCCTCCAGCTCATGGATCGGAAACGAAACGTGGTGCCACAGACCGGGCAGGTCAGTGAAGCGAACGTCTACAATATTAACGTTATTGGCAGCGGCAAATTCCAGGACCGCCTTTGGGTTCATATCTCCTCCATAAAATAGATTTTTCCTTATGATTAAGGAATATTATGCACCTGTTGTGAATCAAGACTTTCAACATATCCCGCACCCGCATTTTAGTCAAGCCCCATGGAAGCCGCAATTTGAGCGGCTCTTATGAAGGTGTCCGCGGACGGTGCGCATCCTGCGGAGATGGGCGCCCCGCCTGCAGTGAACCCCGCGAATGTTTTCGTGAGCTTCCGGCGCGCTGCCCAAAAATCCAGCGTCGTGGCTCCGGCCACGCTGCACGCGGCAGCAGGGTGCGGCGGCGACCCCGCCCTTTCGTCCCCGGCGGGATCGTCGCCCGGCGGCGAAACTGCCTCCGTGATAAACGGGGCGCGAGAGCCCAAAATTCCATTGACACTTTTCTGAGGTTTTTGCTACGGTACAGAACTCCCGCTAGAGCTCGAAAATAGATTCCGGAAACCGGACGTATTTGGTTCAATGCCCGGCGCCTCCAGGAGAAAGCAGGAAGCGGAATGTTCGTAGCGAAACGGATGTTCCTGACTAAAGGTGTGGGAAAGCACCGCGAGAAGCTGACCAGCTTTGAGATGGCCCTGCGCTCCGCGGGGATTGCCGCCTGTAACCTGGTGAGGGTTTCCAGCATTTTCCCTCCCCGCTGCAAATTGCTCCCGCGCTCCGAGGGCGTGAAGGAGTTAAGACCCGGCCAGGTAACCTTCGTGGTCATCAGCGAGAACTCCACGCGCGAACCGCACCGGCTGATCGCAGCCTCCGTCGGCATTGCCCTTCCCACCGACCGGAACACCTTCGGATATCTCTCCGAGCATCATTCGTTCGGAGAAACGGAAGAAGTGGCGGGGGAATACGCCGAGGAACTGGCCGCCGAGATGCTTGCCACGACGCTCGGTGTCGAATTCGACCCGGACCGAAGCTGGAATGAGAAAAAGGAAATCTACCAAATCTCAAACAAGATCGTCCGGACGATGAACATCACCCAATCGGCCATCGGCGACAAGCGGGGCCTCTGGACGACCGTGCTTTCTGCCGCCATCTTGCTGGGGATCGGCGAGTGATTTGCCGGTAAGCAGGCTTGGCCGACCCCCCTCCTGGCCTCTGTCCGCGCGTACAACCCAAGGGCGACGAATCCTGAATCTATACGAGGCGTTATGCGCAAGAACCAGATTCTCTCCACACCTACCCGGCCCTTGAAGATCGATGCCGGCAAGAGCGTCGCGGCGTTGCTCGAGAAGATGCAGGGAATCTCCTTCCAGGGGCGCAACCTGGCCACAGCCTACCAGGTGTGGAAGAAGATGCTGGGCGACCGCGTCATGATCATGATGGGCATGTCGGGCGCCATGGTGCCCGCCGGTATGCGGCGGCTGGTCGTCTACCTGATCAGAAACCGCCTGATTGATTGCCTGGTTACGACCGGCGCCAACCTTTTCCACGACATTCATGAAACCCTGGGCCGACTGCACTTCCAGTGTTCACCCAACATTGACGATGTGCAGTTGCAGAAGCACCTGATCGACCGCATGTACGACACGCTCGCGGACGAAGCAGAGTTCCGGAAAGCCGACGCCATGATCGGGCGCTTCGCAGCCTCACTCGAGCAGTCGCGGCCTTACACGACGCGCGAGTTCATGCACTTGCTCGGCCAGGAACTCTCCCGCAGCGCCGCCGAAGACGGCATCGTGACCGCCGCCTATAGAGCGGGCATTCCCCTTTACTGCCCGGCCATCGGCGACTCCTCCATCGGCATCGGGATCGCGGAGAACCGCCACCTGGGCAAGAACCAGTTCACCTTTGACGTGATCGGCGACGTGCTGGAGACCGCGCACCTGGCCAGCGACTCGCCCGCGAGTGGGGTCGTTTATTTTGGCGGAGGCACGCCCAAGAATTTCGTCCAGCAGACCGAGGTCACCGCGGCGTTCATGCGCAACGCCACCGAGGGGCACAAGTACGCACTGCAGGTGGTGACCGACGCCCCGCACTGGGGCGGGCTTTCCGGCTGCACGCTGGAAGAAGCCCAGAGCTGGGGGAAGATCGCTCCGGACGCCAGCCTGGTGACCGTGCACTGCGATTCCACCATCGCCATGCCCATCCTGGTTACAGCGCTCTCGGAGAACACCCCGCTCATCCGCCGCCGCAAGAAGCCCGTCTTCGAAATGGGGCGCGAGCTCAAGTTCTCGTTCCCGAAGTAGCACTCCCTCAGCAGGCCGCCTCGAAACCAAACACCGGGACGCGTCCCTGCCGAAGCGCGAAACCCCAACGTCCACCCTGCCGGGTCACCGCCGCCAAGCGGCCCATCACCGGCACGTTCTGGTAGCGTAGACTTGGTGTATAAGTCTGCGGCTTCTCGATCCCCGAGGGGCAGAGCCGCGGAGTTGAAGACCAACTCCGCATTGCAATACCGTGATTTCTTGTTTTCTTGGCAAGGATTTTTGAACGTACAGCTTCTCACTTTTGCCCTTTGCCATTTGCCCTTTGCCTTTTGATTTTCTTTTGTAGCTCCCCCGCACTGCACACCTGACTTTGCGTTTTGCGCTTGGCGTTTTGCCTTTCATTTGCGGTCCCGCCGCGCGGTGCTACCTGCCCGAGGCCGGAGGGGAGAGCCCACCGACCTCTGGCACAACGGGCCTTTCCTCAATGCCCAGACGCTATCGACGGGGGCCGGATGATCATCACTTCGGTGGCCTTGATCAGAGCCGCCACGGTTTCACCGGCTTTCAGTTGCAGGTCGCGCGAAGCCCGGCTGGTAATGATCGAAGTGACGGTTTGCCCCCCCACATCGACGCGAACCTCGGCCAGCAAGCCCTCCACCCGGACTGAGATAACACGCCCGACCAGTTGATTGCGGCCACTGATGAAGTGCTCAAGCCCGATGCCCAACCGGGCCGCTGCCTCCTGCCGGCTTGCCTTTCCCGCCCGGCCACGACCGTCAGATTCCGCACGAAAAAGCAATCGGTCGATTTCTGCGCGCAGAATGCGATGATGCCCACCCGCCGTCCTGACTGATTTGATCTTCCGCTTGTAGATCCACTGCTTCAGGGTGGGGTAGCTGACTCCCAGTTGACGCGCCGCCTCGGGCAGCCGGATCAATTCCATGGGGGACCTCCTCCGTTCTGGCTTCATGATATGGTTCTATACGAAATTGTACTCAACTCTATCCGATTCTTCAAGCCAGCCTAACGAGGGGTGCTGGTGTCATTTGGAATTGGATCCATTTCGAAACACTCGTCATTCCCGCGAAAGCGGGAATCCCGCCTGTCGGCAGCGCATATCCAATGGCTTGCGGAGTAGATTCCCGCTTTCGCGGGAATGACTGCATCCGGGAGCGCCCGTGACTCGCAAATGACACCACTACATCCATGTAGCTACCCATACCCATACCGATGTAAACCGCATATAATATTGTGGACGTTCCGTATTGTTACATTCAGAGCTCACACAGACAGGCGAGTGCCTTCACGGTAACCGGGGGGGAGAGCGCTGGCTGAACAGGGGAACGCCAGGGAGGTCTGAAGTGTATTGCTGCCTTCGCCGAAGGAAGGGCTGGCGGGTTCTCACGTTGGCGTCCATCACCCTGGGGTTTGCCGTTGCCGGAATCTGCCAAACAACTGCCTCTGTAGCAGGCGTGACAACGGACTCCTCAGGAGCGGTATTGCCGGGCGCCGCCATTCTAGTTCGAAGTTTTGAAACCGGGGCAACACGGACCACCATTTCAGACGCCATCGGCCGATACGATGTGCCGGCACTTCCGGTGGGCCTATACGAAGTGACGGCAGAAAAATCCGGATTTGAATCTGTCGTGCGGAAGGGGATCCGTCTTGACGTCGGCCAGCAGACAACCGTGGACTTCCTTCTGCCCGTGGGCGCCATCAAGCAGCAGGTGACGATCACCGGCGAGGCTCCCATGGTGATCGCCGCGCCCGAACAGACCTCCGGCCTGGTGGGCGAAAGGCAGGTTAAGGACCTGCCTCTCAACGGCCGCAGCTTTGATGAACTGCTCACCCTCAACCCTGGCATCGCCAATTTCACCTCGGAGAAAACGGGCGGAATCGGAATATCCAACTCCAGCACGGGAAATAACTTCGCGGTCTCAGGCAACCGGCCCCAGCAGAATCTCTTCCTGCTGAATGGGGTGGAATTTACGGGCGCTGCCGAGAACAACATGCAGCCCGGCGGCACCAGCCAACAGTTGCTGGGAGTGGATGCGGTCCGCGAGTTCAACGTCTTCCGCGACTCCTATGGCGCTGAATTTGGCAAACGCCCCGGAGGCCAGGTGATCATTGTGACTCAATCGGGCAGCAACCAGTGGCATGGATCCGCATTCGAATTCCTGCGCAACAACGCCCTGGATGCTCCGAATTTCTTCGACCAGGGATCGGCTCCGCCCTTCCATCGCGACCAGTTTGGCGCCTCGGCTGGGGGGCCGATCGTGAAAGGAAAAACTTTCGTCTTTGCCAACTACGAAGGATTCCGCCAGGATCTGCATCAAACCTCCAAGGCCTTCGTCCCGGACGCAGCTTCCCGCGCCTCGGCGGTCGCAAGCGTCCTGCCGTTGCTCAATTTGTGGCCGGCGCCGGCTGCCGGCGCTCCGGACTTCAATGGAATTGCTGCTGTCTTCAGCAGTCCCGTGCAGACGATTCGCGAGGACTTCGGGACCACTCGGCTTGACCACATTTTCTCCCCGCGTGATGCGCTGGCCGCGGTCTATACCCTCGATGACGGCCGTGACCTCACGGCCACTCCACTCGATCCCAACAGCTCGGATATCGTCACCCTGCGCGAGCAGGTATTCAGTCTCGAGGAGACGCATATATTCTCTTCCCGCTTGCTTAACACCGCCCGACTCGGATTCTCTCGCGCCGGCTACTTCTTTGCCGGTGAGCCCACACCCGACTCTCCGGCAGCAAGCGTTCCCGGCTTTCTGGTAGGACGGCCGGTCGGCGCGGTTGTCGTGGGGGGCAGCGCCGCATCCAATCCGCAAGCCCAACTGGGCTTGGCGGGCAGCAATAACGGCAGCAACCTGAGCATCGCCCGGAATCTTTATACGTACGAAGATCGCGTCGCGTGGACGCGCGGCCGCCACCAACTCAATTTCGGAGCATGGTTCCAGCGTTTTCAATCCAACGAAACCATTGCACTCAGCCAATACGGGCAGGCCACGTTTTCCAGCCTCCAGACCTTTTTGCAGGGCACCGTCTCCACTTTTCTGTTTGATCCCACTCCGACCGAGATGAATTGGCGTTCCCTGTTCGGGGCGTGGTACGCGGAAGACTTCATCCGCTTGACCCCTAAGCTGAGTCTGTCGCTGGGCTTCCGCGACGAATTCACGACCGGCTGGAATGAAGCGCACGGCCACGCCGCCAACTACACATTCACGAACGGGGTCATCTCCTCCGAGCCCCAGGTTGGGTCGTCATTCTTCACGGCGAACCATGCCAGGTTTCTGCCGCAGCCGCGCGTCGGCTTGGCCTGGAGCCCCTCCCCTCGAAGGACGGTGGTTCGCGCCGGCTTCGGCATGTACAACGATTTGCAGGACGCCTTGGGTTATCGTGCTGACCAGAATGCCCCCTTCAATCCAACCTACAGCATCGCGTCGTTGCCGGTCTCGCAACTCCCGATTGACCCTGCTGCCCCCGTGCCCGCCCGCGCCAAGCTCGTGGTGGGCGGGGTTCAACCCGACATGCGGACTCCCACCGTTATCTCCTGGTCCTTGCGGGTGCAGCAGCAGATCACTCCCAATACCGCCTTGACCGTCGGCTACGTGGGTTCGCATGGCTATCATGAATTGATCGGGATGGACGCAAATGAGCCTTTCCCGACCCTCTGCCCGGCGTCACATTGCCCCGCGGTCTATCCCACCGTGAATTCAACTTCCAATCCGGCGGTGACCATTGCCACGGGCTTCCCGGCAGGTTCGCCCCTGGCAGGAGCGCCGGTCCCTGCGGGAAGTTTCTACATTCCTGCCGGAACGGCGAAATCAAACCCGGCCTTGGCGAACACTTGGACATGGTTTTCGCAAGGACTCGCTTCCTACAACGCATTACAGGTGGACCTCAACCATCGCTTCAGCCATGGCCTTTTGTTGCGGGGAGTCTACACGTGGTCAAAGGTCCTCGACGATGGAGATTCCTTGAATCAAACCACGGCGGGGAATGCTCCGGGGCTGGTTGCGAACCCCTTTAACCGGCGCGCGGATTGGGGGCTGGGCACCTTCGACGTGCGAAACATGGGCGTGATCAGCGCGCTCTACGCACTTCCCTTGGGGCGGGGGAAACGCTTCGCGACCGGGTTGCCCAGTTGGAGCAACAGCGCCGTGAGCGGTTGGTCAATGAGTAGTGTCGTCACCATGCAGGCAGGATTCCCTTTCACCCCCCAGCTTAGTTACAACCCGTCGAACAACGGCGACACCCGCAATCCGGTGCGGCCGTTCCGGAATCCTGACTTCTCGGGGCCGGTGATTCTCGGCAAACCGGCGCAATGGTTCAATCCTCATGCGTTCATCGCGCCACCCTCAGCCGGCGGGTTCTACGGCAATTTGGGAAGAGACACCTTCATCGGCCCGGATCTTGCGACGTGGGATTTTTCCGTGCTGAAAGACACGCCGCTGCGCGAAGGGCTGAACCTGCAGTTTCGCGCGGAGATCTTCAATCTCCTGGATCGCGCCAACTTCAATACCCCCAATCTCATCGTCTTCACCCCACCCACGGCAACGAATCCCACGGGGCTCTCAGGAACAGCGGGAACCATTACCAGCACCTCCACAACTTCACGGCAAATCCAGTTCGGCCTGAAGTTGATTTGGTAACATGTCGTCCCTTGGCAGGTCAGCATCGGCCCCTCGCAGTCCTCCCTCGTTATGGAGCTGGGCAACGCGCACAGCGTACAGCCGCAACTCGAGGCGACCCCTCCGTGCCGAGTCACCACCGCCAAGCAGCCCATCACCAGCACGTTCTGGTAGCAGACTTGGTGTGTAAGTCTGCGGCTTTTCGATCCCCGAGGGGTAGAGCCGCGGAGTTAAAGACCAACTCCGCGCTACCTGCTCCACCTTCTGGTTATATTCTTTCACCGTGCGCAAGGCACGATCAAAAAACCGGGGCTGCCAGAGCAGACCCGATTCGTTGCGCCGGGCATGGATGCGCAGAGTCGGGCCGCCCTTGATCGATTCCATGAGGCGCGAAATGGTCACCGGAAAACGCGGAAACAGGATCGCATGCCAGTGGTCAGGCAGGAAAACCCAAGCGGTCAGCAAAAAGTGGTACTTCTCTCGCCGTTCGCGCACCACGCGGGCCAAGCACTGGAATTCGGCTTGCTCCAGCGCCCCGCGACAACGCCAAACCCGGCAGCTAATGAAAAAAAATCGGTCTGACAACACCAAGCGACGCAAACGTGACATGCCGGCGGATTATACGCCGGATTTCACCCGTTCGAGCCGCAGAGTCTCAACGGCAGAGACTCTGCGCTACCTGCTCAAAACTCTTTCGGCTTAGTTCTGCCCCTGCCCAGGAGGTGACCCGTGCTCTCGTCGCTTCCTGACCTTCAAAAAGAAAGAGGTTTCCCCTTTACCCCTTCTAGAAAGAAGAAACTCTTGAAATTCAAGAGAGAATCTACCTGCTTGTATCTGGAAACCGATACACGCTTCCCGCTCACTCATGTTGGTCAGGAAAAAAATGGATTCGGTCTCGTCGTCGAGGTGCCAGGGATGCCCACCCGATCCCGCCCAGCCGTCGCCTACGTGTTATCGCTTCGCATACATCAACGAGCGATGTCTGCGCCACCCGCCGGGGTTGCGAACATTTACTCTTGTGATTTGGCCCACTGTCGCCAATGCTCGACGTACTTTCGCGGATCCTCCATGAAGGTGTCAGTGGCCGGGGCCCACTCACCCGTCGTGCCAGTAATTTCCGCAAGACCTATGACGCCAAAATACTGCACGTCTCTATTCGTGTCGTAGAGCGCCTTCGAGAGTGGCGCGATTGCGGAAGGAGCGTGCGTATTGCGCAGCGCTGCGGCCGCCCCGCGGCGGATGCCAGCGTTAGGTGCCGCGAGGAGATCCGTCAGGATGGGGACCGCGCGAGGATCCTCTATAGAATCAAGGGACGGTCCCAAGCCAGTCAGCAAATCGCTGTCGGCGGCCAGATGGCTCGACAGGGCAAGCTGTTTTACTTCGGGGAGGGCATTAAGATCCTTCCGCTCCAACAGTGCCCCCACCGCGTTTACTCGCGCCCTGAGGTCATCGCCGCGTGCAGCTCTCTCTAGGGCCTGTGTAGAAAGTGGCACTCGGGTATCCTCAAGGACCAAAACGGCCCTCAGACGAGTGTCGGGCGTCGAGTTGGGGGAATCGAGGACATGGGCAACCTCGGCAACCACTTGATCTTCGTAGGACCCGACCGATGGAGGTCCGCCCGGAGAGGCAACGAGATACGGGTGGTAAGGGTCAAAGACTTCCAGCCCGCTTGCAACTGCTCGGAGGAAGAAGACGCCGAACTCGTTCCCCCCGATGCCGGGGTAACCAACGAACATGTCAGGCAGCACAAACCTGAAGGTAACACTTGGCGCTGTGGTTTGTCCCTTAATTGTCCTCTCCACCGCGAGTCGCGCAAGCATGACGCGGGCCTGCACCGGTTGGCCTTGGATTTCGACCATTTTTGATTCAAGGCTCTCTGCGCCAACCAGCCGTCCCACCGCGATCAGGTCAGCGCCAGAAGTCATCGCCTCTAGATCTAGGCGTGGCACGAGCGTGGCCCGAGCTGCAGACAGGG